>Ga0209254_10000135_pt1 | contig 49392 bp, 43 predicted proteins | sample FrelakmetDIP11DI_FD_187148 | JGI IMG/M metagenome (GOLD analysis project Ga0209254, IMG submission 187148) | Freshwater lake sediment microbial communities from the University of Notre Dame, USA, for methane emissions studies - DIP11 DI (SPAdes)... | ecosystem: Environmental > Aquatic >...
CCAGGTGGTGGGCGGCTCGCACAGCGCTGGGTGGCATGCTGCCGTCGTCCTCGATCATCAGCTCCAGCTGCCGACCGAGCACGCCGCCACGCTCGTTGACCTCCTCGCAGGCGATTTGCGCCGACCAGACGATCTCGGCACCGTACATGTCGACGATGCCCGTGAGTGGCGGCATCAGGCCGAGGCGTACAGGCGGGAGAATCGTGCTCATGAGTCCGCGCTTCAGAATGCTCCTGTTCGATTCTGCTCGGATTTCACGATGCCGAGAAGTCTTCGTGGAAATGCCATGCCCTGGGCGCGACGGGACTCCTGCCTCGATTCTGCCGGCTGCATGCCCTCGAAGCTCCTCATCGCGGCGGCGGACGTGGCTCACACCATCGACACCGCACCGGAGTTCGGCATGCGCGCGGCGGGTGGGCTGCAGGTCGGCGTTGTGCGGAATGGCGAACAAGGTAGATCCCTTGGCTCGCAGGTCGTCCATCCACTTCCACAGCGTCTCGGGATCTTCCGAGTCGAGCGCCGACAGGATGAGGTCGGGCAGTTTGCTGGTGTCGCGAAACACGATCACGCGGTGCAGGTTGCTCTGCCGGGGGTTGGCGAACGTGGTGAACTTGCCGGGCGCGTAGTGAAGCGGCCAGGCGCGACACGCGTCTCCCAAGCGCCGGTCAACCAGTCGTTGATCTTCGGGGGCGGATCAGCGTCAGAAGTCCAGCCGATCAGCGTCAGCAGTCCAGCCGCGGCGCGGGATCGGCCGCAGCATCTCGCACGTACGCGCCGCGCGCAGTACGAGCGCGTCGCCGAACATCGGGCCGACGTCTGCGGGCCGATCGGCAGCCCGTCGCGCGTGAGGCCGCAGAGGATGCTGCACGCCGGCTGCTGCATCAGGTTGAACGGATGCGAGAACGGTTCAGCCGCAACCCCTGGAACCCGGCCAGGACGCCGGGGGTTGCTCCGGCGGCACGGCGGCGGCGGTGGCCGCCGGCATGGGGCCCTGTCGGTGGGCACCGATGGCGCGGGCTCGGTGCGGCAACTTCGGCTTGAAGCCCAGCTTCGGCCGCGTGCGCGAGTCAATCTCACCCGCTTCCACGGCGTGTTCGCCTCGAACAGCGTCCACCGGGCTCGAGGTGACCAAGGCCAAGCGGGGCCGCGGTTGCAGGAGGCCCGGAGGACAGAACCCCCGGGCCTCGATGAGCCTCGCGCACAACGCCTCACGCGCGTGTTCGGCATCGGCATCGGAACCTGCTCGTGCTCGGTGTGCGGCGGGGCGATGCTCATCATCGCCTGCATCGAGGATCCGGTGGTGATCGAGAAGATCCTTGCCCACCTCGATGCGAAAGCGGCGGCAGGTCAGGCCTCCCGGCGGCCACCGTCCCGGGCACCGCCCCGGGGGGGGGCTCCGGGTCGCCCCAGTCGGACGCCGCCACGGGCCGTGGGGCACCAAGGACAGGGCGTTTCTCCGGCCGGCCTATACTCTGCGCGGGCGGGCAGGAGGATCGCGACCCTTTGCGCAGAACACCGGGCGGCGCCGCGGAACCGCGCGCACATGGCGCGAGCAGGCGAAGTGTTCTCCGGATTCTTGCGCTCCCGATCGCCGTCGGGGTGCTCGCCGGCTGCAGCGCGCCGCATTACTACCCACCCGCCGCACCGAGCACCGGGAGGCGCAAACCGCCGCCCGAGCAGGACTTCAAGCCATCGGATCTGGCCAAGTCCGATATCGACGTCGCCGCCGAGGTGCATCTCCAGGAGAGCCTCGCGTCCTCGCGGCTCATCACGGAAAAGCTCTACCGCCGCAACCCGCGCGAATGGCGGCGCGGCGGGTATCCGGGCATGGAGGCTGCAGTGGATCGCGCGTTCGACCCGCGTTCCGAGTTCCGGTTCGCGGAGCTCGGCCAGCTGCGCGGCACCGACGCGATCATGCTCGCGTTCAAGCCCGACTATGCGGGCGACCGCGTCTTCGCGTTCGGCGTGGGGCTCGCGAGCATGGTCCTCATCTCGTACAACGGCAAGACGGAGTTCTTCATCACCGATGCGCTCGACGCGCAGAAGCTCTACAACAGCGCGCGCAACGTCGAGATCGCGGCGTGGAAGCTCGCGAACGCGCGCGACGCGAACGGCCAGCTCTATCTGCTCTCGAATGAGAAGAACGCCGAGGTCGCGAACCTGTCGTTCGAGCGCGAGTTCGGCAAGATCGTCGCCTATCAGGACGTCATGGCGCGCATCACGGCGCAACGCACCAACCGGACCATTCGTCGCGTGACCCAGACGCTGGCGACGGCGGTGTTCCTGCCGCTGTAGGGCGAAACGCGCAAGATCTCGCGCTCGATCCGCGCCCGAGGAGTACGCTGCCCGGGCCGCGGTCGCTCCTCGACCGGTCGTTCGACGCCACCGACGGCGCCGGGCGGCCCCAGGGAAGCGCGACCAGGAAACCCACGATGGATCATGTGGCGGTGGTCATGCCGGCCGAAGGGGTGGTAGAGCGAGTCGCCGCGCCCGTCGACTATCGATGGGCCGCCGGCAAGGCCGAGCGACTCGAGGAACTGGCTGGCGAGCTGGTGCGGCAACTTCGCGATGAGCCATCGTTCGCCCGGAATCGTCATCTCTCAATCAAGAAGAGACTAGCGGAAAGGACATCGTCATGTCAGACACGTTCGATTTCGTCGTGGTGGGCGCCGGTTCGGCTGGAGCGGTTGTCGCCGCCCGTCTGTCCGAAGATCCGTCCTGTCGGGTGGCGCTGCTTGAGGCAGGTGGCCGCCCGCCCCCCGAGGAGATGATTCCCGCAGCGTGCTCGACCATGCAACAGAACCCGGAGACGGACTGGATGTACACCGCGGATGCAGGCAGGTGCGGGCTCGCGCTGAAGGGTGGTCGGATGATGATGCCCAGGGGCAAGATGCTCGGTGGATCATCCGGGATCAACTACATGGCGTATGTGCGGGGCCATCCGGGGGACTTTGACAGCTGGGCAAAGGGCGGCGCCAGCGGCTGGAGCTACCGCGACGTGCTGCCGTACTTCAAGAAAAGCGAAGGGCTCGCGCCGAGCGAGGACATCTCGATCGATGCGTCAGCGCACAATACCGCCGGTCCGCTGGGCGTGTCGGTGCGTGCGCCGGTCCTCCCGGGTGCGCGCGAGTTCGTGGATGCCGCCGTGGCGGCCGGAATCCCGCGCGGCGACTACAACGGACAAGACCGTGGCGGCCCAGCCGGCGTCGTGTCGCTCTTTCAGACCTCCACACGCAGCGGCAAGCGGTCGAGCACCTACCACGCGTTCCTCGAGGGCGATGCCGAGAAGCGACCGAACCTCACCATCATCACGGGCGCGCATGTCACGCGTGTCATGCTGCAGGGCGCGGCGGGTCGCCGGGTTGCCACCGGTGTCGAGTACCGCATCGGCAGCGGTGAAACTCGTGCCGCGTTCGCCACCAAGGAGGTCGTGTTGAGCGGCGGTGCCATCGGGTCGCCGCACCTGCTCCTGCTGTCCGGCATAGGGCCGCGGGCTGAGCTCGAGGCCGCAGGTGTCACGTGTCAGGTCGATGCGCCGCACGTCGGCAAACATCTGAAGGACCACCTTCATGTCGGCCTTTTCTTCCCCGCGCCGGGGGTCGGCATCTCGGTGAATGAGCTCGGCGTCTCGTTTGGCCCCGACGCCCTGCGCGCCCCGGCAGGGCCTTTGCCCGCAGATCCGCGGGACGACGCAAGGATGCCCGCGGAGCTCCACGGGCTTAAGCAGGAGGCTGAACGGCGCATCACCGAGTGGGCGACAACCGGGAACGGCCTGATCTCATCGTCCCTCTACGATGCGGCCGCCTGGTACTCCACCGGCCTGGGAGACCACCACAGTCACGATGCACAGATCGCATGCTTCATGTCCGGCTACGACGACGACCTCTGGGAGCGCTGCCTGTGCGTGGACGTCAACCAGTACTTCGATGATGCGGCCAAGCGGCTCGCGGGCGCTGCGGAGAGCGTGATCGTGCTCGCCAACCCGGTGCAACCGCACAGCGAGGGTGAGCTCGTGCTCGCCAGTACCGACCGTGCCGACCACCCGGTCATCCGCATGAACTACTTCGGCGATCCGCACGACATGAAGGTGATGGTCGCGGTGCTGCGCAGAGCGCTGGACATCGTGGCGCACTGGCCGGCGGGGCACAAAGTAGGCCCATTGCTGATCCCGCCGTTCCTGGCCGACAAGCACGGGCACGTCGAGGGCGCCGTGCCAAGCGACGCCCTGCTCGTAGACCTCGCGCTGCACTATTCGTTTACGGTGTACCACGTCACGTCAACCTGCCGGATCGGCAGCGTCGTGGATCCACGTCTGAAGGTGATGGGGGTCGACAAGCTGCGCGTTGCGGACGCGAGCGTCATGCCGAATGTGGTCAGCGGCAACACCAACGCAGCATCGATTATGATCGGCGAGAAGGCGGCAGAGATGCTCGCTGCCGAGCACGGTGTGCAGATTCGCGAGTTCGTGGGCGAGCAGCCCGTCAGTCGGCGTTGAAGGCGGCTCGGTGCCAAGGCGGCGCGACGAGGTTGCGGTTTTGCTGTATTAGCGTTGTCGACGGTTTCATTCACGTCGTTCCAAGGAGATCCACAATGGCATATCGAAGCGTCGCGGTGTTCGCGGCGATCGGCTTGACCGCAGTCGCCTCCGTCGCGCACGCGCAGATCTACTGCACCGAGCCCGGCGTTCCGGTGGGCTGTGTGGTCCGTCCCGCCGCCAGGGCAGTCGCGACGCCTGGTGTCGGCGCACCGGGACGTGGTGTCGTCGATCCGGGAATCAATCAGCCGGGCGCCATTGGAAACCGAGGCGGCGGTGCGCCCGGGGCCGGTGTCGTCGACCCGGGAATCAATCAGCCGGGCGCCATAGGCAATCGCGGCGGTGGCGCACCCGGTGCGGGGACGGTGGACCCCGGAGTCAATCAACCGGGGGCCGTCGGAAACCGCGGCGCCGGCGTCCGACGTTGACGGCACTGGTCGATTCAACCGTCTAGGCGATCCGCGGGTCTTGCGAAGGCCGCCTCATCGACGGGCAGGCGACGAAGCTGGCAAGTGCTTCATGCCGTCGCGCGGGATGCGCGTCTCGGGCGGACGTACTCGGTGATCCCTGCTGCCGTTCACCTGCAGGCGAACGAACAACGCCACCGACCCTCTGGGGGCTCCGGCACCAAGCCCGCGAACGCCGGCACGGATCGAAACGCAGCGCGCAGGGGAGCGCGAGCGTCACGCGGCGCTCAAGGGCGCGCCTCGGCCCGCTCGCGCAACCGTCGCACCGCCTCGTCCGACTCGGCAGCGACGCGATCGTGCAGGAGCAGGATGTCGAGGATATCGCCCCACAAGCTGGGCATGCGGTACTCCATGTCCCGGTGGAACCGCGTACCTTCCGGCCTCGCCTCGAGCGTGTAGGTGATGCGGGCCCCTCCGTCCGAGCCGGTCGGCCGGCCGGCGATGGCGAAGCGCCGCGGCGGGGTGCGCTCGACGACGGTCCATTGCGCCTCGCCGCGCCGCCCCGCGACGACGAACGTCTCGACGGCCGACTCGCCCACCAGCAGTGGATGATCGACGGCACCGCGCACCGCCACCGAGGACGGATGCCACGCGGGCCAAATGGCGGGCGTCGTGACGTACTCGAACACCTCCTGCGGCGTTCTCGCGATGATGATCTCGTTGGAAACCCGCGACCGCCCGAGCAGCGGCGGCGCGTTGGCGAGCGCGACCGCGATCAGCGCGACACCGGCGATCGTCCACGCGACGCGCGTGGGCCACGCTCGCCGGGCGGCGCCGCGGGCGCTCGGCGCGCCCACGGCGGAGCGCGCGTCATTCACGATCGGCGCTCAGCGCTGCGCTTCGAGCGCGGCCGCCGAATCGTAGAAGCCGCGGAAGCGCACCACCTTGCCGTCGCGCACCGTCCAGACGTGGACCCACTCGGTCTCGTAGGGCGGTCCCCTGCTTCGGCGTGCACCGCTCCCAACCGAGCACGGTGACATGCGCGCCGCTCGCGATCACCTCGCGCGGCTCGAATGCGGCGATGTCCTCCGCCGCGGCTACCTGTGCGAAGAACTCGCCGATGTCACGACGGCTGCGGCGCGCGCCGCCGTATGGAATCGCCGCCGCGGTCACGAACCGCCAGTCGCACGGTTCGGCGCAGGCCTCGAGAATGCGGTCGACGTCGCCCGATCCGAAGGCGGCGTACACGGATTGAACGACTTCAGCGGGCTGCGGTGCGGCCATGACGCGATCCTCCGGCTTGTCGGGCGATGTTCCCGACCGCTTATACGGCAGCCCGCGACCGCCTGGATCAAGCCGACCGGAATGGCGTCAAGCGCCGGCTGCGCGCCTGGGCTCCGGCGACACGTCCTCGAAGCCGAACGCCTTGCGCTTGAGCTCGGCGAGCCGGTCGCGCGCCTGCGCCGCCTCCTCGAGCACGCGCGGAACCGCGAGTTCGAGGGATCTGCTTCTCGAGCTTCTTGATCTCGCGCGCGAGCTGCTTCTCGGTCATCGCCTCGTAGCGCGCCTGCTCCTCGGCAGCCTGCAGCTCCGCGCGCGCGTCCTCGGTGTCGTACGCGCCCTCGATGATGTCCTTGATGCGCTTCGACACGCCCTTGGGCGTGATGCTGGCCTTGCTAGCGCTCCTGGGGGCGGTCCCGGTCCAGCGGACGGCCGCGGTCGCGGTCGAACGAGCCGACCGCCGGCTGCGCCGTGGAAGCCGCGGCGGGCTTGGCCGTCGACGCGGCCTTCGTCGTCCCGTCCGTGTCGGCGGGGGTGACTGGCTGCGACTTGCCCTCGTTGGCCGCCGACGGCTTTGCCGGTGCGGACGGCGCCGACGCGGCGGCGGGCGGAGCGGCCTCCGCCTCTTCCGCCTGTCGCTTCTGCTCCTGCGTCACGAACCACCACGCCGCGAGGCCGAGCAAGGCGAGCGCGATCGAGATGGCGCGAAGCGCGCGCGGGAGGGGTCCCTGCTGCAGCGGCGACCGCGACGCACCTTCGAGCTGCCGCAGCAACCGTCGCCGGCGCTCGCGCTCGGCTTCGTCGTGCCCGGGAGGATCGGCGCTGGGATCCATGGCGGTCTCGCTAGCGAGGACCATGCCGCAAGGTGCGGCCGTACGCGATCGCGCGGCAGAACGATGCGGGCGCTCGAGGACTCCGCGGCGCGAGCGACGCCGGGTGGGATGCGCGCAGCGTGTTCGGAAGGCGCATGCTGCAGCTAACCGACCACCGGCTCCGCCTCGAGCAGCGCATCGACGACGCGCACGCAGTCCTCGATGTGCTTCTCGCCGACATAGCGCATGGCCCAGTACGAGAGCGCGGCCGCGGCCGCCTGTCCCGCGACGGGCACGACGCGCGCCGCCTGCCGCGTCGTGAGGCGCACGCCGACGACGCGCAGCGCACGCAGGATCAGCTCGCGCGTGACGACCCGCCCGACCATCGCACCGCCGAACGCCATCACCGCGCGGTACACCACCAGGCGCCGCTGCGGGTTGAGGCGTTCGATCTGCTGCGGCGTGAGCCCGAACTCGCGGTTGATGTCCGGAACGAGCTCCGCGAGCAGGCCGACGTCGGTCGCGATGTCCACGCCGGGGACCGGGACCACCGAGGCGCCCGCGGAGAGCAGCGCGCGCTGGCTTACGATCTTGCGGCAGCGCTTCCGGATCGCCTCGATCTCCTCCGGCGTCACGGGAATCCGGGGCTCGTCGTTGGAAGCCGCGGTCCGCCGCGGCCAGACGCGCTCGAGCGCCCGGCGCGGCGAGAGGGTGTCGGGGAAGTTCAAGGGCGCACTCCTGCGGAAGGACCCGGGAAGTCTAGGCCGACGCGGCGCGTTTGTCGCGAGCCTCGTCGCCGTGCGCCGTGCCCGTGCGTTCCGGCTTGTCCCCGGCTGGATTCAGCCGGTGCGCGCGCGCCGTGCGGCGTTCGTCTGCAGGTGACAGTACGCGGCGCGCAGCAGATCGGTCGCCGCGCCCGCCTGCGATGCCCGCTGCAGCATGTCGCCGACGATGTGCTCGTGCTCGGTGGGGCGGCCCGACTCGAGGTCGCGGAGCATCGACGCCGTGAACGCCGAGCCGCGCTCCGTCAGGAGCTTGTGCGCCTGCACCATGCGCTCCGGCCGCGGCGCGTGACCGGCGGCACGCGCCGTCGCCTCGCACGCGGCGAGGAAGGCGAGCATGAGCGCCTCGCCGTCGTCGGCGGCCATGATGTCGCCCACCGCGCCGCGCATCAGGCACGTCATGCCGGCGAGCGTTGCGAGCAGCACGAACTTCTCCCACATCTCGAGCATGATGTCCGAGGCGAGCTGCGAGTCGACGCAGGTCTTGTTGTACGCTGCGGCGAGCTTGAGCAGCGCGGCGGTCGCGCGCGCGTCGTTGCCCGGCCGCCTGCCGAAGGCGATGCGATGCAGCGGCGAGAGCTGCGCGACGTGGCCTTCCGGCGTGAGCGTGCCGGCGAGGTGGCAGGTGCCGCCGAGCACGTGCGAAACGCCGAACTCGGCGTCGAGGCGGTCGAGGTGCGCGAGACCGTTGAGGAGCGGCAGGACGAGCGTCTGCGGACCGACCGCGGGCCGGATCGAGCCGATCGCGCTCTCGAGGTCGTAGGCCTTGCACGAGATCATGACGACGTCGTACTCGGGCCTCGCCTGCCCGGCGTGCACGACCTGCACGCGCTCGGTGAAGTCGCCGTGCGGACTCTTCACGACGAGGCCCTCGCGCTCGAGCTGGTCTGCGCGGCGGTTACGCACGAGGAAGGCGACGTCGGCGCCGCCCTGCGCCAGCCGGCCGCCGAAGTAGCCGCCGACGGCGCCCGCGCCGAGGACGAGGATCTTCATGGGCGGAAGTTTCGCATGCGGGTCCTGCGGACGACAGGCAAGCCGCGCGCAGCCGCGTGAGAGCCGCGCTTGCCCGGGCCGGTGTCGAGGCCGCGACGCTCCGCCCCCCGACCGCAAGCTGTCGCGTTACCGCGTGGCAGCGGAACCGCTGGGCGCGACGGACGTGAGCTCGTGCGCGAGGTCCGTGATCGCGGCAGCCGCGACCTCGGGATGCTCGAACGGGAAGAGATGACCGCCGGGGACCCAGCGCAGCACGAACCGGCGCTTCGAAGCGGCGAGGCCGACGCGGCGCACCACGTCCGAATCGCGCCCGAGGAGCATTCCGCCCGGCACGGCGAAGCGCGGCAGGTAGGCCTCGAGGTCGTGCGGCGTCGTGCGGTAGATCTCGTACTCGATCGCGGGCGCGTAGGCGAGGCGCACGCCGATACGCGCGCGGCGCGTGCCGTGACGAACGTAGTCGTCGAGGCAGCGCGGATCGAAGCTGCGGAACACGCCGCGCGAGCCGAGGTGGGCCCGCGCCTCGGCGCGCGACGGCCATTCGGCGCGCCGGTCGCGGGTCGCGCCGGCCGGCGTGACGCGATCGGCGAGGCCGAGGCGCTTGATCATGCCGAAGGCCGTGCCCTTCCAGCCGTAGATGATCGGCGCGTCGATCATGATCACGGCGCGGAACAGCTCCGGACGCAGCGTGGCGGCCATGAACGTGACGTAGGCGCCGAGCGAGTGACCGACGCCGATCACCGGCGGACTGCGGCGCGCGGCGAGCTTGTCGACGAGCTGCGCGACGAGGTGCGGCCAGCCGTCGGTCACCGGGTAGGCGGGATCGTGGCCGAGCATCTCGATCGAGTCGATGACGAACCCGGGCTCGAGCGCCGCGAACATCGCACGGTACGACGACGACGGGAAGCCGTTGGCGTGCAGGAAATGCAGCGGCAGCCGGCGCGTGGTGCGCGGTCGCGTGGATCGCTCGCGTCGCCGAAGCGCCGGCTTTTCGGTGCGCGGACGAGCGGTCATGCCAGACGGCAAGCGACGAGCAGGCACAGGGTTCTCGCGGCGGGCGCCAAGCGCTTCGCGATGACCTCGCGTAGACGAGGCGGCGTTGACGCAGAGCATCGCGGCGCCGCTCGAGCCCGGCAACGCGGACGCGCCGACACTCCACGCATGCGAAGCGGCGAGATCACCCTACCGCTTCGGCAGCAGCGCCCGCAGCCGCTTCTCCACCGACGGCGCGTCCCACTCCACCTCGCCGATCGCGCGATAGCGAGGATACCCCTCGGCATCGAGGACGATGGTCACGGGCAGCAATCTCACGCTCCAGCCCTTCGAGACCGCCATGTCGCGGTCGAGGAGAACGGGGAACCCGACCGGGACCTGTTCCAGGAACCGCTTCACCGCCGCGTCGCTCTCGCCGAGGTCGATGGCGAGGATCGCGAACGGCTGTCCTGCGAGCGCTTTCCCCAGCCGGTCGAGCGACGGCATTTCGTTGCGGCACGGCTCGCACCAGGTGGCCCAGAAGTTGAGCAGCACGACCTTGCCGCGATAGTCCTCGAGCCGGTGCTCGCGCCCGTTCGCGTCCCTGAGCACGAAGAGCGGGCCGGGATCGCCGCCCCAGGGCTTGAGCTCGGCGGCGCTGCCGAGGCTCGACGCGGCGAGCAGCAGCGCGAGCGCGGCGAGCGTCGCGCGCAGCCGCGCCGCGAGGCGCGCCGGCGCGCTCAACCGGGGGCGCCCGCAGGCTCGCCGGCACGCACCGGCGCGTCGCGTCGCCGCCCTTCCTCGGCGAGCGCGCGCAGCTCCTGCGCGTTGCGTCGCAGGCGCTCGACCGCGGCGGTGCGTTGCTTCGGCGCAAGCGTGCGGTCGAGGTCCACCATCAGCTGCACGAAGCGCGCTTCCTGCTCGCCCGCGAGACGCTTGTACTCCGCGCCGCGCTCGGCCTCCCAGTCGAGCAGGAACACGCGCACCTTCGCGGCCAGCTCCGGCTTGCCGCGGTACGTCTCGAAGATCGACACCAGCTCCTGCTGGCGGCGCTTGCGGTCCTCGAGCTGCGCCTGCGTAAGGCGCGGCACCGAGGCGACGTAGGCCTCGACGAGCGCCTCCTGGTCCGGCGTGAGGCTGCCCGTCCACTCCTCGATGCGCTCGCGCACGCGCTTGGCGCGCGCACGCTCGTCCTTGCGCTCGTTGCCGGTCGCGAACTGCTTTGCGAACTTGGCATTGTTCGACTCGAGCTTGCGCTCGAGCGCGGCGACGTTGTCCGCGCCGAGCATCGTCATCACCGGCGCTGCGTCGGCCACTGCCTGCCCCGTGAGCACCTTGGCGCGCTCTCGCACGCTCGTGATCGCCCAGGTCACGTCATCCGGCGCGAGCCCGTGCTCGACCCGGCGCGCCGCGTTCTCGAGCAGCGCGGCGTACTTGGGCAGCTCCTCGCTGCGGTGCCAGGCGTGGAAGCGCGCGAGCTGCACCTTGAAAGTCTCGCTCTGGTCGCCGTGCAGGTCGAAGTACTCGTGTGCGAGGTAGCGCACCGCGACGTCGCTGTTGTTGTAGGCGATGCGCAGCGCCGCGCCGCAGCCGGCCAGCAGTGCGGCGAGCAACGCCGCTGCGGCGAACCGCAGGAACCGGGAGGGACTCGGGGATGAGCTCATGCCGCCGACCGAAAGAGCCTTGGAGCTTAGCGCAGCAGGAAGGGTTCCATGTCGAGCGACTCCACTAATCCGCCGGCGACGACGATGGTGCCCTCGCGGCGGTTGTTCCCGGTCTCGGAGAACTCGAAGCGGTAAGTGCGCCGGAAGGTGAGCCTCCCGTCCTCGTTCCGCGCCGGCGCGACCTTCGTCATCACCACCGTGTCGTCGAGGAACTGGACGCCTTCTCGCTGGCAAACCTGACGCCCGGCCGCGACCGCCCGCTCCCGTGCGCGGAGCGCGTCGAACCAGTACCACCCGCCCAGGGCCAGGACGGCCAGCGCCGCGGCTTCCCACATGGCGTCCGCCGCGCTCAGGCGGCGGGGCTCGGGTAGCGCGCGTGGATCGCGTCGATCTCCGCGAGCGTCCCGGCGTCGAGGTCGACCGAGAAAGCGGCGATGTTCTCGGCGAGCTGCGCCATCGAGGTCGCGCCGATGATGGTCGCCGCCACCGACCACCGGCTCTTCACGAAGGCGAGCGCGAGCGTGGCCGGCGATAGGCCCCGCTGCTTCGCGAGCGCGGCGTAGGCTTCGACCGCGGAGGCGACGTTCGGCTTCGCGTAGCGGGGCCCGAATGCGGGGAACAGCGTGAACCGGGCGCCCGCCGGCTTCACTCCGGCGCCGTATTTCGCGGAAAGATAGCCGCCGGCGAGCGGGCTGTAGGCGAGCAGCGACACGCGCTCGCGGAAGCACGTTTCGGCGAGATCGCCGTCGAAGCCGCGCGCGATGAGGCTGTAGATGTTCTGGATCGTCACCGGCCGCGGCAGCCTCTGCTCGCGTGCGAGCCGCGAGAACTCGGCGACACCCCACGCGGTCTCGTTCGAGATCCCCCAGTAGCGGATCTTGCCCGCGCGCACGAGCTCCGCCATCGCCTCCAACTGCTCGAGCATCGGCGTCGCTTTCGGCTTCTCCTTCGCCGGATCGAACTCGGTCGCGCCGAACATCGGCACGTTGCGCTCCGGCCAATGGATCTGGAAGAGGTCGAGGTAGTCGGTGCGCAGCCGCGTCAGGCTGTCGTGGCACGCCTCGTGGATGTTGGCGCGGGTGAGCGGCGTGCGGCCGCCGCGCAGCCAGTCGCGCCGGCCCGGCCCCGCAACCTTGCTCGCGACGACGAGCGCGTCGCGCTTCTGCTTCGCGAGCCACGGGCCGATGTAGCTCTCCGTCCGGCACGCCGTCTCGGCACCTGGCGGCACCGGGTACATCTCGGCGGTGTCGATGAAGTTCACCCCGCGCGCGACTGCGTAGTCGAGCTGCGCATGCGCCTCGGCCTCCGTGTTCTGCTCGCCCCATGTCATCGTGCCGAGGCAGCACTGCGAGACGACGAGGTCGGTATCGGGGAGACGGACGAGCTTCATGGCTGGACCATCGCGGTCGAAACCGCGACTTTGCCAGAGGCGACGCTCCGCAGCACCAGTCGTCGCGGCACGAGCGCTGCCCGCCTGCCGCCTGCGGCCGGCCGCGAACGTTCCGCAAGCGCGACTGCGCCGCAGTAAACTGCAGCGGGAAGCACGCACGAGCCGCCCGCCCCGGGCACTCGATCGCCGCGCCCTCGCCTTCTGCCACCACACAATAAGGGGGAACCCCTCGTGACCACCGAATCCATCGCCGACACCGTCCGCGCCACCGGCCTCGGCGCGATCATGCGCGGCGCGGGTCTCGTCACCCGCTTCATCCCGTTCCCGCAGCCGACGCTGCTCGTCGGACGCGGCTCGAGCGGCAGGCTCGGCCAGGCGATCGCCGGGTTCGGCCACAAGAAGATCCTGATCGTCACCGACGCGATCATCGCCAAGCTGGGGCTCCTGAAGAAGCTCACCGACGCGCTCGAGGCGGGGGGCGCCGACTTCGTCGTCTTCGACGAGATCACGCCCGATGCGCCGATCCCGCTCATCGAGAAGGGCATCGAGTTCTACCAGGCGCACGACTGCGACGCGATCGTCGCGTTCGGGGGCGGGTCCTCGATGGACGCCTCGAAGGTGATCGCGCTCGCCATCGCCAACCCGAAGCCGCTGCGCAGCCTCGCCGGCTACTTCAAGGGCCTGCGCAACCCGATCAAGATCTACGCGGTGCCCACCACCGCGGGCACGGGCTCCGAGGTCACCGTGGCAGCCGTCATGTCCGATCCCGAGCGCGAGCAGAAGCTCGTGGTGGTCGATCCGAGGCTGGTGCCGAAGATGGCGGCGCTCGACCCCGAGCTCATGGTCGGCCTGCCGCCGCACATCACAGCGGCGACCGGCATCGACGCGCTCACCCATGCGATCGAGGCGTTCATCAGCCGCTGGGCGACGCCGGCGACCGACGATCTCGCGCTCTCCGCGGTCGGGCTGATCTTCGAGAACCTGCCGATCGCCTGCAGGGACGGCAAGAACCTCGACGCGCGCGAGAAGATGGCGCTCGCCTCCACCTACGCCGGCATGGCGTTCACGCGCGCGAACGTCGGTTACGTGCATGCGATCGCGCACCAGTTCGGCGGCAAGTACCACACGCCGCACGGCCTCGCGAACGCGATCATGCTGCCGCGCATCCTGCGCTACTCGCGGCCGGCCGTCGTCGACCGGCTCGCGAAGCTCGCGGTGCGGGCGAAGGTCGGCAAGCGCGGCGAGCCGGATGACGTGCTCGCCGACAAGTTCCTCGATGCGGTCGAGAAGTTGAACCGCGAGGTCGGCATCCCGACGCAGCTCGACGCGCTGCGCGAGGACGACATTCCCGCGCTCGCGAAGGCGGCGTGCTGGGAGGCGCACACCGGCTACCCGGTGCCGCGATACATGTCGCAGGAGGTCTGCGAGGACATCATCCGCGACGCGCTGCCGAAGGCGGCCTCGCGGGCCAAGGCCACCGCCTCGAAACCCACGAGGGCGCCCGCCAGGCCGGCGAGCAGGTCTGGCGCGAAGCCCTCGCGCGCCGCGCCTGCCGCCGCCCCGCGCCGTCGCAAGACCGCCGCCTGAAACACACCAAGGGCCGGCACAGACCGGTCTGCGCGCCCTTTCCCCAAGGAGGAGAAATGAAGAGAGTCGTCAGCGTCAGCCTCGGATCCTCGGAGAAGAACTTCGAGTTCAAGACCCGGTTCCTCGGCCAGGACTTCTCGGTGCAGCGCCTTGGTGCCGACCTCGATACGAGTCGCGCGTGGGAGATGATGCGCCGCGAGCAGGCGAAGGCCGACGCCATCGCCCTCGGCGACGTGAGCGACCATTACCACGTCGGCATGCGCACGATCACCCAAAAGGAGACGATGCGCCTGTTGCGCGTCGTGACCCGCGTGCCGGTGACCACGGGCGCGGAGCTCCGGCGTCTCCTGCAGGTGCGCGCGGTCCGGCAGGTGCAGAAGGAGCTGGGCAACTACTTCAACAACAACATCGTCCTGTTCCTCTCCGGCATCCGCAACTACGACATGGCGCTCGCCATGGCGGACTACACGCCGAACCTGAGCTTCGCCGACTCGGTGTTCCAGACCGGCGCGCCGGTGCTGCTCTCCTCGATCCAGCAGCTCGAGCTCTATGCCAAGGGCAAGGATCTCGTGTGGGGCGCGCTGCCGACCGACATCCTCGAATCGGCGCTCGCCAGCCTCAAGAACAAGCGGGTCGCGATGGCCGCGGAGAAGTCGCACGTCATCGTCGGCACGTTCGCGGAGCTGAAGGCGGTGGCGAGCCGCACCAATCTCAACGGCAAGACGCTCATCACGTCCGCCGTCGACGACGAGCGGCTCGCGTTCTTCAAGGAGCACAAGGTCAACCTCGTGGTCGACGTGTCGCCGAAGCTCTTCGATCGCGTGGTCGGCATCAGCACGCTCGAGGCGATGATCCTCGCGGCGCTCGCGAAGCCTGCGAACGAGCTGTCCGACGAGGACTTCGAGGAGATCCTCGACGAGCTCGACGTCAAGCCGCGGCTGCTGCATCCCATCGGCAAGTTCCGCAATATCCGCCGGTTCGCGTTCGTCATCCACCCGCTCAGCCAGGACTACATCCTCAAGGCGCTGCCGGTGCCGAAGGCGACGCCGAAGTTCCTTATCGACCGCGTCGAGACGCTCGCGGCCTACATGCCGCCGATCGTCTACTGCAAGATGGAGAACATCATCTCGCCCGCCGGCGCGGAAGCCGAGGGCTGGCTGATCAGCGTCGGCGGCACGCCGAAGGAGATGCTCTCGCACAGTCCCGAGTTCACCTACCGGCGCCTGCTCGCCGCGGCGCGGATGGCGGAGGGCATGGGCGCGCAGATCATGGGCCTCGGCGCGTTCACCAAGGTGGTCGGCGACGCCGGCATCACCGTCGCGCGTCGCGCGCGCATCCCGATCACCACCGGCAACAGCTACTCGGCGTCGGGCGCCCTCTGGGCGGCCAAGGACGCGATGCAGCGCATGAAGCTCGTCCACGTCGACAATAAGACCGGCAAGGTCGCCGGCAAGACGATGGTCATCGGCGCATCGGGCTCGATCGGCTCGGTGAGCGCGCGACTGCTCGCCATGGCGTTCGACGAGGTGTACCTCGCCGGCCGCGACGCGAAGAAGCTCGAGCCGCTGAAGGCGTCGATCCTCAAGGACACGCCGGACGCGAAGGTCTTCTGCACCGACGCCTACGACGACCTGCTCGCAGAGATGGACATGATCGTCACCTCGACGTCCGGCGCCGGCAAGAAGGTGCTCGACATCATGAAGGTGAAGCCCGGCTGCGTGATCACCGACGTGGCGCGGCCGCTCGACCTGCCGGCCGCCGAGGTGAAGAAGCGCCCCGACGTGCTCGTGATCGAGTCGGGCGAGATCGAGCTGCCGAGCCCGGTGAAGGGACTGAAGTACATCGGCCTGCCGCCGAACGTGATCTACGCCTGCCTCGCGGAGACTATCGTGCTCGCGCTCGAGGGCCGCTTCGAGGTCTTCACCATCGGCCGCGAGACCGAGTGGGAGAAGGTGAAGGAGATCTACAGGCTCGGCCTCAAGCACGGCATGAAGCTCGCGGCGATCGCCGGCGTGAACGGCGTTTACACCGACCGCGACATCGCCAAGGTCGTGGCGCTCGCGAAGAAGGCGCGCAAGACCTGGAAGGCGGGCGGGAAGAAGGCGGCGGCCCGGCACAGGCGCGCAGCGAAGGAGGAGGCGACGGAAGCGGTCGCGGCGGAAGCTGCACCGACCCGGGTGCGCCGCAAGCCCGCGGTCAAGACCGCCGCGCCGAGGCCGCGGATCGCCGCGCGGAAGCCGGCGGCGAAGGCTCCACGCACCCGCGCCGGCAACGGCCGCGCGCGCGCCGCCTGAGGCGCGCGCCGTGGCCGGCCTCTCGCTGCTCGACATCGGCTTCTTCATCGCCGAGAGCAAGGCGAGCCCCAAGCACGTCGGCGGGCTACTCATTCTCAGCCGGCCCCAGGGCGCGCCGGCGAACTGGGTGAAGAAGCTCTACACGGAGATGATGACGCACACGGAGGTCAAGGCGCCCTTGGACCGCGTCATCGAGCTCTCGCTGACCGCCCTGCCGCACTGGCGCGAGGGCGTCGCGGTCGACCTGAAGAAGCACGTCTTCTACCACCGCATGGAGAAGGGCGACGGCGACCGCAAAGCGCTCTATCGCCTGATCGCGAAGCTGCACGAGCCGATGCTCGACCGCTCGCGGCCCCTGTGGGAGGTGCACGTGATCGACGGGCTCGACGACGGGCGCTTCGCGCTGTACCAGAAGATGCACCACGCCTGCGCCGACGGCATCACCATGGTTCGCTGGACCACGGAGTCGCTTTCCACGAGCGCCGACGATCCGCGCCTCATGCCGCTCTGGACGCGACCGGGCGCCGGCCGCGGCAGCACCCGGCGGCGCGAGCAGGAGCTGTTCGGCAAGCTGCTGCGGACGGTGCTCGGCGCCGGACGCCATGCGCTCGGCGCGGGACGCCTGAGCGCGATGCTGCTGTTCGAGAGCATGACGCTCACGAAGAACGCGATCGCGCTGCCGTTCGTGTCGACCGCCCGCACGCCGCTCACCGGGACGGTGACCAAGGGGCGGCAGTTCGCGAGCGCCGAGGTCCCGATGGCGCGCGTCAACCTGCTGCGCGAGCGCACGCGCTCGACCCTGAACCACATCGCCCTCACCTGCCTCGACGGCGCGCTGCGGCGGTATCTCTCCGACCTCGCCATCGAGCTCGACCGGCCGATCACGATCCAGATGCCGGTGAGCCTGCGCAGGGACGGCGAGCGGGGCTCGGGCAACAAGATCGGCATCATCCAGGTGGAGCTCTCGCCGCCCACCGACGACCCGTACGTCCGCCTGCGCAACATCGGGTTCTCGCTGCGCGCGGTGCGCAACATGGTTGACCGCGTGGCCCCTGAGGCGATCCAGTCGTACACGGTGGTCGTGGGCCTCGTGGCGCAGATCGCCGAGATGTTGAACCTCTCCGACTACGCGCCGCCGACGGGCAACACGCTCGTCTCGAACGTGCCCGGCCCCAAGGACTACCTCTACCTCCGCGGTGCGCGCATGGAGGAGATGCACCCGATCAGCACGCTGCCGGCGAGCAATCTGCTCAACATCACGCTGTTCAGCTACGCCGGGCGGCTCTTCTTCGGGCTGATCGCCACCGACCGGCTGCCGGAGCTCGGCCGGCTCGCGAAGTACGTCTCCGAGGCGTTCGTCGAGCTGGAGGCGGCGGTGTTCGATGCGCAGCGGCCGGTGCCGGCGCGGGCGACGGAAGAGCGCCCGGCCATGCAATCGCCGGCTCGGCCGGCCGCAGCAAGCGACTCGACCGCGACGGCCGACGCGACGAGGGAACGGACTGGAACGGCGTCCGCGCTCGATGCGGCGACGGCAGCGCGCCAGCCGGGCCGGAAGCGCGGCGGTCGCCGGGCCGAGGGCTCGCCGGTGCCAGCGGTGCGCGCGGGAGCCAACGGCGCCAGGCGACCGCGCACGCAACGCCGGGCGCGCGCCTGAGGCTCGCCGTCGCGCACCGCGCTGTCGGTCGCTGCACGCCAAAGGGCCTCGTGTCGACGCGCACCGCAGCGCGAACGGTCTTCGTACCCTGCCCACCCCGGCACTGCCCATGAGAGGGGGAGGGAGCCGACGTGCCGCCTTGCGCTGGGGAGAGAGGGCTGGATCTTCGATCTTGCAATGAGGAGAGAGCCGTCATGCTCCCCCTTCCAGAGAGAAGCGAGGCGAGGAGCCCTCCCCGCCGCAGAGTGCAGCGAGCCGAACACCTTGCCGCTGCAGAGTGCAGCGAGCCGCGGAGGCACCTTCCCACCGTAGCTTGCAGCGAGCCGAGCACCTTCCCCCTCCCAGGGGGAAGGCGGGGATGGGGGTGCGGCGCACGCCCTCGCGGGACGCTCATCGCCCCCGATCGGCCACCCGTTCGGCAGCGGCTCCAGAGCGCGGCCGCTGCGCCGCCGCGCGCCCGCCTCTTTCCCTGCGCAGCGCGAGCGCGAGGGCGAGCATCGCCGCCATCAGTGCGGCGACGGTGAGGTAGGCGACCCCGAAGCCTGCCGCACCGCCGCCGCGGAAGTCGGCGATGGCCCCGATGTTCGCGGCCGAGAGCAGCGTACCGATCCCCGAGAAGATGTTGATGAGGCCCTGCGCCGAACCGCGCAGGCGCGCCGGCGCCTCGTCGATGGCGATCGAGCGCGTCGCGCCGCCGACGATGACGCCGACACCGAGGCCGATCGGCACCGAGGCCGCGAGGAATGCCGCGAGGCCGAAGCGCGTCACCGCGATCGCGGCGTAGCCGAGCGCGAGCAGCACGAAGCCGGAGACGATGAGCGTGCGCGCACCGAGAGGGTTCAACATCCGGCCGGAACCGACCGAGCCCGCCATCGAGCAGAGCACGAGCGGCAGCAGCACGAAGCCGGCGCGCGACGGCGAGACGCCGTGGGCGAGCGTGGCGATCGACGGCAGGAACACGACGCTGCCCATGCCGAACCCCGCACCGGCCGTCAACACGTAGGTGATCGCGAGCTGGCGGTTGGCGAAGAGCGAGAGCGGGATCATGGGCTGCGCTGCCGCCCGCTCGGTCGCGACGAGGGCCGGCAGCAGCAACGCCGCGGCGGCGAGGAAGCCCGGCCAGAGCGTGAGGCCAGCCGAGGCGTCGGCGACACGCGTGATGCCGAGGACCAGCGCGGCGAGCAGCAGGAACACGATCGCGACGCCCGCCACGTCGACCCGCCCGCGCGTCGCGTTCGCTGGCCGGCCGGGCAGCACGCGTGCCCCGAGGAAGATCACCACCGCTGCGATCGGCAGGTTGACGAGGAAGATCCAGCGCCAGTCGAGCACGACCATCACCACCCCGGCGAGCGGCGGTCCGAGCACGAACGCCATGCCGAAGACGGCGCCGATCAGTCCGAGCGCCCGGCCTTGCCGCTCGAACGGCACCACGTCGCCGATCACCGCGCTCGCTACCGGGACGATCCCGCCGGAGGCAAGCCCCTGCATCGCGCGTCCGACGAGCAGCGCGCCGAAGCCCGGCGCGAGCGCGATCAGCAGCGACCCGAGCGCGAATCCGGTCAGGCACGCGAGATACACCGCGCGGCGGCCGATGCGGTCGCTCAGGTTCGCGAGCGGCGCCGTGCTCGCGAGCGAGAACAGCACGAAGACGATGGTCACCAGGCTCGCCTCGCGATGATCGATGCCGAACGCGGCGCGCAGCGCCGGCAGCACCGGGCCGACGACCGCCGTGTCGAGCGCCGCCATGAACACGCCGGCGAAGAGCGTCGGCAGGAGGCCGCGGGTCGAAGTGGAGGGCGTGGATACGGGCGAGGCGGTCAAGATCGGGGGCGGAAGCAGGGGTTGCGGGATGCTCGAGGCGGTCAAGTTTGCCCGCCGCGGGTCGGCGCGAACAGCGTCGTGGCGAGCGTTCGCGCGCCGGGCCGCGGTAAGGCCCTGACGCGCCGGTCCGCACTCGGGACCCTGGACCGGCCGCGCGGGCCGGCGAGTCGAACCTGCGCGTCCGCGCCCTCGCCGCCCTGCGGCGCCGCGCTCCGGTATGCTCGTCCCATGGGACGCTTGATCTTGTCTGACGCGGGGCACGCGCGCGTTCCCGCGGCGCTGCTCGCGCTCGCCAGCCTCCTGGCCGCGCTCGGCCTGCTGCTGGTCGGCAGCGGCCTGAAAGCGGCCCCGCCCGCGCCGGTGGTCGTGCTCGACCTCGACGGCCCGGTGAGCCCGGCGAGCGCCGACTACGCCGTGCGCGGCATTGCGCGCGCCGCGAAGGAGGGCGCGCAGTTGATCGTGCTGCGCATGGACACGCCGGGCGGCCTAGACACCTCCATGCGCGCGATCATCAAGGCGATCCTCGCCTCGCCGGTACCGGTCGCGACCTACGTCGCGCCGAGCGGAGCACGCGCCGCGAGCGCGGGGACGTTCATCCTCTATGCCAGCCATGTCGCGGCGATGGCCCCGGGCACCAACCTTGGCGCCGCCTCGCCGGTGGCGATCGGCGGCGGCGAGCCGGCCGGCGGCGCACCCGCGGAACGCAAGTCGGGCAAGGATGGCCGCGGCGGCGACAGCAAGGACACCATGACGCGCAAGTCGATGAACGACGCCGCGGCGTACATCCGCAGTCTCGCGCAGCTTCGCGGCCGCAATGCCGAGTGGGGCGAGCGTGCGGTGCGCGAGGCAGTGAGCCTCCCGGCCACCGAGGCGCGCAAGCTCGGCGTCATCGACCTCGTCGCCGCCGACATGAACGACCTGCTGCGCCAGATCGACGGCCGCAGGATCACCGTCAACGGGGAGGTGCGCACCCTCGCGACCGCGGACGCCGCGCGCACCGAGGTCGCGCCCGACTGGCGCACGCGGCTCCTCGCGGTCATCGCCCACCCGAGCGTCGCCCTGGTGCTGATGATGATCGGCATCTACGGCCTCTTCTTCGAGTTTTCGAACCCGGGCTACGTCGCGCCCGGCGTGATCGGCGGCATTTCGCTGCTGCTTGCGCTCTACGCGCTGCAACTGCTGCCGATCAGCTATGCCGGCCTCGCGCTCATCGCGCTCGGTGTCGCGCTCATGATCGCGGAGCTCTTCGTGCCGAGCTTCGGCGCGCTCGGCATCGGCGGCATCGTCGCGCTCGCGATCGGCGCGGTGATCCTCGTCGACACCGACGTGCCGGGCTACGGGATTCCGTGGACGCTCATCGCGGGGATCACCGCGAGCACGGCCGTGTTCATCGCGACCGTCGGGGGCCTCGCGCTGAAGGCGCAGCGGCGTCCGGTAGTGTCCGGGCGCGAGGAGCTGGTGGGCAGCACCGGCGAGGTGGTGAAGGTCGAGGGGCGCGAGACCTGGGCGCACGTCCACGGCGAGCTCTGGAAGGTGGCGAGCAGGACGGCGCTCGTCCCCGGGCAGCGCGTTCGCGTGGTGGCGGTCGCCGGGCTCGAGCTCGAGGTCGTGCCGGAGACCGTCGGCGCGCGCGTCGAGCCCGCCGCAGGCTGAAACAGAGGAGAACGAAATGTTCTGGGAGTTCGGCGGCATCGGCGTCGTGCTCGTCGTCCTGCTCGTGGTGCTGCTCTTCGCATCCGTCCGCATCTTCCGCGAGTACGAGCGCGGCGTCGTCTTCATGCTCGGCCGCTTCTGGAAGGTGAAGGGCCCGGGGCTGGTGCTGGTCCTGCCCGGCATCCAGCAGGCGGTGCGCGTGGACCTGAGGACCGTGGTGTTCGAGGTGCCCACGCAGGACGTGATCTCGCGCGACAACGTCTCGGTGCGGGTGAGCGCGGTCGTCTACCTGCGGGTGATCGACCCGCAGAAGGCGATCATCCAGGTGGAGAACTACCTCAACGCCACCAGCCAGCTCGCGCAGACCACGCTTCGCTCGGTGCTCGGCAAGCACGAGCTCGACGACATGCTCGCCGGCCGCGAGAAGCTGAACCTCGCCATCCAGCAGGTGCTCGACTCGCAGACGGAGGCGTGGGGCGTGAAGGTCACAACCGTCGAGATGAAGCAGGTCGACCTCACCGAGTCGATGATCCGCGCCATCGCGCGCCAGGCCGAGGCCGAGCGCGAGCGCCGCGCGAAGGTGATCCACGCCGAGGGCGAGCTGCAGGCCTCCGAGAAGCTCCTGCAGGCGGCGCAGGTCCTGGCGCACGAGCCGCAGGCGATCCAGCTCCGCTATCTCGAGACACTCACCGTCATCGGTGCCGACAAGAACACGACGATCGTCTTCCCGCTGCCGCTCGACCTGATCGCACCGTTCCTCGCCCAGAAGCGCGACGGCGTTTCGCCGGCCTCCTGAGGAACGTCGGCGGCTCCGGCGCGAGGTCGCGCTTCACCGGGCGCTCACCGCGCAGTTGCCTTAGCATCCACCGCTGCCCCCAGCGGACGGACGGATGCAGCCCGAACAGGACGTCGCCCACCTCGTCAGCGTGTTCCTGCTGGTCGTCGGCGCGCTGCTGCCGATCGTGAACCCGATCGGCAGCACGCCGATGTTCCTCGCCATGACGCGGGACGCCGATCCGGCGACCCGCGCCGAGCTCTCGAGGCGGGTGTCCGGCAACGCGTTCCTGCTCCTCATGGGCTCGCTCGCGTTCGGCAATTTCGTCCTGCGCGTCTTCGGGCTCTCCGTGCCGGTGGTGCAGTTCGCCGGCGGGCTGGTGCTGTGCGCGCTCGGCTGGAAGCTGCTGTCCGAGGACACCCCCGCGGTGCGGCCGGCCGACGGCACGCCCCGCCATTACGATGCGGCGGCGAACGCGTTCTATCCGCTCACCATGCCGCTCACGGTGGACCCGGGCGCGATCGCGGTCGCGGTCACGCTCGGAGCCAACCACTCGCATCACGTCGACATGCTGGTCGTGGGCATCCTCGGCGCCACGCTCGGCGTGCTCGCGATCGCCGCGTGCGTGGGCATCGCGTATCGCTACGCTGACGACGTCTCGCGCTGGCTCGGCCATACGAAGATGACCGCGCTCCTCCGGCTCTCCGCGTTCATCGTCCTGTGCATCGGCGTGCAGATCACGTGGAACGGCGTCAAGGGGCTGCTCCAGCAGTTGCCGCAGTTCGGGGGTCCGGCGCTCGACGCAACTCCCCCGGCGAAGCTGTGAACCGCGCAGCGCGGTTCGTCGCGCTGCTGTTCTTGCTTGAAGGCGCGTTCAGTGCGCACGCGCAGACGCCCAAGGGACAGCCGCCGGGTTCGGCACGGGCAATGGTCTGCCCCGATTCGCGCGTGACCGTCCGCTCGGTGACGCCAGCGGACGCCAGCCTGGCCTGCGAAGGAGCGCGCGACGCGATCGCGTTCCTCGCGAAACAGGGCTTTGACACCGACACTGCGATCCGGATCGACATCGCGCCGGAGATGCCCGACGCCGCCGCGCGCACGGCGGTCGGCTGCTACCTGGAATCGGAGAAGCGCATCGTCGTCCTGCCATTCGCGGCGTTCCGCAGGAGCCGCACGTGGATGGGAGTGCCGGCGGACGCGCGCGCCTATAGCAGCGTCGTGACCCACGAGGTCGCGCACGCCATCGCAGCCTGCAACTACAAGGCCGAAGCGTTGGCGATCACGGCGAAGGAGTACATCGCCTACGTGACCACGCTTGCCACGATGGATCCAGCGCGGCGCGACAGGGTGCTCACGGCCTTCCCCGGCCCCGCCTTCGAGGGGGAGTCGGAGATGCGCACGCTGATCTACCTCCTCGACCCGCAGGGTTTCGGCGTGCGCGCCTACCGGCACTATCTGCAGCCGGGGAACGGTCGCGACTTCCTGCACGCGATCCTGCAGGGCAAGGCGATGCTCGACAGCGGGGAGTGATCGGCACGCTGCGAAGCGGGGCGGCCCTGTGTGCCAACTCGACGCCTCCGGCGCCTCCGCCCGACGACCGTAACGAAAACGTCATACGCGCTCGCTAGCCTCGCGCCACGGCGTCGATGAGCGACGTCATCTCGGGGGAGGAAGGGTGATGCTCAAGGATCGTGTTGCGGCCGGCGGGCGTGTCATGGCGACTGCCGCTGCGCTGCTGGTCGGCCTGCCCGCGCAGGGCGCGCCGACGTTCGTCAACGGCCTCCCGCTCGATGGTGCGGCCGGCGACCAGTTCGGGACGGGCGCGAACACCGGCCGGCTCGGCTATTTCTCCGACCTCTACTACGACCCGAACCGGCGCGAGCTCTGGGCCCTCTCGGACCGCGGACCGGGCGGCGGCACGATCCCCTACGACACGCGCGTGCAGCGCTTCACGCTCGACATCGACCGCTCGTCCGGCGTGATAGGCAACTTCAAGATCGCGCAGACGGTCAAGTTCACCGAGAACGGGCAGGCCTTCAACGGGCTCGCACCGAATCCCCCGAACGTGCTCGGCCGCGCCTTCGATCCGGAAGGTCTCGTGGTCCTGCCGAAGAGCGGCAACCTGCTCGTCTCCGACGAGTACGGCCCATCCGTCTACGAGTTCAACCGCAACGGCGAGCTCGTGCAGAAGTACGAGACACCCGACAACCTCATCCCGCGAAACGCCGCGACCGGCACGCCGAACTTCGCGAGCGACACGGGCAACGACGCCGGCAAGCGCACCAACCGCGGCTTCGAGGGACTCGCGATCAGCCCCGACGGCCGGTACGCCTACGCCATGCTGCAGAGCGCGATGCTCGACGAGGGCGGCGCCAACGGCACGGTGAACCGCATCGTGCAGTTCGACACCGCGACCGGCAAGGCCGTCGCGCAGTACGCGTACCAAATGGACACCGCCTCGCAGGGCCGCGGCATCTCGGCGCTCGTCGCCCTCAACGACAAGGAGTTCCTCGTCCTCGAGCGCAACAATCGCGGCATCGGCGTCGGCGCGACTCTTGGCGGTCCGGTGAAGCTCGTCTACAAGATCGACGTCACCGGGGCGACGGACGTGAGCAAGATCGACCTGGACGCGCCCAACGCCGCGTACGCGAAGGTCACGAAGGCGAGCACGGTCTTCCTCAACCTCGGTTTGGACACCCTCGCCGCGCTCGGCAACAAGGTCCCCGAGAAGTGGGAGGGGCTCACGATCGGACCGCAGCTCACCGACGGCGGCTACCTGATGCTTGCCGGCACCGACAACGACTACAGCGTGACGCAGAACGACAGCGGCACGCAGTTCGACGTCTACTTCCGTTTCTCCGACGCCGATCCGTTCGCCTCGTCGATCCAGTGCCCGGTGGGCTCGCAGACCGGCTGCTTCTTCAATACAGGCGGAGGCGCGGCGACGCTCACGCCTGAGTACGCGCTGCTGCCCGGCGTGCTGCACGCGTACAGGGCCTCTGCCGCGGACCTCGCTGGCCTGGTGCGACCGTTCGCCGTGCCGGAGCCCGGCACGCTCGCCGTGGCCGCGCTCGGTCTTGGTCTGCTCCGCGTCGCGCGCCGGCGCGCTGGCGCCCCGCGGTCGGTCAGGCGTTCGGCGCCGGCTTGATGGTCCGCGGCGGCAGCAGTTCCGACTCGGTGGCGACCTTCTTCGCGAGGAACACCGCGGCGTCGATCTTCTGGAAGCTGCGCTTGCGATAGAAGCGGAGCGCCCGCTCGTTGTTCTCCGCTGCCTCCAGCACGAGGTGAGTGCAGGCGCGCACGCGCGCCAGGTGCTCGAGCTGCTCGAGGATGAAGGTGCCGATCCCGAGTCCGTGATGCTCGGGATCGACCGCGAGCACCTCGACGAACAACGGCCGCATCTCGCGCGATTCGAAGTAGCGCGGGTTCATCCAGTTGTCCGCGCCGGCGAGCTGCGACGCGCACTCGGCATAGCCGACGAGCTCGGTGCGGCGGCCGCTCGCCAGCTCGAAGAGCAGCTGCACCACCGACTCGTCCTCGTAGATCTCGAGGAAGTAGCTCTTGAGCCGCGGGCGCTGATACTCGACCGTCTCGCGGTTCACGTCGCGGAAGGTCTTCTTGAGGAAGTCCCACACGCGGTTGAGGTCGCGGCGGTGGATGCGCCGGACGCTGAGCTTGACCTCGGGGCCGGCAAGGATCTCGGCGCGCGTCGCGGCCGCGTCTGCCAAACGGTTCGCCCTCGACTGGACCTTCCGGTCGCGCGCCGTTCGCTCGCGTGGCTTCGCGCGTGGGGTATCCAAAGCCTTGTCGTCGTCCATGAGCTGCGGCTTGCGGCGTGGCCTCCGTCCATCGTAGCACCGCCCATGTCCCCGGCATCGACCGCCCTGATGATTCCTTCACGTCTCTCTGCGTCCTCCGCGCCCTGTGTGTTGAAGCAGTAGGCAGTAAGTCGTAGGTCGTAGGTTCGGCTGCAGGCCTTGGGCTGCCCGCACTCATGCCGTCGTCCTGAACTCCTCGAACGCATGCACCGCCTCCGCCGCATACATGAGCGAGGGGCCGCCGCCCATGTAGACCGCGACCGCCAGCGTCTCCATCACCTGTTCGCGCGTCGCACCGAGCCGCGCGAGCGCCTTGGTGTGGAACCCGATGCAGCCGTCGCAGTTCTGCGCGACCCCGATCGCCAGTGCGATCAGCTCCTTGTCGAGCTCGGACAGCACGCCGGGCTTCATCGCGCCTTTCGACATCGCGTAGAAGCCGTTCATCGCGTCGGGCGCAGCCTCGCGCAGCTTCCTCGTGCCGGCGGTGATGTGGGCGGTGATCTCGCTGAAGGACTTGGCCATGATCGTTCTCCGCAAATCTGGAAGGCTATGCGGGATCCGCGCCTGCGTCTGTGACCGGGGTTCCCGAGGCGGCGCTCGGTCGCACCGCGCGCGCATGCGGCTCTCGACCCTTGCTGCGCGGCGGCAGGCGCGCGGACGCGCGACCCGGGCGTGCGCTTGCGCCCCCGCGCCCCGCGTCCTCGCGGAGATGACGGTCGCTTGGGCATCGAGTGTCGGCCCACGCCCCGCGACCGCAAGCGAGAGCAAGCGCGCTGCTGCGCCTTTCGCGGCAGTGCAACTCCCCCCGCACTCCGCAACGCAGCACACCCGTTCCCCGGCCATCCGTCTAGATCTAGACCGTGAGGCCTATGGCTTCGGGACCGCGCCGCGCGCATCGTTCGTGTCGGGACCCGCGCATGCCTTCGTCATGGCGCGGTCCGCCCCGGAACGGCCAGCGCGAGCGCGCGCCGCCCGGGTTCCGACAACACCAGAAGGAGGCCGCGCATGCCGACGCAAACGCTCTCAGCCGCAACTCTCGCCGCCAGTCCCGCAGCGCTTCCAACGAACCGGCTGACTCTGGGGCAGCTGCTCGACAACGGTCTGCCGGACGCGGTCGTCGCCGCGGCAGCCGAGGAGAACCGCCCGATCCTCGCCGGCGCGGCGGTGGTCGATGCGATCAAGCTGGTGGCGAGCGACCTCGCCATCGACGCGCGCTTCGCGGGCGTCGACCGCTTCGCCGACGCGTTCCGCGCCCCGCTCGACGCGGCAAACTTCTTCATCGGTCTGAAGTACAGCGAGCTCGGCGGTGCGACCGGTTTCCTCGGCAGCCCGGAGACGTCGGTCACGCCCTGCCCCGACGGTGAAGGCTTCTTCCGTCACTTCCGCGGCGGCTCGATCTACTGGCACCCGGCTACGGGGGCGCACGAGGTTCACGGCGAGATCCGCAACAAGTGGGCGTCGCTTGGCTGGGAGCGCGGCCTTCTCGGCTATCCCACCACCGACCAGATGCCCGGGCGCGACCCGCGTGCGGCCGGCGTCTTCAACCACTTCCAGCGCGGCTCGATCTGGTGGCATCCCAATCCGCTGGGCGGCCTCGCGTCGAGCGGACTGACTACGGTGCTCGAGAAGCAGCCGGTGGTCAGCGCCACGGTGAATCCCGACGTCATGGCGGCGGTGACCGGCATCGCGAATCGCGGCGCGACGCTGGCCGCGGTGGCCGCCAGGCCCGCTGCGGGCGTCGCCACCACGCTCTCGCCTGCCGCGCTCGGCAACGTGATCGCCCAACCGGGATCGACCGTGGCGGGCAGCGCGATCAGGCCGCCGCTCGCCGTCGAAGCCACGGCCGTGACGCCGGACCGCATCGGCCCGGTCATTTCGTTCGGCACCGCGCGCGAGGTGCACGGTGCGATCCGCGCGAAGTATCTCGCGCTCGGCGCCGAAGCGAGCGTGCTCGGCTACCCGACCACCGACGAGACCGGCACGCCGGACGGCATCGGCCGCTTCAACCACTTCGAGGGCGGCTCGATCTACTGGACGGCGAACACCGGCGCGTGGGAGGTGCACGGCCTGATCCGCGGCTTCTGGGCGGCGAACGGCTGGGAGCGCAACCCGAACCTCGGCTATCCGATCTCGGACGAGCTGATCCCTGACCGTCGCATCGGCCATCGCCGCCCCGAGTCGCGGCGGCGACCGATCCTCAACGTGCCGTCGGACGTCGTGAAGCTGCCGGCCGAAGCGGCCGGCCTCGGCTTCCCGAACGCGATGGTGAACACGCCCGCGCGCGGGCCCGTCGGCGCGAGTGCCGCCGCCGTGGCTGCACTCCCCGCCGGCGCGACGGCGGTGAAGCCGGTCGCCGCAAGCGGGGCGAACGCGGTTGCCGCATCGCCGGCCGCGTCGGCGGTCGTCTCCGGCGGCGTGGTCGCGACGATCCCCACCGCGGAGGTCACGGGCGTCGTGCGTCCCGGCGGTGTGCTCGGCGGGGTCGTCGGCGTCGACACCAACCTCGGGGCGGTGCTCGATCCGGGCCTGCTCGGTCCCGCTTCGACGCCTGCCTCGGAAGCGAGCCGCAACCGCTTCGGCGACTTCGAGAACGGCGTCGTCTTCTGGAGGCGTGGCGACACCGCTGCCGCGCCGCTCGGGCCCTGGCCGACGGCTGCCGACGGCAGCAGGACGCGCCTCTCGGCAGACGAGGTCGTTGCGCTCGCGCGACCGGCGCTCGAGCGCGCGCTCGCGAACCTCGGCAACGCCACGCTCGCGGGCATCGCGTTCGTCGGCACGACCGCGTATGCCTTCGACGGTCTCGCGGTCCGCAACCGCCGTCACCGGCTGCGGCTGATGTTCATGGCGATGCGCCGCGCGAGCGGTCTGTTCGGCATCGGCGCCGACCAGCCGACCACCGCGGCAGCGGAAGTCGAGATCGAGAGCACGTACGAGCCGATGCAGCGCAAGGTCAAGGCGCTCGTCGCCGGGTGGACCCCGGTCTCGATCCCCGGCGACCTCACAGCGCAGCCGCCGCTCGACCGCCAGCTGCACGCGCGCCTCGACCCGCTGCTCTTCACGTCGTTCGACCTGTTCGACATCCCGGACACCAATGCCGGGAAGCCGATCGCGTTGCTCTCGGTGAAGACCATGCCGAACGGCGACGTGAACGTCTACATCGAGCCGCAGGAGTAGGCGCGCGTCGCCAGCCCTTACGAAACGCAAGCTCTCGCGCCCGAGAGCCTGGCCACACTTTTCAGGAGCCCACCATGCCCATCGACCGTCTCACCGGCACCAGCGTCAACGACGCGCACGTGACGCGCCCCAACATCGCCCTCGGCGGCGCGACCACGACCGCCGTGCGTCCCTCGCTCGCCGACCGCGTCGCCACGCTGCCGCTCGCCGACGGCGCCGCGACGACGCAGGCGCTGCTCGCGCAGCGCGTCCAGCCCGACGACTTCGCGCCCGCGTACTCGAAGCTCGCCGCGACCGACGCAACGCAGGCGCGTACGTTCGCAACGTCGTTCGCCGCGGCCATGCAGAGCAACGACCAGATCGGCCGCCTCTTTGACACCGTGGCGCGTGCGCCGGACGCCGATCGCCGCGCGATCGTGGATGCGAACCGCGCGGCGGGGCAAGGCGGGCTTGTCGTGCAGGCGGCCGGACTGCTGCCGGCCGCGCAGGGCCGCGCGCTCATGCGCGACTTCCTCATGCCCGACGGCAAGGCCGACGATCAGGCGTTCCGCGACGTCGCGCAATGGCTGATCGCCGCCGGCCAGGCGATGCGCGAGCGCGGCATCCAGGTGCCCGACGCCGACGTGCCGCACGATGGCTTCCTGGACGACCTCGGCTCGGCGATCGTCGGTGCGCTCAAGGGGGCCGTGGACGCCGTGGTCAACGCGGTGGGGGACATCGCCAAGGCGATCGCAAACGCGGTGAAGGACATCGCCCAGTGGACCGCGCAGCAGGTCGCGGACTTCGTGAAGGCGGTCCTCGCCGCGGGCAAGACCGTCGGCGACCTGATCGCGGGCGCCGCGCAGGCGGCGTTTGACGCGCTCAAGAAGATGGTGCAGGGCATCCTCGCCGTCGGTCGCGCGATCGGCGAGGTGCTGCAGGCGGCCGCCGGCTTCGCGCTCGACGTGCTGTCGAGCGTGATCCGCGCGCTGCGCGAGATCGGCCAGACGCTCGCCTCGGTCGTCGGGTTCCTTGTCGGCAAGACGCTCGCGGTGCTGCAGAAGTTCGCGCAGGCGCTGCTCGCGCTTGGCGAGTCGATCGCGAACATCCTCGCGGAAGCGGTGCGCTTCGGCGCGGCGCTCGCCGCGGACATGGTGCGCGCGCTCGTCGCCATCGGCCGTGCGGTGGGTGAGATCGTCATCGCCGCGCTCACCAATCCCACCGGCCTGCTCGACACGGTGATCGCGACGCTGCGCAACCTCGGACGCACGTTCGCGCAGATCCTCGACGACGTGCGCGCCCGCGGGCTGCAGTTCGTGCGCTCCGTGGCGGCGTCGATGGCGCGGGTGGTGACGACCCTCGTCGAGCTCGCGGCCTACGTGGCGAACGCCGCAATCGACGTCGTGCGCGAAGTCGTGGCCGGCGTGCTGTCGATCGGCCGCACGCTCGGCGACCTGATCGCGCAGATCGCGCAGTCCGCGGTCGGCGCGGTGCGCAAGGTGATCGAGGCGGCGTTCCAGCTCGGGCAGACGCTCATCGAAGTGGTGCGCGGCATCGCGGGGATCGCCGCCGGTCTGATGCGCCAGGCGGTGCAGGCGTTCTTCGACCTCGGCAAGACGCTCGCGGAGTTCGTGCGCGCGAGCGTCGCCGCGTCGCTCGACCTCGGCGCGAAGCTGGTGAAGGCCGCGCTCGAGATCGGCAAGACCGTCGCCTCGCTGCTCGGCACGGCGCTCTCGCAAGGCTTCGCGCTCTTCCGTCGCACGCTGTACGCGGTGCTGAAGCACGTCGGGCCGATCGGCGACGTGGTCGACTGGATCCTGAAGCAGGCGGAGGACGTGGCGGCACTGGCGTGGCGCGAGGTCGTCGCAGCGCTCGACTTCGCCGGCCGCGCGGTCGGCGAGATCCTCGACTGGGCACGCTCGAAGTCCGAGCAGATGCTGCGCACGGTGATCGCGGCGATGGACGCGGCGGGCCGCGTGATCTCGCAGATCGTCGAGTGGGCGGCGAAGGCCGGGGATGCGGCGCTGCGCGTTGCCGCCGAGGTGCTGGCCAAGGCCGGGCACACGGTCGACGACGTGCTGCTCTGGGTCGAGAAGAGCGGCACGGCGCTGCTGCGCGCGGCGCTCGACGGCCTGATCAAGGCCGGTGCGAGGACGGTCGAGCTGATCGCGTGGGCGGCATCGCGGACGGTGAACGCGATGAAGGACGTCGCGGCGGCGCTGCTGGCTGCCGGGGTGACCGTCACGCAGCTCGTCACCGACACCATCGCGCATCCGGGCAACGTGATGAAGAACCTGGTGCAGGCGGTGCTCGAGCTCGGCAGGACGCTCCGCGAGGTCGTCGAAGCAGCGGTCGTGCAGCCGACCGAGGAAGCGGTGCGCAAGGTGTTCCAGGCGCTGCGCGACCTCGGCAAGTCCGCGCTGGACGTCGTCAAGGCAGCGCTCGAAGCCGGCGCGGCCGCTGCCGCGCTCGCCTTCACGCTCGTGCTCGAGTGGTTCCCGGGCCTCTACCGCCCGCTCACCGCGACCGAGCGCGGCGAGGCGGAGAAGGTGTTCGGCGCCTCGATTCCGCTCGACGCGGTGCGCGTCGCGGTGATGTCGCTGCCGGTCGACTTCATCGAGTGGGTGAACGGCGGCCGGCCGTTCACCACCATGCGGCTCATCAACTTCGCTTCGTGGGACAAGGTGACGATCGACACGCTGATGCACGAGCTCACGCACGTGTGGCAGGGCGTGGTGGCCGGGCCGGTGTACATGGTCGAGGCGCTCGAGGCGCAGGCCACCGCGGAGAGCTACAACTACGGCTACGAGAACGCCGACACCGGCGAAGGCGCGCAGCCGGAGCTCGCCGCGGCCGGCGGGGATCTCGGCCAGTTCAACCGCGAGCAGCAGGCGATGATCATCGAGCACTACTACGTGCGCCGGTTCGAGAAGAACCTGCCGTTCGCGGAGTGGCAGCCGTACGCGGACGTCGTCCATGCGTGAGCGACCGGAGACGGCCTTCGCTTCGTCGGCGGCCGTCGCCGCGGCACGGACCACGGACACCCCCGTCGACGACGGTGGTGTCCGTCCCGTGCGGGCAACCCGGAAGCGCCGCTGGTGCGCGACAGGGAGCGCGAGCGCCCTCGCGGCGCTCGCCCCACTGTTCGAGGCGCATGCCGCGCTCGGTCCGGTGGCGGTGATCGGTGCCGGCGCACCGCTGCCCGACGATGCAGGAACGGTGCTGCGCGTGGGTGGCGAGGTACCCCGCGCGGTCGGAGCGCAGGCGGGCGACGGCGGCCGCGTGACCGTCGGCTGGCTGCCGGAGGCCGACGCGGAAGCGCTGGCGCTCTTCGCCCTCGGGGCGGCGCGGGTGGCCGAGCGCGCAGCGTCGGCTTTCGCGACCGGACCGATCGCGCTGCTCGCCCAGTGGGACGATCGCGCGCTCGCGCTCGCCGATGAGCTGGAAGCGCGTCTGGGCTCCGCGGCGCTCCGCTGGACCGCCGAGCGCGTGGCGCGCCGCGACCTCGTCGACGGCCTCGGCTGCGGCGTCGCGGCCGCGCTCTACGTCGGCCACGCGTTGCCGTGGGGTTGGGTCGGGTACGGCGGCGTGACGGCGAGCGACGTGGCGGACGCGGTGCTCGAGCCGCTCGGCTGCGTGCTCAGCATCGCGTGCGACACCGCGCTTGCCACCCCGGGGAAGGAGAGCTTTGCCGCCGCGCTGCCGCTCGCCGGCGCCTGCGCCGCGACGCTCGGCGCCACGGGCAAGACGCTGCACGAGGCGAACCGCGCGCTCGCGCTCGCGGCCTGCGCGGCGTTGCCGTCCGCGGGGTCGCTCGCCGATCTCCTCAACACCGTACCGGACGGCGCGCTCGAAGGCTACGTCGTCTGCGGTGACCCCGCCGCACCGATCGCGGGCGCGGCAGGGGCGCGGCATCGCGCCGCGCACGTCTATGCGCCCTCGCCCGAGGCGCCGCTGTCGCTCGCGCCCGGCTGGCCGGGCGGGCCGTCGCGCGTCGCTCGCGCCTGCGCTCGCTGAGTCCCGGCCGCACGGGCGCTCATTTTGGGGAACGCGCACCGGCCGCCATCGCCGGGGACGTTGACGGCGCACGGCGCGCGCTGCGATCGTCCATGGTCCCGAGCGCGCCCTCGCAGCCGCGCCATTCGCACCTCAAGGAGAGCCGAAGATGCGCCGCATCTACTTCCTCGTCCCCGACGTCGCGACCGCGAAGCGGGTCATCGACGACCTGCTGCTCGCGCGCATCGAGGAGAAGCACCTGCACGTGATCGCGAAGCGCGGCACGCCGCTCGAGGACCTGCCCGAGGCGACGTTCGCGCAGAAGACCGACTTCGTGCCCGCGATGCAGAAGGGCGTGGCGGCGGGCGGCACCGCCGGCGTCCTCGCGGGGCTCATCGGGCTTTCCTTCCCCGGGCCGGGCACCGTGATCGCCGGCGGCATCCTGCTCGCCACGACGCTCGCCGGCGCCGGCGTCGGCGCCTGGGTCGGCGGCATGGTCGGCCTCGACGCCGGCAACAGCCGCCTCAAAAAGTACGAGCAGGCGATCGAGAAGGGCGAGCTGCTCGTGATGGCCGACGTGCCGATGGAGCGCGTGCAGGAGATCGAGGAGCGCGTGCGCAAACACGTGCCGCAGGCGGAGCTCGAGGGGACCGAGGCGCGCGTGCCCGCGTTCCCCTAACTCAGGGGATCGAAGTCGTCCGGCAGCTTCCAAGGCACTTGTCGGCTGCCGACCCGAAAACACCGGATGTACCCGGCCGCCTATCGGTTCCGAAGGACCAACTGGCGTTCTTGGAGCAATTTATGCTCGCGCCGGCTCGCGCCTCTCAGCAGTGCTCCCAGAACACTTCATTCGAGGGCCGCACATCCAGCTCCGACGTCCAGCAGCTCTTCGGCTGCTCATGAAGCAGCCAGAACAGCTCGGCGAGATCCTCCGGCCTCGTGTGCGGCTCGCCGTCGTCCTCATTGGTTTCCGTGATGTCGGCGTCGATCACGACATGTACGACGTGGACGCCCTGCGGCCCGAGTTCGCGCGCCATGACCTGAGCAAGTGCGCGCAGTCCGAACTTGCCGATGGCGAAGTTGACGTACCCCTTCCGCCCTATAGTCCCTGAAGTCGCACCGCAGAGCACGATCGTCCCCGCACCCCTGGTCGTCATCCGGCGGGCCGCCTCGCGAGCGACGATGAAGGCGCCAAGACAGTTGTCGCGCCAACAGTCCTCGAACGCCGAAACCTCAGTTGTCAGGACCGAGCCGCGCGCCGAGTTCTGCACCGCGTAGACAAGTAGGGAGATCGGGCCGAGCTCGCTCTCGACCTCCGCGATCATTCGGGTGACGGCCCGCTCGTCCGTCGCGTCGGCTGCATACGCCTGCACGCGGCCTCCGGTTACGGCGGAAAGGTTGCGCGCCTGATGTTCCAACGCATGCTTGGACCGTGACACGATCGCAACCGGCATGGACTTTCGCGCCCACACGGCCGCTGTCGCTTCGCCTAGACCGGGGCCCATGCCGACGACGACCGCGCAGCCCGTCGGCAGCGCGAGCTGTCGCGGATCAGAAGCCCGATGGTCGCGCAGCTCGTTTCCCATTCCGGCGTAAGGACGGGCTCTCCTTCGTCGGCCGAACTTGAAGGTCATCCGGATCGGTCCCAGCGGAACATGGCGCCAGCGTTTCGCGTGCTTCCACAGCGACTGGAGCCATACGGCGTTGTGAAGCTGCCACGCGCCCCCCACGAGTTCATGGCACGGCTTTCTTCTTGTTTGCTGCTTATGCTCGCGTTCCCCGATGTTGCGGGTCAATAATCGTCATGGATGACTTGTTGATGGTTAGAAGCATGTAACCGGCCGGAATATGACTGATTCTTGTTCCTGTTCGCGCTGCTAGACTCCTCGCCTCGCCCGATCCCGCCCGCGCGCGCCGCTTGAGCCCCACCCGCCGCTCGTCCTCCGCCTTCGACGCCGCCCGCCTCGAAGCCGATCTCCGCGGCGTGATCGAGGGCGAGGTGCGCTTCGACCGCGGCACGCGTGCCGCCTACGCGGCGGACGCCTCCAACTACCGCCAAGTGCCGATCGGCGTGGTCACGCCGCGCACGGTGGCGGACATCGTCTGGACGGCGAAGGTGTGCGCGCGCCATCACGCGCCCATCCTGCCGCGCGGCGGCGGCACCTCGCAGAACGGGCAGTGCGTGAACGTCGCGGTGGTGCTCGACTGCTCGCGGCACCTGAACCGCGTGCTCTCGATCGACGCCGCGAACGGCATCGCGCTCGTCGAGCCGGGTGCCGTCTGCGACACGCTGCGCGACGCGGCGGAGAAGCACGGCCTCACCTTCGCGCCCGACCCGGCGACGCACAGCCGCTGCACGCTCGGCGGCATGATCGGCAACAACGCCTGCGGCCCGCACTCGGTGATGGCGGGCAAGACGGTCGAGAACGTCGAGGCGCTCGAGGTGCTGACGCCCGATGGCGAGCGCTTCTGGGTGGGCGCCACCACGCCCGACGAGCTGGACGCGATCGTGCGCGCGGGCGGGCGTCGCGGCCAGATCTACCGCGACCTGCGACGCCTCGCGGACCGCTACGGCGAGCTGGTCCGCGCGCGCTTCCCGCGCATCAAGCGCCGCGTGTCGGGCTACAACCTCGACCAGCTGCTGCCCGAGAACGGCTTCAACGTCGCACGCGCGCTCGTCGGGTCGGAAGGTACGTGTGCGCTGACGCTCGCCGCGAAGGTGAAGCTGGTCCCGAGCCCCCGCGAGCGGGTCATCGTCGTGCTGGGCTGGCCGGACATCTACACCGCGGCCGATCACGCCGTCGAGGTCGTGTCGTTCGGCGCCATCGCGTGCGAGGGTCTCGACATCGCGATCATCGGCGGCTTGAAGCGCCGCGGGCTGAGGCTCGACGACATCGCGCTGCTGCCCGAGGGGAACGCCTGGCTGATGGTCGAGCTCGGCGGCGAGACGCTCGCCGAAGCGGCCGACCAGGCGGAGCGGCTGGTCGCACATCTCGGTCGCACGCCGCATCCACCGACGGCGCTCGTGGTCTCCGATCGCACGCTGCAGACGCGCATCTGGACGATCCGCGAGACCGGCGCCTCGGCCACGGCGCTCTCGATCGAGCCCGACCGGCCCGACCCGATCGTCGGCTGGGAGGACGCGGCGGTCGATCCGGCGCGCCTCGGTCCGTATCTGCGCGAGTTCCAGGCGCTGGTCGATCGCTTCGGGTACCGCACGTCGCTCTACGGCCACTTCGGCGACGGCTGCGTGCACGCACGCATCACGTTCAACTTGCGCACGCCGGAAGGCTTGAGTGCGTACCGCTCCTTCCTCCAGGAGGCGGCGCAGCTCGTGGTTAAGTACGGCGGCTCGCTCTCCGGCGAGCACGGCGACGGCCAGGCGAAGGCGGAGTTCCTGCCGATCATGTTCGGGCCCGAGCTCGTGCAGGCGTTCCGCGAGTTCAAGGCGATCTGGGACCCGGACGCCCGCATGAATCCCGGCAAGCTCGTCGATGCGTATCGCGCCGACGAGCACCTGCGGCTCGGCCCGGAATACCGTCCGGTGCCGCTGTCGACGCGCATGCAGTTCCCGGCGGCGGAAGGCGCCGGGTTCGCGCGCCAGGTGGAGCGCTGCATCGGCATGGGCAAGTGCCGCGCCGGCGCCGGCGGCACGATGTGCCCGAGCTACCGCGCGACCGGCGACGAGAAGCACTCGACGCGCGGCCGCGCGCGCATCCTCCACGAGATGCTGCGCGGCGAGCTGATCGACGACGCGTGGCGCAGCGACGCGGTGCGCGAGGCGCTCGAGCTCTGCCTCTCCTGCAAGGGCTGCCGCTCCGACTGCCCCACGCACGTCGACATGGCGGCGTACAAGGCCGAGTTCTTCTCGCACTACTACGCCGGGCGGCTGCGCCCGCGCCACTCGTATTCGACCGGCCTAATCGGCCGCTGGGCGGGCATCGCCGGCGCGCTGCCGACCTTCACGAACCTCGTCACGCAGGCGCCGCTGCTCGGCAGCGTCGCGAAGCGCGCGGCCGGCATCGCCTCCGAGCGCGCCCTGCCGCGCTTCGCGCCGCAGACCTTCCGACGGTGGTTCGAGCGGCGCGGCGCAATGCGGAGCGACGGCGCGACACGCGGCGCGGGCCCGCGCCACGTGCTCTTCTGGCCGGACACCTTCTCGAACTTCTTCCATCCCGAGCACGCGATCGCCGCAGTGGAAGTGCTCGAGGCCACCGGCCGGCCGGTCACGATCCCCGTGCGACGGCTCTGCTGCGGCCGGCCGCTCTACGACCACGGCTTCCTCGACCTCGCGCGCTGGGAGCTCGGGCGCATCCTCGACGTGCTCGCGCCGGACATCGTCGCCGGCACGCCGGTCGTCGGCATCGAGCCGACCTGCATCGCAGTCTTTCGCGACGAGCTGGCGCGACTCTTCCCCGACGACCCGCGCGCCCGGAAGCTCGCGGCGAACGTCTTCACGCTCGCCGAGTGGCTGGAGCGGACGGGCTTCGATCCCCCGAAGCGGAGCGGGCGGGCGATGCTCCATGGCCATTGTCACCAGAAGGCGCTGTGGGGCACGGCGGCCGAGACGAAGCTGCTCGCGAAGATGGGCATGTCGGTCTCGACGCCGGACACCGGGTGCTGCGGCATGGCGGGCTCGTTCGGCTTCCATCCCGAGCGCGTCGCGCTGTCGATGCGCATCGGCGAGCACGCGCTCTTCCCCGCGGTGCGTGCGGCGGGGGATGACAGCGTCATCGTGAGCAACGCGTACTCGTGCCGCGAGCAGTTCGTCGCCGGGACGGGGCGGGCGCCGACGCACATCGCGACGCTCGTGCGGGATGCGATGCGCGCGGGCGGATGAGGGGCGGGCGGTTGAGCTGCGTGCGGGTGCGATCGCCAGACGCCGGGTCCAGCATCTCCTTGCTGCGGCTGAACCCCTATCCCGGCCTTCCCCCCGGAAGGGGGAAGGTGCCTCGCTCCCTCCCCCTCGCAGGGGGAGGGTCGGAGTGGGGGTGCGGCGGTGATGCGAACCCCAGCGCAAGCGCGGGCGCCGCGCGCTGCAATAGCAACCGCCCATGACCGCCCCCGTCGCCACCCTCCCCGTCCCCCTCCTCGGCCGCGTCGTCGAGGTCCGCCGCGAGGAAGTCGCCGCGCTCGCCTGGTCGTTCCTCTACTTCTTCTGCCTGCTCGCCTCCTACTACATGGTGCGACCCGTGCGCGACGAGATGGCGGTGCAGTTCGGCTCGAAGAACCTGCAGTGGCTCTTCACCGGCACGTTCCTCACCATGGTGGCGATCATCCCGGTGTTCGGCTGGCTCGCATCGCGCTTCCCGGTGAGCCGGCTGCTGCCGATCGTCTACGGCTTCTTCGCGCTCAACCTCGTCGGCTTCCATCTCGCGCTCGACGCCGGACTCGAGATGAAACAGATGGCGCCGGTGTTCTTCGTCTGGGCGAGCGTCTACAACCTGTTCGTGGTGTCGGTGTTCTGGAGCTTCATGGCCGACTTCTGGGCGAACGACCAAGCGAAGCGGCTGTTCGGCTTCATCAGCGCCGGCGGCAGCCTCGGCGCCATCGCCGGCCCTGCGGTCACCGCCTGGGTCGCGCCGCTCGTCGGCATCAAGAACCTGCTGCTCGTCTCGGCGGTCGTGCTCGGCGCGTCGATCGTCTGCATCGTCATGCTGCTGCGCATCCGCGCGCGCCTGCGGGCCGATGGCGGGAGAACCTACCTCCGCTCTTCCGAGGCGACCGGCGGGAAGCCGAGCATCTGGGAGGGCGTGATCCGCATCGCGCGCTCGCCCTACCTGATCGGCATCTGCGTCTTCCTCGTCTGCTACACGCTGCTCGGCACGCTGCTCTACTACCAGCAGACGCAGCTCGTGCCGGAGGTCGTGAAGACCCCCGAGGAGCGCACGCGCCTCTTCGCGACGGTGGACCTCGCGGTGAACGTGCTCACGGTGCTCGTGCAGATGTTCCTCACCGGGCGCCTGCTGTCGCGCATCGGCATGACGGCGATGCTCGCCGCGCTGCCCGCGCTCTCCATCGTCGGCTTCATCGCGCTCGGCGCGATGACGGTGCTGCCGGTGCTGGTGGCGTTCGGCGTGCTGCGGCGTGCCGGCGAGTACGCGATCTCGAAGCCCTCGCGCGAGGCGCTCTTCACGGTCGTGCCCCGCGAGGAGAAGTACCAGGCGAAGAACGTCATCGACACCGTCATCCACCGCGGCGGCGACGCGGCGTCGAGCTGGCTGGCCGCCGGCCTCGCCGCGCTTGGCCTCTCGCTCTCCGGCATGGCGTTCACGGGCGTGCCGGTGGCGCTCGTGTGGCTCGCCACCGCCTTCTATCTCGGGCGCGAGCACGACCGACGCCGAGCGGCGATGCCGGCCCCGACCGGAGACTCTCCATGACATCGTCCTTCCACCGCGCCCTCGCGGCTCTCGGTGCCGCGCTCGCGCTCGCGGTCGCGATGCCGGTGCACGCGCAACGCTCGCCCGACGAGCTGGTGAAGGCCGCGGCCGCGGGCGAGACGGCCCGCGTCGCCGGCCTGATCGACTCCGGCTTCGACGTCGGTGCGCCCGGTTCCAGCGGCCTGACGCCGCTCGCGGCGGCCGCCGCCGGCGGCCATCTCGACGTGATGCGCCTGCTCCTCAAGCGCAAGGCGGGCGTCGCCTCGCGCGACGCGCAGGGCAACACGCCGCTGCACGGCGCTTCCGAATGGGGCCGCACGTCGGCCGCGGTCCTCCTGCTCGGCGCCGCTGCACCGGCGGACGCGAGGAACGAATCGGGCGAGACGCCGCTGCACCTTGCCGCCAAGGGCGGGCATCTCGACACCGCGCAGGCCCTGCTCGATCGCGGCGCGGCAGTCGATCCGCGCACGCAGAGCGGCGAGACGCCGCTGCACTTCGCGGCGATGAGCGGCAACGCCGCGCTGGTGCGCCTGCTCCTCGATCGCAAGGCGGACACAAACGCCGCCAACGAGACCGGCGAGACGGCGCTCTTCTGGGCGGCGGGCGACGGCCATGTCGCGGTGCTGCGCGTGCTGCTCGACAGCGGCGCCGCCGTCGATGCCCAGGACCGCGAGGGCAACACGGCGCTCATCTTCGCCGCCGACGGCGACGAAGCCGAGGCCGCGCGCCTGCTGCTGCAGCGAAAGGCGAACGTCGCGCACAGGAACAAGCAGGGCCTCACGGCGCTCGACATCGCGAAGGCGCGCGAGGCGAAGGCGACGGTGAAGGTGCTGAACAGCCGGTAGCAACGTTACGCCGGACGCCGTGCGCGGCGACGGCGCGGTCGGCGACAGCGTGTGCGTTCGTCTGCGCCGCTACTTCGCCTGCGCAGCCGTCGCAGTCCGCGGGAGCGCGGAGAGATCGAGCGGCACGCGCGTCCGCTCGCCGGCCTTGACGAAGCCGACCTCGAGCGCGGCGGGCATCGCCACGAGGTCGAAGACGAACTTCGCTTCCTTGCTCTCGCCCGGGTAGACGGTCTCGTTCACGAGGTCGCGCGGCGCAAGCGGCACGCCGTCCACCCAGAGGCGCACCGAGCTCGACCAGAAGTTGATGCCCATGCCGTCCTTCGGCACGGCGCAGCGCACGGTGAGGGTCAGCGACGCGCGTTCCGACGTCTCGCGCTCGAGCGTCGCGTCCACGAGCGTGTACTCGACCGGCGCGACGTTGGCCTTGCCCATGCGTACGCGCTGCCCCGCGGGAAGAGTCGCCGGGAGCGGCCGGACCGTCTCGACGAGGCGCGGTGCGAGCGGGCGGCCGAACATGTCGGTACCGGAACCGGCTGCGAGCGGCTGGCCGGCATCGAGCGCGAGCGGGATGCGGCTTTCGTCGCCGCCCACGCGCACGAGCAGCGTCGCCGATCGCGCCGACGCGGGCACGACGAAACGGAACGCCGCCTCCTTCGCCGCGACGCCGTCGACCGCGACGCTCACCGAGCTCTCGGGCTCGAGCGTCACGTCGCCCACGACGAGGCGGAACTGCTCGCTGCCGAAGTACTCGTCGAGCGGTCCGTCGTTCAGAACGCGCACCAGCGCGACGAGCGTCCGCGTGTCGGCGTCCCGCGGTTCGAGCCGCAGCGCGAGCAGCTCGTAGACGAGCGCGGCGCGACTGGTGTGGAACTTCGCGCTGCTCCCCTGGGGAACGGCGAGCGCGAAAGCGGGCTCGGCCTTCGCCTGCGTCACCGCGGCCCGCTTCACGTCGTCGCGTGCAGTGGCCTGCGCCTCGGGTTGCGCGCGTGGCGCATCGGCCGAGCGGCTGGCCGTCGCTTCGGCGCTTCGGTCAGGCAGTGCGGCGCGGCTCCCGCCGGCGTCGGGGTGCGGCCTCAACAGCATGACGGCACCGACGATCGCGGCCAGCACGCCGAGGCCGAACAGCGCCAAGGTGCCGCGACCGATGCGTCCGCCGCCGCCATCGTCCGGCACGGGCCGCGGTCGCGGGTCGACTTGTCGGTCACGTCCTTGCGGGTCACGCGGGTCTCCGGGCTCGAGGCAGGCGACCAGGTCGCGCAGGTCGCTTTCCCAGCGCGTGTCGGTGAGCGCGAGGGCCTGGCGGCGCGCGAGCGCCTGCAGCGGCGCCGGCAAAGACCCGGCCGCGGGCATGCGCGCGCCGTGGACGAGCACCGGAATGACGGTGGCATCGCTCGCGAGCGCCGCGGCCAGCTCGCGGCGCACGAAGTCCCCGGGGTCGTCGAGGCGCCGCCGTCCGGACGCATCGACCGCATCGAGCCAGCGGGGGCCGATGACGGCGAGCACCACGTCCGCAGCGGCGAGCGCGCGATCGAGCACGGCGACGAAATCCTCGCCCGGGCGCAGGTCGCTCACGTCCATGAACACGCGCTCGCCGCCGAAGCGCTCCTTCAGCGCGTCGAAGAGGCGGCCGGCGTGGCCGGCCGCGTCGTCGCGACGGTAGCTGATGAAGATGCCGCGCATCAGGTTCGGGCGGGAGGCATCGCTTGCGATCCCGCGTTGCTGCGGTCGCACCGACGCGCGCAGAGGTGCACGCCTCGCCGCCTCTTCCGGCTCAGACGGCGACGGCCTTGACGTTCACCTCGATGTTGTTGCGCGTCGCGTTCGAGTACGGACAGATGCGGTGCGCCTCGGCGACGAGCCGGTCGGCGTCGGCCTGCGGGAGGCCGGCGATCTTCGCGAGGATGTCCACCTTGAGGCCGAAGCCGCCCTCCGGGGTGGTGCCGATGCCCACCGCGCAGTTGACGACGATGTCGGTGGGCTTCAGCTTGAGGATGGATTTCGCGGCATAGTCGCAGGCACCGCCGAAGCAGGCCGCATAGCCGGCGGCGAACAGGTCCTCGGGCGTCGTCGTGCCGGGCTTGCCCGGACCGCCCATTGCCTTCGGCACGGAGAGATCGACGCTCACGAGACCGTCGGCGTTCTGCGTGTGACCGTTGCGGCCGCCGTGCGCTGTCGCGTTCGTGGTGTAGAGGACGTTGAGTGCCATGTCGGGACTCCTCCAGGTGGGGAGGCAAACGATGCCACATCCGTGCCCCGGGCGTCACCCGCGGGCCGGGGTTGCGCAAGCGAAACCCGAGTGCTGTGCGCTCTGCGTTTCCGGCGAAGGCGGAGTGCACCAAGCGACATTGCCCCCCGCGACCCGCACGGCAAGAGACGGAGTGAGAGCATGACGCAACCCCACCGACGCACGGTGCTCGTCACCGGCGGCGCCCGCGGCCTCGGCCGCGCACTCTGCGCGCGCTTCCTCCGTGCCGGGTGGAACGTCGCGGCGATGGATGTCGACGCGCGAAGCGGGACAGCGGCCGCACGCACGCTCACGGCGCTGGGACCGTTGCGGTTCCTCGCCGGCGACGTTGCAGACGAGGCGCAGGTCCGCGATTGCGTCGGCGAGACCGTGCGCAGCTTCGGCGCGCTGCACGCGGTCGTCAACAACGCCGGCATCGCCGATCCCTATCAAGGCCCCCGGAAGCGCTCGAGGTCGAGCGATGGAACCGCAGGATCGCAGTCAACCTGACCGGCGCCTTCGTCGTCGCGAAGCACGCCATCCCGCATCTGCTCGCCGTGCGGGGCGCGATCGCCAACATCGCCTCGACCCGCGCGCTGCAGTCCGAGCCGCACACCGAGGCGTACGCGGCTTCCAAGGGCGGCGTGGCCGCGCTCACCCATGCGCTCGCCGTGAGCCTCGGTCCGGACATCCGCGTGAACTGCATCAGTCCCGGCTGGATCGACGTCAGCGGCTGGCGCGAGTCGGTCCCGGGCGAGGCGTCGGGACTGCGCCCGGAGGATCACGCGCAGCATCCCGCAGGTCGCGTCGGCGTCCCCGACGACGTCGCGGCACGCGTGCTGCATCTCGTGTCCGACGAAGCCGGTTTCGTGACCGGGCAGAACTTCGTCGTCGACGGCGGCATGACGCGGAGGATGATCTACGTTCCTTGAGGGTGCGCATGCGCCGCTGACGGGGCACGGGTGACGGCTCCTGGATGGAAGGCGCGTCGAACTTCGTCGGCGCGTTCGAAGCGGCGGCACTCGCGCACGCGGCTTCGCGCGCTGACCGTTCCGGTACTCGCCGTCACGCGCGAACAACCAGCGACACCGTTGCAGCGCGCATCAGGGCGCTACGGGCGCCACCAGCTTGCCGTCCTTCCAGAAGCCCGCGCTCTGGACTCTGCCGTCGGCAGACCACAGCACGCCGCGCCCGCTACGCCCCCGGGGAGAGTATTCGCCCTCGTAGCGCCTGCCGTCTGCGTCGGCCCAGACGCCGGCCACCCCAGCCCCTCTCCCGCACTAGCGGGAAAGGGGAGCGTCGCGACGAAAGCGGCTGTCAGCCGGTTTCGTAATCCTCTCAATTGGCGCGGAGCACCGCCCAGGCGAGCGCAAGCCACCCCAGGATGAATGCAACGCCGCCGAACGGCGTGACCGCGCCGAGGCCCCGCACCCCGGAGAGCGCGAGCGAATACAGGCTGCCGGAGAAGAGGACGATCCCCAGCAGCATCAGCCAGCCGGCCCAGCGCAGCGCGCCCGACTCGGGCAGGTGCACGGCGGCGAGCCCGATCGCGAGCAGCGCGAGCGCGTGCCAGAAGTGGTACTGCACGGCGGTGTTCCAGATTGCGAGCAGGTCGGGGCCGAGCTTGGCGCGGAGCGCGTGCGCGCCGAATGCCCCGAGCAGGACGGCGAGCGCGCCGGCGAGCGCGGCGAGGACGAGGAAGAGCCTGGCGGTGGCGGGCATGCGCATCTCGAATCGAAGGGGAAGGCATGGTAACCGCGCCCGGCTTCGAGGCGGGCGCGCCCGCGGTGAGCTGCCGGCGGCGGCAGCGTCGTGCTGGTCGCGTGCGGACGCGATCAGCGGCCGCAGATCCGCACCCTGTCGGCGGCGGGCGCGGAACATCCCTCCGACGCGAAGTCGGCCGCTGCGGCGCGCGGCACGAAGCAACGACCGCTCGACCGGGGGTGCGACTGTCGTCGTTACACCTGCCCCAGAAGCGTCGTCGAATCGCGACCGCGTGCGCGGCGCCCATGACGTTCGTATAGTGAGCGCGGGCGCATCCGCGCCTTCAACCTGAGGAGGAACGACACCATGAAACGCCGTGATCTGCTTGCTGCCCTCTCGATCGCCGCCCTCGCCGCTTCCCCGCTCGCCTGGGCGCAGGAGTTCGGGACGGCCGCGGAAGCCAAGGCGATGCTCGACAAGGCCGTCGCCGCGGTGAAGAAGGACATGAACGCCGCGCTCGCGATGTTCCAGAAGGGCGAGGGCGGCTTCAAGGACCGCGACCTCTACCCGTTCTGCGGCGGGCCGGACGGCAACTTCACCGCCCACCCGACGCTCACCGGCAAGAGCATGAAGGACCTCAAGGACAAGACCGGCAAGCCGCTCGGCGAGGAGATGTACAAGGTCGCGCAGGAAGGCAAGGTCGCCGAGGTCGACTACATGTGGCCGCGGCCCGGCCAGACCGAGCCGGTGAAGAAGGTGAGCTACGTGACCAAGGTCGGCAACCAGGTGTGCGCAGTCGGCTACTACAAGTAGCCCGAGCCGCACGGCGGGCGCGCATCCGCGCGCTCGCCGAATGACCCGATCGGGACGGAGTCGCGCGCTACTGCCGCGCGCTCACCGCGTGTCGCGGCGAGCCGCTCGGCGCCGGCGTCACGACCGAGCCGCCTTCGCGCAGACGAAGTCGAACATCATCCGCTCCGGCGACCCCTCAGGCGGCAGCGACGCGAAGTGCCACGTCTCCACCGGCGCGGCGAACTCGCCGATCTTGTCGCCGCGCCCGCCCGGCAGCGCATAGTAGGCGGTGCGCGCCGTCGCGAACTGCTGCGAACCGCACTTCGCGCTCGCGTCCACGATCACCGAGCGGAACTCCCGGCCGCCGCGGCTCAGGCGTTCGGCGCGCGCGAGGTCCACGCGCGCGACGAACCGCACCCGATCGCGCTCGCGCTGCACCGACATCTGGTCCACGAACACGGCGCCGGCCGGGCGCTCCCCGGCGCGCGCCCAGTCGCCTTCGGCCGCGACGGGAGACGCGGCGGCGAGAAGCAGCGGCACGACGAGTCTGCGGACAAGCGCTGGCGGCATGGGCATGGCGGCGACGAGCCTAAGCCTTCGCCGCCGCCGAACCAAGGAGCACGCGCGTCGCGGCGAGTAAGCTTTCGCATTCCCGCGCACGGGGCGCCCCGCGGCGCGATGGCAGAATAGCGCGCATGACCGCCACCACGATCCTGTCCGTGACCCAGCTCCGCCAGCGCGTCGGCGCCGAGGTCGGCGTCAGCGACTGGTTCGAGGTCACGCAGGACCACATCAACGAGTTCGCCGAGGCGACCGGGGACCGGCAGTGGATCCACGTCGACCCCGATCGCGCGAGCCGCGAGTCGCCGTTCGGCCGCACGATCGCGCACGGCTTCCTCACGCTCTCCATGCTCTCGCGCATGATCGAGGAGACGATCACGATCACCGGCATGCGCATGGGCCTCAACTACGGCTTCAACCGCGTGCGCTTCACCGGCCCGGTGCCTTCGGGCGCGCGCGTCCGCGCGCGCTTCGTGCTCAAGGCGCTCGACGACCTCGAGGGCGGCGTGCAGATGACCTGGGACGTGAGCGTCGAGCGCGAGGGTGAAGCGAAGCCGGTGCTGGTCGCGGAGTGGCTGACCCGCCGGCACGATTGAACGCAGCGTTCCGGCTCGCTCGCGAGCGGACCGAAGCGACACGACCCGTCACGCGACGACGGAGACCACGCTGAGGCAGGCGGCGCGAGACCGCCCGGAGGAGACCATGTTCGATCGCCACTTCGCGCATTGGCCGACCGGCCTGCCGCGTACGCTCGGCTTCCCGCAGACGAGTCTCTGCTACAACCTCGAGGTCGCCGCTGCGCGTTATCCCGACCGGCCGTGCACGATCTTCTACGACACGCCGCTCGCCTACTCCCAATTCAAGCGCGAGGTGGATGCGCTCGCGGGCTACCTGCAGCACGAGTGCGGTGTCGCCAAGGGCGACCGGGTGCTGCTCTTCCTGCAGAACAGCCCGCAGTTCATGATCGGCTTCTACGCGATCCTGCGCGCGCACGCGGTGGTGGTGCCGGTGAATCCGATGAACCTCGCCGACGAGCTCGCGCATCTCGTCGCCGACTGCGGCGCGAGCGTGGCCATCGCTGGCCAGGAGCTCTTCGGTGCGATCGCACCTCTGCTCGGCCGCAGCACCCTGCGCAAGCTCGTCGTCGCCGCGTACGCCGACCACGTGCGCCGCGAGACGGACCTCAGGCTGCCGCCCGCCGTCGCGGCGCCGGCGGCACCCGTGAACGAGCCGGGCTGCGTCGCCTGGCGCGAGGCCATTGCGGCGGGCCTCGCCCCGCGCGCGAGCACGACGGGCCCGGACGACCTGGCGGTGATGCCCTACACCTCCGGCACCACCGGCCGCCCGAAGGGCTGCATGCACACCCATGCGACCGTCATGAGCACCGCGGTCGGCGGCCAGGTCTGGTTCAACGCCGTGCCGGGGATGGTCGGACTGGTGAGCCTGCCGATGTTCCACGTCACCGCCATGCAGGCCGGCCTCAACGGCGCGATCTACTCGGGGGCCACCTCGGTGCTCATGCAGCGCTGGGACCGGGAGGTGGCGGTGCAGCTGATCGAGCGCTATCGCGTCACCGGCTGGTCGGCGATCTCGACCATGGTCATCGACTTCCTCGCGAATCCCGAGCTCGGCAAGTACGACCTCTCCAGCCTCAACCGCCTGAACGGCGGCGGCGCCGCGATGCCGGAGGCGGTGGCGAGGAAACTCACCGACCTCACCGGGCTCGCCTACGTCGAGGGCTACGGACTCACCGAGACGATGGCGCCGTCGCACATCAACCCGCCGCAGCGGCCGAAGCGGCAGTGCCTCGGCATACCGATCTTCGGCGTCGACGCGCGCATCCTCGATCCCGAGACGTCGCGCGAGCTCGGCCCCGGCGAGGTCGGCGAGATCGTCACGCACGGCCCGCAGGTCTTCCAGGGCTACTGGAAGAACGAGCGCGCGACCCGCGAGGCCTTCGTCGAGATCGACGGCAGGCGCTTCTTCCGCACCGGCGACCTCGGGCGCTACGACGAGGACGGCTACTTCTTCCTCGTCGACCGCCTGAAGCGCATGATCAATGCCGCCGGCATGAAGGTGTGGCCCGCGGAGGTCGAGGCGATGATGCATGCCCATCCCGACATCCTCGAGGCATGCATCATCGCCGCGAAGGACGCGCGCCGCGGCGAGACGGTGAAAGCGGTCATCGCGCTCAAGCCCGAGCGGCGCGGACACGTCGGCGCCGATGACATCGTGGCGTGGTGCCGCGAGCACATGGCGGCCTACAAGGTGCCGCGCCTCGTGGAGCTCGTGGACAGTCTGCCGAAGTCCGGCACCGGCAAGGTGATGTGGCGGGCGCTGCAGGAGAAGGAGGCGAAGGCGGGCGGGTAGGCGGAAGCCCACGCGGCGATCAGTCGCTGACCGGACGCTGATCGAAGACCGGACGCGCAGCCATCCGGGCGCAAGCACGGCCTGCCCCGCGCATGAGGGTCGCGCAGAGTCGCGTTGCCGTCCCGGTAAGCTGCCCTTTGCAGCTTTCGCATCACGCCGCGTTCGGCAGTGGCTTCAACGGTGCAGGCTGCCTCTCGACGCGTTGAAGCGACGGGGGCGAAACACGCTCAGCTCGGCGCGTCCCGAACGTCTTTCTCCGCGGAGTTGTTCCTCCACGACAGACAAGTACTCGCGAATCGCGTCCCGGATGTTGTCTATTGCCTCGGCCTCTGTAACGCCCTGAGACCAGCAACCGGGCAGGCCGGGTACCGATACGGAGAATCCCTCTTCAGACCGGTGCAAGGCGATCCGGTATCGCATAGGCCCTCCTCCAGCGGACGCTCAAGCATAGCGCCGCGGCTGTCGCGCCCGACGGCATGAGAAGAAGGCGATTTCGTGCAAGCGGCGTTTCCATCGACCGCTGACGTTCGAGCGGAGCGAAGCGAAGGGTCGGGCTTCATTCGCCACTGCTGCGCGCGCGGCCATCCACTTGCGATCTGGCCGACGCTCGACGCGGGACGCTCTCTCCCCGCAGTGGCTTCCAGGCCCTTGCCTGCATGCGCGCCCTCGAGCAGCAGCTTCCTGTCGGACGCTCGGTATCTCGCGCAGGCACGCGAGCGTCCTCCGACGTTCGGCTGATCCGCACGTCGCCGCTGCCTCGTGACGAATGCCCGCGTATCTCCAGCCGCCGCTCTGTCATCGTCGCAGCACCGTTCAGCGTTATCGACATCACGCAATCCAGGAAAGCCCTCTCTGATGAAACGTCTCGCGCTGCTTGCGACCGCCTGCGCCGTCTTCGCCGCACCCGCCCTCGCCCAGACCGGCGTCTCGGTG
>Ga0209254_10000136_pt1 | contig 49157 bp, 48 predicted proteins | sample FrelakmetDIP11DI_FD_187148 | JGI IMG/M metagenome (GOLD analysis project Ga0209254, IMG submission 187148) | Freshwater lake sediment microbial communities from the University of Notre Dame, USA, for methane emissions studies - DIP11 DI (SPAdes)... | ecosystem: Environmental > Aquatic >...
TTCCATAGGGATATACCAGTTGATCAGGGATTTAAGGCCTATCCAGCTTGACGAGCTTGGATTGGGACCAGCCATCCAGTATCTGGCAGACCAGGCACTAAAGAATGAGGGTATCAAAATTCACATCCAGATAAAAGGCATTCAGAGCAAACTTGATCCATCGATTGAAAATGTCCTTTTTCGTGTTGCACAGGAAGCAATCAATAATATCTCCAGGCACTCCGGAGTGTTAGAAGCAAATATCGTCCTTGAATATTCACAGGATAATATCAACATGTTGATTAACGATGCCGGAAGAGGATTCACTATTGAGAATGATTCGGTCAGATATGGTGGATTGGGAATCGCAGGGATGCGAGAACGCGTCGATTCTGTGGGTGGCACCTTTACCTTGAAAACAGCACCTGGTATTGGAACCCGCATCGAAGTGTCTGTGCCGGGAAAGTCGAGAAATGAGTCAGTTGAATCGGTTGGCAGAATTGGAGCAGGTTGATATGGCAAATGTCAGAATAATGCTGGTGGATGATCATGAAGTTGTGAGAACGGGATTGAAAACATACCTCGATACCCAGGACGGCATCGAGGTAGTCGCTGAAGCAGAAAATGGTGAAGCGGCGATTGAGACAGCGCAAATGATTCATCCGGAAGTCATTGTCATGGATATCTCCATGAGTGGTATGGATGGACTTGAAGCGACACGTCGATTATCGGTTATTTGCCCGGAGTCGAGAATTCTGACCTTGACTATACACGAAGATAAACAGTTCTTCTTCGAGATGCTGGCTGCAGGTGCTGTTGGATATTTAACCAAACAGGTAGCAGCAGATGAACTTGTTACGGCTATCCGCGCGGTAGCCGATGGATATGTATATTTACAACCCACTATGGCAGTGTGGCTGCTCGAGGAATATAAAAGGTTGTTGAAGGTGGCTTCAACACAATCCTGGTTTTTCCAGCCAACGAACTCATCGGAAGAAGAATTGCGTATATTAAGTAAACGTGAAATCCAGGTGCTAGAGCTGGTGGCAGATGGGAAAACCAATTCGGATGTCAGTGAGGTGCTGGGTATCAGTCCGAAGACCGTTGCAAGGCATCGCGAAAGAATTATGAGCAAATTGAATGTACATTCAACAACCGAATTAGTTAAATTTGCTTTCCGCTCAGGCCTGATCAGCCTGAAAAAACTGTAAATCCTGATATCCGTAAAGTTCGCCAACATCAGCACTCTCACCAATCCTTTTACACCAACTCAGGCTATATTAATCTAAATATGCCAGAATTTGGATCAACACTGGTGTTAAGATTTGGTTAACTGGCATTCTAATCGGAGGTAAAAAGTGGAGCAAACAGCGAGCGTGGAAAAAGTATCCTCAGGAAAAATGAAATTCTTGGTAGGTGGACTGCTGATTGCAGCTGCAATTGTCTATTTGATAATATCTTCGACACAGGCCAGTGCACAATATTTCATGACAATTGGTGAATTGGAATCGAAAGGGGCATCGATTGAGGGCAGGGATCTGCGCATTTCGGGGGCGGTAATAGGAGAGAGCATCCAATACGACCCAGAATTACTCGAACTATCCTTCATGATTGCTGACATCCCTGGCGATAACGCTGACATCGAGGCTCAGGGAGGGCTGGCGGTCGTGCTGCACGAAGCGGCTATTGATCCAAACCGGCCTCGCCTCCAGGTAGTATATTCGGGTCCTAAACCGGATCTCCTGCGCAATGAAGCTCAGGCAATCGTTACCGGGAAAATCGGTGAAGATGGAAAATTCTACGCAAATGAACTGCTGTTAAAGTGCCCAACTAAATACGAAGAATCCGTTCCTGAACAGGCCGGTAGCTGATCATGATTGCAGATTTCGGTTACGGCGCTCTGATCGTAACACTATTGGTGTCCGTATACGGCATTGGCGCTGCGTTCTACGGTGCGCGCAAGAATTTACCTGCCTGGGTCGAAAGTGCCCGTCTGGCGATGTTATTGACTTTTCCATTGGTAACGATTTCTGCGCTCTGCATCATCTTCTTGTTAGTCAATGGGAATTACGAAGTTGAATACGTATCATCCGTGACCAGCAGCAGCATGCCAACCTACCTGCGGATTACTGCCTTGTGGGGTGGTCAGGCTGGTTCATTGGTATTCTGGTCTTGGTTGATGGCTTTGTTCGCGACAGCAGTCACTCTGCGCAACTGGCATCGAGACCGCGAATTCCTACCGTGGGTAATTGTGGTTTCGCTGGTGACTCTGGCTTTCTTCTTAATTTTAATTATCTTTTTCGAAAATCCATTTCAAAAGCTCTGGCTTTTTCCCGACAACCAGGTAGTTGCCGGGTTAAGCCAGCCGGCGGGCTCAGTGCTGTTTTTCCCCAGGGATGGGCAGGGGTTGAATCCGTTGCTTCGACATCCTGGGATGATCATCCACCCACCCATGTTGTATCTGGGTTTTGTATCCTTTGTAATCCCTTACGCTTTTGCCATCGCAGCGCTTATTACCGGCAGGACGGACGACAGGTGGATACGCGTTACTCGCCGGTGGACGTTAATTGCCTGGTTGTTTCTTTCGTTGGGATTGATTCTGGGCGGGCGTTGGGCGTATGATGTTTTAGGTTGGGGCGGTTATTGGGGTTGGGACCCGGTGGAGATAGCAGCATTCATGCCCTGGTTGACAGGCACCGCGTTTTTGCATTCCGTCATGATTCAGGAAAAACGCGGAATGTTGAAACACTGGAATATGGTTTTGATCATCCTGACATACTGCCTGGTGATTTTTGGCACGTTTCTCACCCGTTCAGGCGTTCTTTCGTCGGTTCATGCTTTCGCGCAGAGCGCGATCGGTCCGCTGTTCTTCGGTTTTATTGGCCTGACTTTCATCACGTCGCTTTCCTTACTGCTGAAGCGCTGGGATGAATTGAAGTCCGAAACACAGATGACTTCCTGGTTGTCTCGCGAGGCACTCTTCCTTCTGAATAACTTATTGTTCATGGGAATATTAATTGTGTGTTTTTGGGGTGTGATGTTCCCTCTGGTATCAGAAATATTCACTGGTTTGAAGAAAACTGTAGGTCCGCCCTTCTATGAACGTGCAACCGGTCCCTTATGGGCAGGTTTATTGATCTTGATGGCAATAGCTCCGTTGGCTGCCTGGGGTCATTCAACGATAAAAACTCTTGGTCGCGCGATTTGGAAACCATTTGTGCTCTCTTTGGTTGGGATTATTCTGCTGATTGTTTCAGGTATAAAATCCGTTCCTGCCTTGCTGGGCTTTTGGCTGGCATTTTTTGTTGCGGCAGTCACCTTACAAGAATTTTGGCGGGGAACCCGGGCACGCCACAGCCGATCAGGTGAAAGCTATCCATTAGCCTTATGGAGGTTGGTGGGACGCAATCGCCCTCGTTACGGGGGATACGTGATCCATATTGGTGTCGTGCTGATGGCTTTCGGAATCATCGGGATAGAACTTTTTCAGCATGAGACTCAAGGGACTCTCTCCCAGGGTGAGAAAATCCAATTGGGTGAATACACATTGACTTATGAGTCTTTATCCATCTTTGACTCGAATGATGGTCGAAATGTCGCCAGGGCTGTCCTCAGCGTAGAAGAAAACGGTAAATATGTTGGCGAGTTATTTCCTCGCCGGGATTACTTTTTTGAATCACAGCAGCCGATGACGATTCCTGGTATCAAAAGCACATGGGAGGATGATCTTTATGTAATTTTGGTTGACTGGCAACCTATCACTTCTCAAGGCGCAACCTTTAAGATTTACAGGAATCCTCTGGTCAACTTCATGTGGCTGGGTGGGATTATTTTTATCCTGGGTACTCTAATAGCTGCCTGGCCTACCAAAGATATCGAGACCGTCAGGACTCGAGAGCGACACGAGATTTTGGTCGGGGCTACGGGATAATCGATTATGCCTGTTGGTTCGCTTTTCTTGCGGGGACTATCAAAGAAAGTGTGGGTAAGTTCTTTAATCTACCTGATCTTGATGCTTTTAATATTCTTTTCAACTGTCAATGCTCAGGAGCTAACCCCGAATGCTCCTTCGGACAATGAAGTTAATGCGATTGCCAAGCAGTTGTATTGCCCGGTGTGCGAGAACACCCCCCTCGATGTTTGTCCAACCCAGGCCTGCTCCGAATGGAGGGAATTAATCCGCGAAAAACTCGCTTCAGGCTGGGACGAAAGTCAGATCAAAGCTTATTTTGTCGAACAATTTGGTGACCGGGTTCTGGCGACTCCTCCGGCGAGGGGTATCAACTGGCTGGTGTATATCATTCCTCCTTTAGCCTTCATTTTCGGTGGGATTGTCCTATTTCGCGCTTTCAGAACCTGGAAGAAACCCGCTGAAATGGGCGATAAAAACCTGGCTCAACCTTCAAGCGATGAATACATAAACCGGTTAGAGGAGGAGCTTCGGAAGTTATGATGGAAGACATAGAAACAGAGATTACCACCGCAGAATCCAATAGAACACCAGAGTCTATCCGCCCCCGTTGGGGGCGTATTATTGCATGGCTAAGTGTGGCTGCGTTGCTCGCATTATTGTTCTTCGGTCTCTTGCGAACTCAACAAGGCCCGATCGGGGTTGGGCAGAAAGCTCCCGATTTCACTTTCACCTCCTTCGATGGCAAAACATATGCCCTTTCTGAATTAGGTGGAAAAGTAGTGCTGGTCAATTTTTGGGCTTCTTGGTGTAAACCTTGCGAGCAGGAAGCCGGTGATCTCGAATTGGCCTGGCGGGCTTACCAGACTCGTGGAGATGTCGTTTTCCTCGGATTAGCCTGGACGGACACTGAGAGGAAATCCCTGGAATATTTGGAAAAATTCGATATTACGTATCCTAACGGGCCTGATCTGGGAACGCGCATTTCCCAAACATACCGGACGACAGGTGTTCCAGAAACGTACATTATCGACCGGAACGGCATCCTGAGATCTGTTAAGCTCAGTCCTTTCTTATCCCTGGACGAGATTAAAGCCTCAATTGATCCGCTTTTGAATGAGTAGTAAAAAATGGATACCGGTTCTCTGTTTCTCATCATAGCCCTGCTTGTCCTTGTTGTATGGTTCGTTGCTCGTCCCCTGATGGAAAAAGAAAGCACACCTGACCAGGTTAACGACATGCAATCCGATCACATGTATTCTGCAGCTCTTGCGGAGAGGGATCAAATATTAAATTCGCTGCACGAATTAGATCTGGATTTTACCCTGGGAAAAATTCCGGCAGAGGATTATCCAATCGAAAGAGCTGCCTTGCTGGAAAAAGGCGCCAAAGTATTGAGGGACCTGGATCAATTTCAAAATGCAACGGTTGGCGCCACTATCCTTACAGGCGACGAGGCAACTTTTGGTGGACTGCAAGGACTGCAATTACAGCAAGCCGCTGCAGGAGAACAAGGTTCAGCTGTGCTTAATGGGTCAACCGTTCCTGCCAATGGCTCCGGAGTTGTCCTTCGATCTCCCGATGATGAGCTGGAATTGATGCTGGCAACCAGGCGGCGTGTTCGCCAGGAGAAAGCTGCGGGATTCTGTCCCAGCTGTGGGCATGCTGTCCAAAAGACCGATCGTTTCTGCCCTAAGTGTGGAAAAAAGACGGGATAAGAACGCAATACCTAGGATTGATGATAAAGGCAATGCATTTTTCTAAAATGAGCTTACTCCGAATTTTGGTTTTTATGTGCGGTGCTTTCTTCCTGGTGGGATGCAACTTGACACTGGCGGCTGATATTACCCCACCTCCGGGTTATCGACCTTCGACTGAACAATCAGTTGAGCCTTCGGTGACAACTGGTCCTCTTTTCCCGCTGTTATCTCCAAATCCGGGCAAAGGTGCCGCGATTTATCAGGAAAAATGCGCTCCATGCCATGGTACAGCCGGTCTCGGAGATGGACAACAAGGTTTGCAACTACCAAATCCAGTCCCTGCAATCGGAAGCGCGCAGCTCGCGCGTGAAGCCAGTCCGGCTGAGTGGTATCAGATTGTGACTGAAGGAAATCTGGACAGGTTTATGCCTCCCTTCGAAAGCCTATCAGATCGGCAGCGGTGGGATGTCGTGGCATATGTATGGAGCTTGAGCACTTCTAAAGAGATTATTGAGGAAGGTAGAGATTTATACCAGTTCAACTGCGCAAACTGCCATGGAAATGGTGGAAAAGGCGATGGACCTGATGGCAGCGAGATTATGCCGGATTTCTCGAGGCAGGAGTCGATGGCTGGAAAGTCGGACGAAGAGATATTTATCGCCATATCGAATGGATTCAGTCCTGGAATGCCCGCTTTTACCGAAAAGCTGACTGAGAATGTACGGTGGTCAATCGCTGCTTACATCCGCAGCTTATCATTGGTTTCTGGTGATAGTATCGCCAACGAGCAAGCTGGCGCCACACCTGGAGCAGCAGCGGTTGAGACTCCAGCTGATCAAGATGACTCCTTAAGCTCTTCTATTGAGATGCAGCAAGGCATAGGTAATATCAACGGTGAAGTTGTGAATGGTACTTTAGGCTCCATACCAACCGGACTGGAAGTCCAGCTGCATGGCTTCGATCACAATTCAATCGTCGTAACAGGCACCGTGCCCATCAATGATGACGGAACGTATCAATTCGAAAAGATCGAAATGCCGGAAGGTAGAATTTTCCTGACTTCGGTAGATTTCGAAGATGTGACTTATGCTTCTGAAGCCGTTGCAGTTGAGAATGAACAATCTGAGATCGATTTACCCATCCAGATCTACGAGCATACTACAGATCTTTCAGAGCTCAAAGTTGACCGGTTGCACTATTTCTTTGAGCCGATTGACGAGGATAACGTTCGGGTGGTCGAATTATTTATCATCTCCAATCCCAGCGGAAAAACATTGATTGCTCCAGCCGCAAATCAACCCGTACTCAAATTTCAAATCCCACCGGAAGCTGAAAACCTTCAATTTCAGGATGGCGAGGCTGGCCAGCGGTTCATTATGACTGATGAAGGGTTCGGAGATACCGTTCCAATCCGGCCTGGAGTTGGTGCTTACCAGCTCCTTTTCTCATATGATCTCCCACTCAAGCGTTCATTTGAATTCATAAAACCGATCACTATGCCGGTGAACGCGATTGTGATCCTAGTTCCTGAGGAAGGCATTACTATCAAGGGTGATTCGATCCAGGATGGAGGTATTCGGGAGGTTCAGGGTGCGGCATACAGACTGTATAACGGAATCGGTGTTACCCCTGGAAACGATCTGCGAATGACTATTACCCGTGCAAGTTCATTCTTCTCTTCAACTAAGAATGCCAACCTTTTGGTAGGTTTATCTGCATTGGGAATGGTTCTTTTTGTCTCCGGATTCTGGTTATATCGCAAGAATAAATATTCTGAGAAGGGATCCCAGATCGGCGAACCAACCGATTCACCGGATGCGCCTTATGAGAGTCGCGAGGCAGTGATGGATGCGATACTAGCAGTTGACGACCTTTATCAGGAAGGGAAGTTACCTGAGGAAGCTTATTTAAAGCGTAGAACGGAATTAAAAGATCGATTGAAAGATATGATCGATCATGACAATTAAGGTGGGACTGTGGTAGGTGCTGCACCATTGATCGAGGTCCGCCAGCTGTATAAGCGATTCGGATTGAAAAATGTCATCCGTGGATTGGACTTCCAGGTCATCCCGGGAGAATTTGTAGCCCTTTTAGGTCCAAACGGGGCGGGGAAAACGACATTTTTACGCATCCTTGCGTCATTATCACGACCGACATTCGGAGTGGTAAAAATTTCTGGCTTCCGATTACCAGCTCAGGCAGCTGCTGTCCGGCGGGAAATGGGCTTCGTCTCGCACTTTCCTTTGTTATATGGTGATCTGACTGCCGTAGAAAACCTGCAGTTCTACGGCAGGATGTTCAATCTCTACGGCCTGAAACCCCGTATCCAGGAGGTACTCGACCTGGTTGGATTATCCTCCCGGGGTTCTGATCTTGTACGGACATTTTCACGTGGAATGCAGCAAAGGCTCGCGATTGGCCGGGCTGTATTGCATGATCCAGAAGTTATCCTGTTTGATGAACCGCATACCGGTCTTGATCAGGACGCCTGTGTTATGTTAGACCAGGTTCTCCGACAGGTAGCTGCCCGCGGCCGGACGATTGTGATGACTTCCCACGACCTGGCAAGGGCAGCTGATCTCGCCTCCAGGTTTGATGTCCTGAGTTATGGAAAGATTACGGCGTCCGCCCGCCGGGATGAAATCAATCCTGATGAATTGCTTGGTTTCTACCGGGAAGCGCTCAAGGTTTCTACCGCAGAAGCGGGAGGCACATTCGGATGAAGGTAGAATTGCCAGGCGACCAGAAAGCTGCTATCCCGCAACCTCCATCGATGGTCAGCCCATATTTTCGGGCCGTGTGGGCAGTTCTTGCGAAAGACCTTTCAGCAGAACTCCGCAGCCGAGAATTACTCTCTGCGATGACAGTTTTTGCTTTGCTGGTGATCTTAATCTTCAATTTTGCTCTTGAACTGGATGCTGAAACACGCTCGAATGTCACATCAGGGGTTTTATGGGTAACCTTCGCCTTCGCAGGTACACTGGGTTTGAACCGTTCCATGTCGATGGAAAAGGATCGGGGCTGCCTGGATGGACTTCTTCTGTCACCCGTGGACCGCAGTGCCATTTATTTTGGGAAGACTCTGGGTAATTTTGTTTTTATGCTCATCGTCGAGGCAATTGTTCTGCCGATCTACAGCGTGCTTTATAACGTGAATTTATTTAATCCAGGCTTGATCCTGGTGATGATTTTAGGCTCTCTTGGATACGTGGTTGTGGGTACTCTGCTTTCAACAATGACCGTTCAGACCAGGACGCGAGATATGCTGTTGCCGATATTGTTATTTCCCGTGGTCATACCGTTGTTCATGGCAGCTGTCAAGGCAAGTTCAGGCTTTCTGGAGGGTTTGGAAATGCAGGAAGTCAGAATTTGGATAAATTTATTGGTAGCTTTCGATGTGATATTTACTGCGGTTGGTTTCATGTTGTTTGAATATGTAATTGAGGAATAATACGAAAAAAATAGTTCATCGAGAATTCCTCCCTGATTTATTCTGGATTTTGAAATTATTTTGACAGACGTACAGGGATTGGGTAGTAAATGAAGAATTCAAGGGATAGGTTCAATTAAGTCCGACTTTTTTGATGAGGAGCAATTCATGGATCCAAAACCGCGTTTGCTAGTAATATTGGATGTGATTACTATAATTTTCTTGCTGGTCGCGACGTATATGGTTTTCTTTTATGCTCCGATGGAAGCGGTGATGGGGCACGTCCAACGCATTTTTTATTTTCATGTGGCTGCTGGTTGGGTCGGTATGCTCAGTTTTCTGGCGGCTGCAATTGGCGGTATCGCCTATCTGCGAACTGGAAATTTGAAGTGGGACCAGGTCATTGTTGCTTCGGTCGAAATTGGTATCGCATTTATCTTTATTAATATCATCACCGGTGCCATCTGGGCGCGCCCGATTTGGAACACGTGGTGGACCTGGGATCCACGACTGACTACAGCTACCATAATGGAGTTGATTTACCTGGCATACCTGATGTTGAGATCAGGAATTGAAGATCCAGAGCGTCGTGCCCGCTTTGGGGCTGTATATGCCATTATCGGCTTTCTGAGCGTTCCCTTGACTTTTTATTCCGCCCGGCTTTTCCGCTCAATCCATCCCGTGGTTATTGGCTCCAACCAACCCGGCGCTGAAGGCTCTTTTGATATGACATCGAAAATGCTCCAGACTTTTCTTTTCAGCCTGTTTACCTTCACGTTAATATATTTCGATCTGCTGTGGCATAGATTACGCCTGGGTGCACTGGAGAATAAGGTGGAGCAGCTGAAGCTTAAAACCATGAGATAAATCACTAAAGTGAATTCTTCACCTTTCCGATGATGGATCTATTTTTTTAGTGTTCGTAAGAAATGTGAATGTTTCGAATTAAAGGAGAAAACAATATGTTATTCCAGGAAGCTCCAGCAGAAACAACTGCTTATATGATCGCAGGTTTTTCAGTAATCTTCGGTGTCATGCTGGTTTACCTGACCAGCTTGCTGGTCCGAAGGCGAAATTTACTGAGCGATCTGGAAACCTTGCAGGAAATCGAGAAGGAATCGATATAAGGCAGCACCTGTGACAGATCAGGCTTAGGTCTTCACTTTAAGTGGGTCAACATAAATCAGCATACCTTACTGCAAAGTCTCGTAGCGCTGTTTTAGCTGATTGGAGATATAGTTCTCCCACACCAATTTCATCGAGTTGAAATTGAGCTGGTGTGACGAGAAAGTCTGCATCAATAGCATGCCGTCAATGCACGAGGTGAGTGTGCCATGTGCTGTGGTCTCGGATGCTGTTGTGCCTAATAAAAAAGTGGCATTTCCGCCGGGTGTCAATTTGAGCAGATCGCCAATATCGTAATATTGTCTCTTTACTTTAGTAGTCCATAAATCGGTCACATTCGAGAATGAGAGATCGCCATTCGGCTCCTGTAGCAATGGGTGATTTTCAACTAGAGGAAACATCACCATTCTTGAAGGGGGAATTTTGATCCAATTACTTTCGAAATTGACTCCGCAACGTTCCAGCAGTTCTCTGGCTGTTGTAGTAAATGCCTTATCAAGATCACCCACTTCAAGGATAACCGGAATCCCTTGATCGATCGCACGCAGCACGAGTCCAAAGAAATCAGTAGGAAGGGAGGATTTTAGCTCAGTCACTCCCCCTTTATGTTCTGAGGATACAATAAGTAGATCCCAGGGCTTTCCATCAATCGATCCCTTTTCCAGATCTTCCCTGAACCAGCCTTGAGCACTTCCCACATCCTTGCAGGGAAGGTCTCCTTTTTGGCTGCATTCTATGCCCATCCCTTTCAAAGTATCCTTTACGTAACGATTTGTATTGTTATTGTTGACCATATCTTCGTAAAGTAGGATATTGGCAGATTTCATCCAGCTTTCAAAATCCCCCGGGGGTTTATCGGGAGTGTTATCCGTAGGTTCAACTTCTTGATTGGGCTGGGTTGTTTCGGATGGTGCGATTAGTTCTGGTGTCGAAAGGGTTGGAGTATGAGCCTGCGTTGGGATTGAAATCGGTGTTTGAGGAGTGCTATCCGGAGAGTCTGATGTGGCGGTGGGATTTTCGCGGCCCACCTGTTGTGCAGCGATGGTTTCTCGGACATTTAGCTCGATCTGGGTTTCCCTGACTGATGGATCCTGCCCGGTGTTAAGTGACGAGCAGCTGGCCAAGGAAAATGCCAGCAAAACCAGTGCACCTGATATCAATAAAAGGCTGGGTGATCGTCTTACGAGGTCAGTGTTGTGATTTTGCTTCATTCTCTCCTGCTTCCAGCTACAAAATATCGATTGTACTTGATATGATCATCTACATTGAAGAAGAGATAATAAGTATCAAAGAAATATTTCGCTGCCAAATTAATCAGTAAATCAAATCTCACAGCCAGGTTAATGGCTTCGACCAAACTATACGGTGTGTTAGCGAGTAGTATCATTATAAATCAGATAAACAAGGTGCTACCAGTCTAACCATTTATAATTGGGATATTTTCTGGGACTTATTTTTAGGGAAAAATGTTCAACCTGAAAAGTAATTTAGGATATCTTTATCTGTTCATTGCTCTGGTAACTTTGTTTGTGTTGGGTTCTTCCATCTCAAGCTTGGAACTTGAGGCTGGCACCCTTTTCAACCGGGAAACCAAAGAAGAATTATCTCTTCTTTTGTCACAATTTGGTGATTATCGAGGGATGTTCCTGGCATGCATTGCCATCATCCCGATTCTATTTCTCGCCTTCACCCTTATTCAACAAACTCGCTACCAGCAGATACCGGCTGCACGGCGAAACAACATACTTGCAGTGCTGTTTCAGCTAATTTTCTTGGTGCTGGCCTTCATGGTGATTCGCCGGAAAATATTGGAGAATGAAAATAATCCTTTCAATGCCGGTCAACTACAGCCCCCCGAAATTACTTTTAATGGTGAGTTGGAACGACTACCCATCGACATACCAGAAACCCTGGCATTCTTAGTTGGATTTGCTCTGTTAGGAGTGATTGTCGTCTTAGTTCTGTGGTTTGCGCGCAAACGCGAAAAGCCGTCCAGTGCATTGCAGAAGATAGAGCTGGAAGTTATAGGCGCAATAAGTGATATCGAAGATGGCGCAGACCTCCGAAATGTAATTTTACGCTGTTATTATGAGATGAACCAGGCAGTCGAGAAACAGCGAGGAATGAAACGGGCTGAGGGGATGACGCCACGTGAATTCGAAAACCAGCTCGTAAACCTGGGGATACCTCAGGAGCCAGTATTGCAGCTTACCCGACTATTTGAAGACGTTCGATACGGGGAAAAAGTTATGGGTAGTGAAACCGAAGATTTAGCGAGGAAGTGCCTGAGTGCCATTGCCTCAGCTACCAGAGGAGCATGGTGAAACTTAAATGGTTCTGGATAATTTTTATGGTTACTGGAATTGGAGCGGGTGCGTTTTTATTGCGAAGATTTGTCAGCGATTATGTGATTACCCCTATCGTGTTCGCAGCTCGGATCGAGAGACTCTTGTTTAATGCTATCCCAGAAGTTGTTTTTTGGAGCCTTTTTCTATTCATTGGATTGATTCTGGCGGTAAATTCTCTGCCAATAAGAAGTATATTTTCAACCAAACCACCTCAAACTGGCGAAAAATTGGAGAGCAGAGCCAGGCAGATCAGCAAATGGATACGTACCTCTGAAAGAAGCGAGTATTCGAGATGGATGCTTGCTCGCCAGTTATCTTCACTTGCATTTGACCTATTTATGTACCAGGAACGCCTCTCCTTACAGGACGTGCGCAAATTTATTCGGAGGAATAAGTCTACAATTTCTGATGAAGTTCATGATTATATCCTGGCAGGAATGGAGGTGCCATCTTTTCGTCATTATTCGGAAATGGTGAGTAATTACCACCAGAATTTCATGACTTCGCCGCTGGATATCAATCCCGAAATTGTTATTGAATTTCTCGAAACACGGATTAAGACCGGAGGTTTGGATTGATTAATTCTATCTCGGATGTATACAACCAATGCCACGCTGTGATCGCAGAAGTGGAAAAAGCAATTATTGGAAAGAAAACCCTGATTGCCCAGATTTTAGCTGCTTGTCTAGCTGGCGGCCACATCCTGTTGGAAGATTTCCCGGGTCTGGGAAAGACCATCCTGGCCAAAAGCCTGGCCTCGGCTTTAGGTCTGGAATTCAAGCGGATTCAATTCACACCAGACCTCCTTCCTGGTGATATTACTGGTAGCTATATTTATGACCGCAGTACAAATGAATTTGTGCTGCGCAGAGGACCTGTTTTTTCCCAGATAATCCTGGCAGATGAGATCAACCGGGCATCTCCGAAAACGCAGTCTGCATTGTTGGAGGCAATGCAAGAGGTCCAGGTAACGCTGGAAGGTGAGACGATGAAACTCACGGAACCATTTATCGTTTTAGCTACCCAGAACCCTATCGAATATGAAGGCACCTTCCCCTTACCTGAAGCGCAGCTCGATCGATTCTTGATTAAATTGGCGGTTGGGTATCCTGGTCTCGAAGATGAACAAGAAATTCTTCGGCGAAGAAGAGAACGCCTTCAGGACCAGGTGGAAATCCATCAGGTTTTGGATGCAGAAAGCCTCATGAAAATGCGCCAGGTGGTCGAACGTATTTTTGTCGAGCCGGATTTGGAGAATTATATTGCCAGACTGGTACATGCTACACGCGGAGATAAACGTATCGCGGTGGGTTCCAGCCCGCGCGGTTCCCTGGCGTTGTTGAAACTCTCCCGTGCGCAAGCTGTGCTTGAGGGTAGGGACTATGTACTGCCTGATGACATCAAGTCATTTGTCTCGCCAGCATTAGGGCACCGCCTGATACTAGAGCCAGAATTTTGGATGAGGCGGAAGGCAGTGGAAGAGATCCTCCAAAACATCCTCGAAACCGTGCCTGTACCAGTAATCCGCGTGATCAAATAATGAGCCGGAAACTACTGATCCTGGTAATTATTTACGGTTTCGTATTTGGGGGTCTGTTCGGATTGAATGGGGAGATTCTCATACTCGCATTCCCTTTTGTTATTTATCTCGCTGTCGGATTGTTTGAGTCGCACAGAGAGCCTGAGCTGCAAATAGAACGGGTGATTGAACCAGAACGAGCACTCCCCGGCATAGCCGTGAATATAAGAGTAAGCATAAAAAACTCAGGTTTACGGCCCTTTATAGTGGGTATTCAGGATCGAGCTCATGAAAAGTTGGAATTAATTTCTGGGAATTCCCGATTGCTAGCTTGTCTGGCACCAGGTCAGACTTCCGAGCTGAATTATGATGTAAAAGGAAGTAGAGGCATTTATCTTTTTGAACATCTGAAAGTCACGAATTTAGGGAATGATGGAATCTCTGAGTTTGAGAGAAGCATTCCTACTCAAGGCCAGATGTTTGTCATACCGCACATTCCCCAATTGAAGCGTGTGAGTATTCGCACCTGGCAGACAAAAGTCTATTCAGGCAACATCGCCTCGCGTGTTTCTGGATTTGGTACTGATTTTTATGGAGTCAGAGATTATCAGCCTGGCGATCCACTCCGCTACATCAACTGGCGAATCAGCGCTCGCTACCCTGATTCATTTTTCAGCAATGAATTTGAGCGGGAGCGAGTGACGGATACATGGTTAATCCTTGATGGAAGGCAGAGGAGCAATGTACGCTCAGGAGATAGTGAGCTTTTTGAGCATATCGTCTTATCGGGTGCTGGATTAGCTCAAGCCCTCATCAAGGAAGGAAACAGGGTAGGATTATTGGTGTATGGTGGGTATCTGCGCTGGACTTTTCCAGGATATGGAAAAATCCAGCGTGAAAAAATGCTGCGAGCATTGGCGCAGGCAAAGCCGGGAGACTTATTTGTATTTTCGGATTTTGAGAATCTGCCAACTCGTGCATTTCCAATCAGCTCCCAATTAATTTTAATCAGCCCTCTTCATTCTGATGATATCCCGGTATTACTCAAATTGAGAGCACGAGGATACGCGATTCTAATTATCAGCCCGGACCCTGTACTATTTGAAAAAAGCCCCTTGTCGCTGGAAGATGGCGGCATCTCGGGATTGAGGATTGCCAATGTCGAAAGGCAGCTTAACCTGAAATTATTGCAGAATGCCGGAATTCGAGTAATAAATTGGGATGTCTCTATACCATTCGAACGCGCAGTCCAGACCCAATTAAGGACTGCGCTCAGGATTCCGCAGCCTGTGAGACAAATTCGATGAAAAATTTAACTACAGCTATTTGGATTAGTGTTTCAATTGCTGGTCTATCTTTAGCAAGTGGATTTGCTTCACTCGAGGCCTGGTTTGCAATACCCATCATCCTCATATGGATGATGATTATTATCACCGGATGGAAATTTAATTGGAAATGGGTGCCTGGATTTCTCTTATTGAGCGGCTGCATATCGGTCGGATATGTATGTTTTGAAGGGGTGAACATCCTATGGATGATGGTTCCAGTATCGGCGCTGCTCGTTGCCTGGGATTTGCAGTGCTTGAAATTAAAATTCGATCAATTTCCACAAATAGAAAACGGTGAGACGATCACGATTGTGCACCTGCGCAGGTTGGGGTATTTCATTGGGACAAGTTACCTACTCGCAATTCTCTCAGAACTGATCGATATAAAAATTGCGTTTGGTTTTACCCTTCTGTTGGTGTTAACTGCCTTTGTTGGTTTATACCTGATCTTCGGCAGGCTGCGAACCGCCGGAAGATGATTTTTACCTAATCTTCAACCAGAACTGGCAAAATGGGATTCCGCGTTCGTCGGGTGTTCTCTTCGCCAGTTGTTCTGCAGGAGTGCCCACGAGAGTCTCAATCAAATATCGGTCGATCTCACATAATTCGGGATGCGAAGGGAGGATAGATAAGTATGGACAGTTGCCCAGGATAATTTGGGGAGAGTCTGAATGTGCTTCCCAGCGGGCGTGGTAATGCCAGCTGTCGATAAGCTGGATCGCATCTCGCAGGCGTTTTGTGATATGTGTCCCTTCTTCACTTTGAATAGGCTCTTTTAAATCTCCTTTCACCTTTTCAACCATCAGGTTAGCAATTTTTTTAAGAGGGCGTGCTCGACCTTCGGTTATTGACGTTTGATTGTATTCGGTGAGCAAGGCATCTGCCAGCCGTTCCAAATTCTCCCCCTGTGAATGCCTGGAGAGTCCATAAAGTACTGCTGGCCTACCCCTATCCTTGGATTGTTTTTTCCCAACAATTTGAATCATTTCTTGATTGACTAAAATTTCAAGGTGGTGATGGGCATTCGCACGTGTCATTCCCAATCCCTTGCTTATATCGCCGGCGGTTACTAACCGGTGGGATCGGATATATTCAAATACTCGCTGGCGCACGGTTCTCATGAAGTAATTTTACCATTCCAACGGAATAAAGCAAATATATATTTGTTATATTATAACATTCCCAGGGAGAATACCAAGGTATAATATACACAAATGTTGACCTGGGACGATACGATTGAAATCGTCGATTTTCTGAAGCGAAGTCATCCTGATGTCCTTCTCGAGCAGATATCACTCAATAATATCTACCAGTGGACGGTTGAATTGCCAGAGTTCACCGATGATCGGGAATTAGGCAATGAAGAAATCCTGTTTTCGATTCTCAGGGAATGGTATGAGGAGGTGAATCCAATATGAGCGAGAAGATACGTGAAAATGTAGAAGGTATCAATTATGATATCCCTCCCGATCTCGAACAGCACGTCAGTATCACTGCCATCGATAAAATTTATAATTGGGGCCGACGCTCATCGTTGTGGCCACTTATGTTCGGCCTGGCATGCTGTGGAATCGAGATGATTTGCACCGCTGCCAGCCGATATGATTTTGCCCGTTTTGGTATGGAAATTATGCGCCCAAGTCCCAGGCAGACTGATTTTATGATCATTTCCGGTACTGTGACCAAGAAAATGATCCCTCAGATTGTCCGACTGTATAACCAGATGCCGGAACCGAAATATGTGGTGGCAATGGGTGCCTGCGCTTCCGGTGGAGGGCCATTCAAAGAGGGTTACAACGTCGTCTCCGGGGTGGACCAATATGTACCAGTCGATGTATATATCACGGGATGTCCTCCAACCCCTCAGGCTTTACTCCATGGATTAATTACTTTGCAGCGTAAGATTGACGCCCAATCGATTAAGCAAACACGTTGGTACTCTAAAGAACCGTTAGAGGCTCTTCCGGTACCTTTACTCGGCCCGGATTTAATGACTCCCAGCCAGTACGAAAAAATTAAAGCTTACTCTCACCAAAAAATGTTGGAAGAACAGGCTCAAAACACAGCCACTGCAGTTGAGAGTGCATAGAGGAGATTGGGATGAGCGAACAGACCATTCTTTTACCGGTTGAAATTGAAAAAATTGATCAATTTGTCAATCGCTTCCCTGGTGAAGTTGAGCCTGAAGACCGAAAGGGTTTTGAAGGGTATATCGTAAAAGCTGGAAGTTTACTGAATATCTCCCGGGCTCTCCGTGATGAGTTCGGATACGATTATTTGTCTTCAGTGACAGCAGTCGATTACCTGCCAGAAAACTCGATGGAAGTGGTTTATCATATTTACCGCAGTGTGGGTGGACCTGCCCTGGAATTCAAAGTCAAGGTTTCAAGAGAAGAACCGGTAGTGTCTTCACTGGTTCCTGTTTATCCAGGAGCCGATTTCCAGGAACGCGAAGTTTACGATATGTTCGGCATCCTCTTCGAAGGTCATCCAGACCTGCGCAGAATATTGATGTGGGAAGGTTTTCAAGGCTATCCTTTACGTAAGGATTGGCGCGAAGCCTACTTTGAAGAGGAAGGCAAACCGTTTAAAAGCCGTTGGCCCGATGGCCATGTTTCTCGTTCAGAGGATAATAACCTGTTTGGGGGAAACCTGGACTTCCCAACGAATTTTGATCCGGAAACATGGACCGGCGAACACGATGCCTTATTGCTTGACAGCCTGACCCGTTCGAAAAAAGCAGATGGGACCCCTGCAGTTCACAGCGATACTGTTATCGTAAACATGGGTCCACAGCATCCATCTACGCACGGTGTTTTCAGAGTGCTGGTTGCATTGGAAGGTGAAACGATCGTTGCTCTGAAACCCGTGATGGGCTACCTGCACCGGAATCACGAAAAAATTGGCGAACGAAATACATTCTTACAGAATATGCCGTTCACCGATCGCCTGGATTACCTGTCTTCCATGAGCAATAATTTTGGTTACGCTCTGGCGGTGGAAAAACTGATGGGGATCAAGCCTCCTGAACGTGCAGATTACTTGCGGGTGATCATGGCTGAATTCACTCGCATCAGCAACCATATCTTTGCAATCGGAATGTTTTTGAATGACCTGGGCGCATTCTTCACCCCCATGCTGTATGCCATCCAGGAACGAGAATTGATCCTTGATATTTTCGAAGCAGTTTCTGGATCCCGGATGATGTGTAATTATTTTCGGTTTGGGGGAGTCGCCAGGGATTTACCGGCAGGCGTGTACGAAAAAATCCGCGATTTAGTCAATGAACGCTTGCCACGTAGAATTGATGAAATTGATGAGTACTTGACCGAAAGTGAAATCGTACGTTCGCGTACAGAAGGTGTTGGAGTATTAACCCCTGACCAGGCGATCGCTTATTCAGAAGCTGGACCGGTCTTGCGTGCTTCAGGAGTGCCTTATGATATCCGCAGGGCAGATCCGTACAGCATCTATGATCGGTTTGATTTTGATGTGGCTGTCCGTTATCATGGGGATACTTATGACCGGTATTTGATCCGCATCGATGAGGTTCGCCAGAGCCTGCGTATCCTTCAACAAGCCGTGCGTGATATTCCAGAAGGACCGATCCAGGAAGGCAAGCCGCAGTATCAGGTGCGAGTCCCGGCTGGTGAGGCCTATGGGAGAGTAGAAGGACCGAAAGGGGAGCTTGGGTTTTATGTGGTTTCGAATGGTAAACCGAATCCATGGCGTTATCACGTTCGCGCCCCATCATTCGTGAATCTCAACGCATTCGAGGCAATTTGTGTGGGAAATAAAATCGCCGATGTGGTAGCCATACTTGGCTCGGTCGATATCGTCCTTGGGGAAACAGATCGCTAGATAAAAGAGGTGTATAAATGGAAGGATCTGGGATTTGGAGAGGTCTGGTGGTCACATTGAAAAGGTTTGTCATGACCTATGTCGACGATATCGTGTGGTGGGGCAAGAAGTACTACACTAAAGAGGGCATTCAGCGCAGGATGAGTATAGACGCACGCGGAATCTTCACCGTGCAATATCCCGAGGAAAAAGTCCCTGTCCCGGAAGAATTTCGCTTCATACCCTTCCTGATTTACGAGGAAAATGAGCTTGGAGAAAAGAAGGACCGTTGTACTTCATGCGGGATTTGTGCCAAGGTTTGCCCACCGCAGTGCATCTGGATTGTCCGTACCAATGATCCTGAAACCAGCCGGCCGATACCGGAACCAGCGGAGTTTTACATTGATGTCGATATATGTATGAATTGCGGATTCTGCGCTGAGTATTGTCCTTTCGATGCGATTAAAATGGATCACGACTATGAATTGTCGGTCTATGACCGGCATACAAAAAATATTTATAATAAGGCTCGCCTTTCGAAACCCCTGACCTACTACGCTGAAATCCGTCCGACCAATTACGAGCGTGAGGAAGCTGCCAGGGCCGAAGCTGAAGCCGCGAAAGCAGCTCGCAAAGTCAAATCAGAATGAGAGATGGTGTAAATTAATGTCAAATTCAGTAGAAGTCAATTCTAAAGATGTTGTCGCTGCACTGTCCAGAGTCCAGGATCCAGACTTGCATAAAGACCTGGTCACATTGAATATGATACGGGACCTGGAAATCTTGGGAGATGAGGTTCGTTTTACGATTGTGCTAACGACCCCGGCGTGCCCGCTGAAACATCAAATAGAGACGGAAGCTCGCCTTGCCGTGATGTCAATAGATGGGGTTTCTAAAGTTGAAATTAATATGGATTCCAGTGTGCCTAGCGATGGTCGTGCCAGGGGTTTGTTGGAGCTGCCGATTCGGAACGCCATTGCTGTCGCCTCCGGCAAGGGTGGAGTGGGTAAAAGCACTGTCGCCGTGAATATCGCAGTTGTTCTGGCTCAAAGCGGTGCAAAAGTTGGATTATTGGATGCGGATATTTATGGCCCAAATATTCCAACCATGATGGGAGTTAGCGAACTGCCTTCTCCAATAAACAACCGCTTACTTCCTGCTGAAGCACACGGAGTGAAGGTTATGTCGATAGGTTTCCTGGTTAAACCAGACCAGCCATTGATCTGGCGCGGTCCGATGTTGCATACTGCGATCCGCCAATTCCTGACCGATGTCGACTGGGGAGAGTTGGATTACCTTTTGGTCGATCTGCCACCTGGAACCGGAGATGCCGCTTTGAGCCTGGCACAATCGCTGCCGTTATCTGGTGGTATCATCGTCACATTGCCTCAACAGGTATCATTAGACGATGCACGCCGCAGTCTGGAGATGTTCCGTCAACTGGATGTGCCAATTTTCGGAGTGGTCGAAAATATGAGCTACCTGGATCTGCCCGATGGTACCCGGATGGATATTTTCGGTGCCGGTGGAGGACAAAAGTTAGCAGAAGCTGCAGGAGTGAGCTTTATTGGCTCGATACCCATGAACTCCTCTGTAAGAGTTGGTGGAGATTCAGGGTTGCCGGTTGTTCTTTCATCTCCGGAATCGAATGTATCCCAGGCATTGATTGCTATTTCAAAAGAAGTCGCGGCGAAAATAAGCATCGCAGCTGTCCAGGGATCGAATTTCATACCGATAAATATCGTTGGATAGGTCCGGTTCACATAAAGTCATAAACAATCTGTTTGAATAGGTAAATACACTTAATGGATCCTTTTGTTATTGGACTGCGATTTCAGAAAACTGGAAAGATTTACCATTTTGACGCAAGTAATTACCGGCAAATTCAGGTTGGAGATTTCGCAGTTGTCGAAACCAGCCGGGGAAAACAGTTAGGGGAAGTAATACAAATCGTCGCCGATCCTCAGAAGCCGCCTGAGGGCTCCTGGAAACCGATTAATCGGATCGCAAACGGGCGCGACCTGGTGCTTCGGCAAATCTGGCAGAAAAAAGAAACTGAAGCCATGATAAATGGCCGGGCGAAAATCTCCGAATATGGTGTTCAGGGCGTAAAGGTTGTGGCAGCAGAATACACCTTTGACGGCTCCCGGTTGACAATTCTATACAGTACTGAAACAGAAGATGCCAAGGTGGATTTACGGAAATTCCGAACAGCGATGAGACGATTGTATCCACGCGCGCGCGTGGACTTAAGACAAATCGGACCACGTGATGTCGCAAAAATCCTGGGAGGTATGGGCGCATGCGGCCTCGAGACTCGCTGTTGTTCTAAATTCCTGACGGAGTTCAGCCCGATCTCAATCAAAATGGCCAAGGAACAAGGAATTTCTTTGACTCCATCTGAAATCACGGGGATGTGCGGTCGACTTAGATGCTGCCTGATTTATGAATACCAGCAATATGTAGATGCTCGAAAAGCACTACCAAAGAGGAACAAACGGGTGATCACCCCTGCTGGTGTGGGTAAAGTACTGGATGTTTTTCCGCTCAAGCAGACAATTTCGATCGAGCTGGATAGCGGAATTGTCAAAGAGTTTGATTTCGCAGAAGTGCAGCCTGAAGAAGAACTTGAGGCACTGCGCAAGAAATCTCAAGAGCCTTGTTCAAAAAATGAAAATGGGGAATGTGATTGTGGAAACCATGTTTCGAAATCCATAAATTCACCAGCGGGTGATGAACCTGACCGGATGCCGGAATAATTCAACCGATAAATGGAAATAATATATGTGGCAGGAATGGGATTCGCCGCAGAATATCCTTGTGATCCTGGCTCATCCAGATGATCCAGAATTTTTTTGTGGCGCGACGATAGCCAGATGGACTAAATCTGGCCATCAAGTCAGCTACTGGCTGCTTACCTGTGGAGAAAAAGGATCTCAAGATCCCGAATTTGATCCACAAGAATTATGTAATAATCGTTTTGATGAACAGCGATCGGCTGCAGCTAAATTAGGCGTTTTCAGAGTAAATTTCCTTGGATATCCAGATGGTGGTTTACAGCCGAATCTGGAATTGCGGAAAGAAATTACTCGTATTATTCGTATTGAAAAACCCGATATCCTGGTCACATGCGACCCAACCTATTTTTTTGCCGGGGAAAACCGCATCAACCATCCAGACCACCGTGCTGCTGGCCAGGCAGTCGTGGAGGCGGTTTTTCCGGCAGCCGGAAATCCACTCTATTATCCTGAATTAATGCGGGATGAAAATCTACTGCCGCACACACCAAAAGAAGTTTGGATTTCGATCTCTCAACAGCCTAATTTGATACTCGATGTCACGGATTTTTGGGACGTGAAAATCCAGGCATTGTGTGAACATAGCAGCCAGATCGGGGAACAAGAAGCATTCATATCCAGGATGCGAAGCCGTTTTACGCAAGACAGCAGCCTGGAAAAACCACGTTACGAAGAAGTGTTCCGGCGAATTGTATTTGCTTAAGTGATTACTCTCGGAGGTTCCATGCATCCCATGTATGCTGAAGCTAAATCTCTATTCCATTACACACAGAAGATGCGCCGTGATCTGCACATGTTCCCTGAGCTGGGTTTTCAAGAAGTCCGGACTTCTGGCGTGGTAGCCAGAGAACTGCGTGAACTGAATTTAGAAGTCAAGACCGGTGTTGCGGAGACGGGTGTTGTGGCATTAATTGAGGGTGCGCGGGCAGGTCCGGTAATCCTGGTGCGATTTGATATGGATGCCCTTCCGATAAATGAAGAAACTGGTGCTGAATATGCCTCTAAAAATTCAGGTGTGATGCATGCCTGTGGTCACGATGGGCATACAGCGATCGGATTGACGGTCGCCAGGATTCTCCAGTCACATTTGAAAGATTTGAACGGCACTGTGAAACTCGTTTTTCAACCTGCAGAAGAGGGTATGGGTGGTGCAGAACGGATGGTCGCGGAGGGAGTTCTGCGAGATCCTAAACCTGATATTACTCTGGCGCTGCATTTATGGAATGAACGACCGGTAGGGTGGATTGGGATTTCAGGTGGGCCAACGATGGCAGCGGCTGAAATATTCAGAATCAGGTTAACGGGAAAAGGGGGACACGGTGCAGTTCCGGATTTGACAGTCGATCCCATCGTGGCCGCCTCGAACATCGTGACGAGTCTGCAAAGCATAATTTCCCGCAATGTATCTCCACTGAAAACCGCGGTTGTCAGTGTATGTTCCATCCATGGGGGAGAAGCATTTAACGTGATACCTTCGTATACCGAGCTTTCAGGAACTATCCGCACATTCGAGCCTGAGGTCCGTGATGTAGTTCTGGATCGATTCGAACACCTGGTTAAGGGAATCGCACAATCCTATGGGTGTTCAGTAGAGATGGAGCTCAAATCCATCACACCAGCGGTGAAAAATAATCCTGAGATTGCGATGGACGTATTGAATTCTACTGTTTCAATTTTTCCTGAAAAGGAAATTCAACAAGATTTTAAGACAATGGGATCTGAAGATATGGCTTTTATGATGCAGGAGATTCCAGGATGTTATTTCTTCATCGGGTCAGCCAATCCCGAAATGGGTTTGAATTTTCCGCACCATCACCCCCGATTTGATATCGATGAAGGAGCCTTACCGATTGCTGTGGCGGTGATGGCTGGCTCAATCCTGGATATTCTTAAATGAAAACACGCGATTGACACCCCTCCAGGAAGCTGATCAATCGAATCCCCAGACATGGCACAGAGTAAACTCAGAATTGTGAGTGTATCCGACTTGACAGGCAAAAAGGCGGGTGATACAATCCAGGTAGAAAATTAATCATCTGATTAATCACATTAAATAAACCATCAATATTTATCTCGCGATTAAATCATATGCCTTCAAATATCCTTTCTTCTGAATTTCTTCGCTACCTGGTGACTTATTCCAATGGGGAACCTGAGAACGAATCCAGGCTCCCACCATTGAGCGCACTGAGTGAAGAGATCGGATTGAGCGTCTCAAGCCTGAGAGAGCAGTTGGAGGTGGCCAGAGCCATTGGCCTGGTGGAGGTCCGCCCGCGCACGGGAATTCGTCGGCTGCCTTATACGTTTCTTCCAGCAGTCCGCCAGAGCCTTTCTTATGCCATCGCATCGGACTGGCGATATTTCCTCAAATTTGCAGATCTCCGGAATCATATCGAAGCTGCATATTGGGGTGAGGCGGTGAGAAATCTACAGCCTGAAGATCATGTGAAGCTCAAAATCCTGATGGAACAGGCCTGGACGAAATTGTGGGACCAGCCTGTCCAAATTCCACATCGTGAGCACCGATTGCTGCATACCTGCCTGTATCACCGCCTGGACAATCCATTCGTTGAAGGTTTATTGGAAGCATATTGGGAAGCTTATGAAGGTGTAGGGTTAAACCTTTACACCGATTTGGAGTACTTGAAGCAGGTCTGGAATTATCACCAGGAAATGGTCGACACTATTTTTGATGGTAATTATGATGCCGGATTCAAAGCGCTTGTTAGCCATAAGGATTTACTTTTTCACCGGAATCTGACAGAAGTTGTTGCTACTTCTGCCAGCGATACCGATTGAAATGTAATTTTATTCAACAAAGAACCAACGGAGCAAAAATGTCTGCAGTACAAATTCAAGAACAAGAACAGGTATTGACCAAACAACAGGCCGTTGTAAATGATTTTTCAATCACTGTTGGTACAGTAAATGGCTCGGGCAGTCAAACTTCAAACTTAACCATCTTAAGATCATTATTCCGCATGGGGATCCCGGTATCTGGAAAAAACCTATTCCCCTCAAATATCCAGGGCCTGCCGACCTGGTATACGATCCGTGTAAATAAAGATGGTTACCTGGCTCGTCGGGAAGAGCAAGAAATTATGGTCGCTATGAACCAGGCGACATTCACCCAGGATCTGAAGGCGGTGATTTCAGGTGGGGCTTTTTTTTATTCGGATGATATCAAGATGCCGATAATTCGTGATGATATTGCTGTCTATCCGATGCCGGTGAAGCAGCTGGTGAGAGAGGTGGATGTGCCAGCAGCATTGCGTGATTACATCGCAAATATGGTATACGTGGGCGTGTTGTCGCAAATCATCAGTATCGACCTGGATAAAATCTTCCAGGCGTTGAATTTCCACTTCAAGGGTAAAACAAAACCGGTGGATATGAACTTTGAGATTGTCAGGAATTCCTTCGATTGGGCCAAGGCTAACCTCGCGAAACGGGATCCTTACCTAGTTGAACCGATGAAAGCGACCGATGGTTTTATCATGGCGGATGGCAATACCGCTGCGGCTATTGGGGCAATTTATGGGGGGTTGCATTTTGCTGCCTGGTACCCGATCACACCCGCTACGAGTCTAGCTGAAAGCCTTCTCGAGTATCTCCCTATCCTGCGGAAAGATCCATTGCAGCCAAGCCGAAATACTTATGTAGTCCTCCAGGCAGAAGACGAATTAGCAGCTATTGGCATGTCGATTGGAGCAGGCTGGGCAGGATTACGTTCAATGACTTCTACCTCTGGTCCAGGGTTAAGCCTGATGGCTGAATATGTTGGCCTGGCTTATTATGCTGAAGTGCCAGTAGTTATCTGGGATATTCAGCGCGTCGGCCCAAGTACTGGTTTACCAACCCGGACCGCACAAGGAGATCTGACATTTGCCCATTTTATGGGTCATGGGGACTCACAACACGTAATTTTGTTGCCTGGTACCGTGGATGAGTGTTTTGAATTTGGCTGGAAAGCATTAGACCTGGCAGAACGTCTTCAGGTTCCTGTCCTGGTACTCAGTGACCTGGATTTGGGAATGAACCAGTGGATGACCAATCCATTTACGTATCCAGACACTTCAATTGATCGCGGGAAGGTATTATGGGAGAGTGATATCGAAAAATTGAGGGGAGAGTGGGCACGATATCGAGAAATTGATGGGGATGGTATCACTTATCGGACGATACCTGGAAACCGGGACCCAAACGCGGCTTACTTCACCAGGGGCACTGGTCATTCAGAAGATGCGCGTTACTCGGAGGATCCAGTCGTCTGGCATGAGGGTTTGGAGCGCTTAAAAAGGAAATTTGAGACTGCCAAGAAATACGTTCCCGAACCTGTGATTGAAAAATCCGATGGTGCCGAGATCGGTTTCATTGCATTCGGTTCCACCGATGCTGCTGTAAAGGAAGCGCGCGACATGCTGGCAGAAAAAGGTGTGCAAACCGGATATTTGCGCGTGCGAGCCATACCATTTACATCAGAGATTGAAGAGTTTATCGAATCGTATGAACGGATTTATGTCACTGAAATGAACCGGGATGGACAGCTTTTCCAATTGCTGGTAGTTTATTTTCCACAACTGGCTGGAAAATTGAATTCCATCGCATTTACGGATGGTTTACCTTTGACAGCGAAATTCGTTCATGATGCGATTGCTTCGAAGGAGGAATTTTAACATGTCTGAGCAGGCAGTTTCGCCACGCGTTCAGGTAAATGTTGTAGGACTCGCAAAAACCGATTACAGGGGTAATCCCAGCACCCTATGCCAGGGTTGTGGACACAACTCCATCTCAAGCCAGATTATCTCCGCCTGCTTCGAGCTGGATGTAATTCCAGAGAATATCCTCAAATTCAGCGGGATTGGATGCTCAAGCAAGAGTCCAACCTATTTTCTTAATCGATCATTCGGATTTAATGGATTACACGGACGGATGCCTTCCCTGGCTACGGGTGCTTTGTTCGGCGACCATACACTGCGCGGGCTCGCTGTGAGTGGAGATGGCGATTCTGTAAGCATTGGAATCGGACAATTCAAGCACGTCTTAAGACGGAATTTACGTCTTGTCTATATCGTCGAAAATAACGGCGTCTATGGCCTGACGAAGGGCCAGTTTTCAGCAACTGCAGACATAGGTTTAAATTTGAAGGGACATGGGACCAATCCATATATGCCGATCGACATCGCATGGGAAGCCCTGGTTGGAAATGCCTCTTTTGTCGCCAGGTCGTTCGCTGGCGATCCAAAACAGGTTAAGGAATTAATCAAAGCTGCCCTGAGTCATAATGGGATTGCGGTACTGGATATCATCAGCCCGTGTGTCACCTTTAATAACACTGACGAGTCGACACATTCATATGCCTGGGGCAAGGAGCATGAAGTAGCCTTACACGAATTGTCCTATGTACCCCCTGCAGAAGAAATCATGATCGATTATGAACCCGGTGAAGCCAGGGAAGTCACCATGCACGATGGCTCTAAGGTGATCCTTAAGAAATTGGAAGTAAACTATGATCCGACCGATCGCGCCGAGGCCATGCGAATCCTGGAAGAAGCGAATGCTCGCCAGTGGCTTCTCACCGGCTTGATTTTTATCAATCGTGACCAGCCTAATTTGTTGGATATTTATAATCTGACATCAACACCGCTGAATCGCTTACCTGAAAGCAGGATTCGACCACCGTCTGAAACAATCCAGCGAGTGAATGAGATGATGTTTTAGCTAGATTTTTTTTATCCATCATTGTTCATCTGACGCCTTCCTGTGTAGCAGGGCGTGGATACTGAGTTTCCATGGAGTGGATAGGGGAGGAGAGAGGTGCATTCACTTGTCTGACCTGACACGAGCCTATTTTGATCAATGGTATAATGCCTTGAGGTACTCAGAGAGCGGGTTTTTCGGCTTGCCCGTCGATTCGACATTAATTTAGGAGCCTGATTTGCGATTCAATCCGCTCAACTGGTTACTCGGCTTCTTTTCACTGGATATTGGTATTGATCTGGGTACTGCAAATACACTCGTGCATGTGCGGGGTAAAGGCATTACCATCAATGAGCCATCATGGGTGGCAATTGATAAGCGCACGAGGCAACCTCTAGCAATCGGAGCAGAAGCAAAAGAAATGGTGGGCCGTACACCAGCCAATGTAATGGCAATTCGTCCATTACGGGATGGTGTGATCTCTGAATTCGAATTCACACAGGCAATGCTCGAATATTTCATCGGTAAGGCTCATGAACAAAGCATCGTGCCTGTTCCGCGCCCGCGAGTGGTTGTTGGGATACCTTCTGGAGTTACAGAGGTTGAGAAGAGAGCTGTTTATGATGCATCGATTTCAGCTGGAGCCCGAGAAGTCGGATTGATAGAAGAGCCTGTTGCGGCTGCGCTGGGAGCAGGATTACCGGTGTCTGAAGTGCGCGGGAACATGGTGGTCGACATAGGGGGAGGAACTTCTGAAGTGGCGATATTATCAATGGGAGGAGTCGTTGTCTCGCGTTCACTGCGTGTAGCCGGCGACGAGATGGATGCAGATATTGTTCTTTACATGCGAAATAAATATAATTTGCTGATCGGTGAAAGGATGGCAGAACAGGCAAAAATGACGATTGGTTCTGCATATCATTTGCCTGAAGAAAAAACAATGCTGATACGAGGCCGCAATCTCATTACTGGTCTGCCTGAAGCTGTGGAGGTGTCATCGGTTGAAATCCGAGAAGCAATTTCAGGATCGGTACAAACCATCATCGACACGATAAAAGATGCACTGGATGAAGCACCGCCAGAAATACTCGCGGATTTAATGGATATGGGTATTTGCATGGCTGGAGGAGGCAGTTTGCTTCATTCATTTGATCGACGGCTTACAGAAGAGTTACGCATACGAGTTTGGGTCGCTGAGGATCCAATGAGCTGCGTAGCACGCGGGGCTGGGATGATCCTCGAAAACTACGATGTTTTGCGCAAGTATTTGGTGGGATTAGAGCGCGGGAGTACTCGTCATCAGAGATGAGATCACGAGGTAACAATTTAGTTTTCACTGTTATTCTTGTATTTTTTATTCTCGGCTTGATAGCACTTGCCTTAGGGGGCTACATGACACCCGTGTCGCGTTTATTTGTCAATCCAATTATTAGTGCACAAACCTGGATCTCTTCTCGTGTTCAGGCGTTCCAGACTCTGCTAAGTTCCCCCCAGGACCTGACAGTGTTAAGACAAAGAAATACCGAATTAGAAGCGGAAGTCTCTCGTTTGCAAACTGAAATCATTGAATTGAAGCAGCAAATTGCTGAGACCCGCATATTATCTGCACTCGTAGATTTTGCCCGGGTCAACCCAGAATATAGTTATGTTGCTGCTGCGGTGATCGGGCGTGACCCGAGCCCGTTCGTCAAATATGCGATAATAAACCGCGGCTCGGATGATGGACTCAGGAGAGGCATGCCAGTTGTCACTCAACAAGGACTGGTAGGCCGCATCGCTGCGGTCACGGCTGGAGCCGCGCGAGTGCAGCTGATCACCGACCCCGCCTCAGTCATTAATGTCCGGATCGAGCCATCACGAGCTCAAGCAAGTCTTTTCGGCGATATCACAGGTGAGCTGGCGCTGGAAATGGTGCCTCAATCTGCCTCAGTTCAAATAGGTGATCTAGTCCTGACATCAGGCCTGGGTGGTAACTATCCCCCGAATATCCTCATCGGTCAGGTTACCAACATTCGCAAATTAGAGACAGATTTATTTCAAAGTGGGGTAGTACAGGCCGTTGTCGATTTCAATAACCTCGAAATTGTCCTGATTATTATTAATTTTACCCCTGTGGATGTCAATCCGTTGATTCCTACTCCCGCCGTTCCTTAGTAAAGGTCTTAGATTGAATTAATATCTGTCTGATTTTCGAGTGGTATGATACCAACCTTAGCTGCGTTTCCAATACTTGTGGCATTATTGATTGTCCAATCTGCGGTTGTCAATAGATTTCCACTACTTAACGGATCACCTGATCTTGTCCTGCTGGCCATATCAGCATGGGCTTTGCAGAAACGCGTGAAAAATGCATACGTTTGGGCGATGATTGGAGCCCTTTTGGTGGGGCTGATGTCGGCATTGCCGTTTGGCAGCGTGTTAATTGGTTATTTCATAACTGTGGCATTAGCCCTGTTATTGCGTAAACGAGTATGGCAGATGCCGATTTTAGCGATGTTTGTGACGATTTTTGTAGGCACTTTTTTGTGCCTGCTGATCGATTTTATTGCACTCAGGATTGTAGGTGTAGCTTTGCCGATAAATATTGTCTTTAATCAAACTATATTACCCAGCTTGCTTTTGAATCTGGTTCTGGCTGCTCCAGTATATGTCATTTTTGGCGACCTTGCTGGTTTCCTCTATCCAATGGAATTGGAAATGTAGGTATTGTAACCAATATGTCTAGCGAAGCCATTTCACAAAACCAAATTCAATCCAGGCGAATTATCGCGTTCTTGATAATTCTGGTACTGGTTTTTTCGGTCTATATCTTCAGATTATTTTTGTTGCAAGTAGTTCAGAACACAGAATGGGTAGCAAAAGCCCAGGAGAATAACACTCTCCAAATAAACCTTCAGAGTCTACGCGGGATTATTTATGATCGCAATGGGGTAACTCTTTCAAGGAACGTGGCGGCTTTAAATGTAGTTATTACAGCAGCGAATCTGCCTGAAGATGCTGGAGCTGTCCAGGAGATATTTCGGACGCTTTCTGAATTGATCGATGTTCCGGTCAATTTAAATGAAATCTCACCGGAGAATCCGTACGTCCCCTGTATTTCGGAGCATGGGATCGCCCAGATCGCAGAATATGGTGAGTCTTCCACGCCTTATCAACCTGTGAGGATCAAATGTGATATCGATGAAAGGACCGCTATGGTTCTCCAGGAAAAATCGATGGATCTGCCTGGGATTGGGATTGAACAGGAACCACTGCGTGAATATCCGACTGGATCTTTGACCTCCAATATTGTTGGATTCCTGGGACCAGTGCCAGCTGCATTGGAAGATTATTATGTCGGACGAGGTTTAGTACCGAATCGCGATAAGGTTGGATATGCAGGATTGGAGCTATATTACCAGGACTTATTGGGTGGAAAGAACGGTAATCGATTTGTCCAGGTGGATGTGGGAGGCCAGGTATTAAGAGATCTTCAACCTCCGATTCTGGCAAAACCCGGATCAAGCTTGCGATTGACCATCGACACACGACTTCAGCAAGCAGCTCAAGCTATTCTCATCGACGAGCTGGACGACTGGAACAGGTTTTTTGGGGAGCTGCGTTATACGAATGGAGTAGTGATTGCCATAAACCCGGCAACTGGAGAAATCCTTTCGATGACTTCATATCCAACGTATGAAAATAATCGCATGGCGCGTTTCATTCCTGCGTATTATTATGACCAGTTAATCCAGGACCCTTCAAACCCACTGCTTAATCATGCAGTTGGTGATGTACTGCCGGCTGGTTCTGTATTCAAACTGGTGACTGGAGTTGGAGCGCTGAACGAAGGTGTGGTAACTCCAGACCAGATCATTTCTACACCGCCAAAATTGGAAGTAACGGAAAAGTATTATGCCAATGATCCTGGCCAGGCGCGCGAGTTTGTCGATTGGAATGAAGCTGGTTTCGGTCATCTGGATTTCGTGCGAGGCTTGGCAAATTCGAGCAATGTGTACTTCTACAAACTAGGAGGTGGATATCAGGATGAAGTCCCGAATGGTGGATTGGGTATTTGCCGACTTACAACCTATGCGGCAGCCCTGGGTTACGGAGCTGCCCCAGGTATAGGTCTCCCAGATGAAGAGGATGGCTTGATCCCTGATCCAACCTGGAAACGTATCAACCAGGCTGAAAGCTGGTCCTCTGGTGATACCTATATTACCAGTGTCGGACAGGGATATGTCCTGGCTACCCCCATTCAAGTTCTGCTTTCTGCAGCGATCATCGCCAATGACGGCAAATTTATGCAGCCAACGTTAATGCGTGATGTATTGGATGCAGAAGGGAATGTAGTACCTACATGGATCGATCAAGAAGGAAATTTTATAGACTTCCAGACGCCTGGCAGTACCCAGATATCCCCGTTTGCTCCCAAGCTAAAATGGGATTTAACGGTCGATCCAATAATTCAGGATTTTGGTGAAACAACCATTCGGGGATGCGAACCGATCGAAGGACAAAAGAAAACAGTCGCTCCATGGGTATTCGATATTATGCAGCAGGGCATGAGAATGGCTGTCACCATCGGCACTCTTGAAGAGCAATTTAGTGGGGAGACAATCTCTGCGGCAGGAAAAACAGGTACTGCTGAGTATTGTGATCAATATGCCGCTGCTAAGAATTTGTGCATTCCAGGTAATTGGCCTTCACACGCCTGGACTGTCGCATATGCACCATATGAAAATCCTGAAATCGCGGTGGTCGCGTTTGTCTATAACGGAACCGAAGGTGCAACCGTTGCTGGTCCGATAGTTCGACGGGTATTGGAAGCATACTTCGAACTAAAGAACATTGATACAACCAACGAGGCTCCAGGTTAGAACATGCTATAATTTCCTGATTAATAGTATGTGGGGCATATGGACATGTCTACCAGGAATTAAATGCAGCCAAAAGTCAAAATTAAAGGAATTCGTGAAGGTTTATTAATTATCCTGGGAGATGGAACCTGGGTCGAATTACTTGAGGCTCTATTGGAACATCTCGATGACCAGGGAGAGTTTTTAAAAGGTGCACACATTGCGGTTGACGTAGGTAAGTGCGTTTTGGATGCACAGGATTTATTGGACTTGCGAAATGAAATATCAAATCGACAGCTGGAGCTTCGGGCTGTGCTTAGTGTATCCCCAGTTACAGAACATAATGCGCAATCTCTTGGCCTTGCGATTCAAATCGGGATTTTATCGTCTGAGATAGAATTACCAACTTTAGGAACGACTCTGCAGGAGGGGGGGGAAGCTATTTTAGTGCGGCGAACACTTCGCTCTGGATACAGCATTAAGAATGCGGGCCACGTTATCATAATTGGTGATGTGAATCCAGGAGCAGAGATTATGGCTGGTGGTGATGTGCTGGTATGGGGGAAGTTACGCGGGGTAGTTCATGCTGGTGCAGGTGGGAATGAAAATGCAGTTGTGTGTGCGTTGGACTTGTCTCCAACACAATTGCGTATTGCCGGGCTTATTTCGCTGACCCCAAAACGGCGCGGGAAACCTTCACCTGAAATGGCACACATAAAAGAAGGTCAGGTTGTGGCTGAACCCTGGGATCCTAAGAGGGAAAGAATATGACCGCAAAGGTAATTACGGTGACATCAGGGAAAGGAGGAGTTGGAAAAACCACTGCTACAGCAAATCTAAGTGCAGCTATGGCGGATTCTGGAAAAAAAGTAGTTTGTATTGATGCCGATATCGGTCTGCGCAATCTTGATGTTGCACTGGGTCTCGAAAATCGAATTGTGTATGACCTTGTTGATGTTGTTGAAGGACGCTGCAGAATCAGGCAAGCGATGATTCGTGATAAACGGCTGCCTGAGCTGTTCTTGATCCCTGCGGCTCAAACCCGTGATAAGAGTGCAGTCTCACCATCTGACATGATTAAGTTGTGTGATGAGCTGCGCGCGGATTTTGATTGGATTTTTATCGATTCGCCTGCGGGGATCGAACGCGGCTTCCGCAATTCTGTTGCACCTGCCGATCATATTATAGTTATCACGAATCCGGAAGTAGCGGCTGTTAGAGATGCAGACCGCATCATCGGTTTAATAGAGGCGGAAGAAAAAGGACCGGCCTTATTAATTATCAACCGCATAAAGCCTGGAATGGTCAGGCGCGGAGAGATGCTTTCAGTAGAAGATATTCTGGAGTTATTGGCTGTTGAATTGATTGGTATGGTTCCAGATGATGAGACTGTGATGATCAATACAAATCGAGGAATTCCAGTGATCTTGGATGGAAAAAGTAAAGCCGGACAGGCGTTTCGAAATGTTGCACTCCGTTTGAGTGGCACGCAGGTACCTTTCATGGAACTGGAAGACCAGAGGGGATTCATAGGACGATTGAAACGGATTATTCGTAACTGAGGCAATCCAAAATGGCCAACTTTTTAGATCGATTAATCAACCGGCAACCAAAAAGTGCTGTTCAGGCTAAAGAACGTCTGAAGTTCGTGTTGATTCACGATCGTTCCGAAATACCTCCTGGAGTAATTGACTTGCTTAAAGACGAGATCATCGAAGTCATTTCCCGAAGGATTGATATCGATCCCGACGCTGTCCGAATTGAGATGTCTCAAGAGGGTCGCCAACAGCGGTTGATTGCTGATATTCCCCTGCGTCCTGTAAAGCGAAGAAAGATCGGATAAATTCAGATGCAGATTAAGTCCAAGATCAACTGGCGCCATTTTGATTTCTGGCTGTTGGGATCTGTCGCCTTATTGGTCATTTTCGGAATTACGATGGTGCGATCTGCAGTTGCCGGAAATATCGAATTAGAGGAACTCAACTTAGTCAACCGGCAGCTGATATTTGCTGCGGTTGGCACGGTCATCGTCATCATCGTAACTGCTATTGATTACCGTTTCTGGTCTTCAATCAGCCGTCCGCTTTATTTCGGGACAATCATTGTTCTAGCAGTTTTGTTTTTTATTGGCGCGGCCTTGTTCGGTTCTGCTCGTTGGTTCGATACCGGTGTCATATTAATCCAACCCTCAGAACTGGCGAAGATCGTGCTCATCCTGGTGCTCGCTGATTACTTTACCCGAACCCAAGGAAGGACCAAGGATCTATATTGGGTTTTCCGGAGTTTCATCATGACATTAGGTATGGTCATCTGGATATTACTCCAACCCAATTTGAGTACATCCATTGTGATGTTTGTCCTGTGGTTTGCTCTGCTTTGGGCAAGCGGTTTACGGCTTCGTCACTTGTTCCTTTTTATCGCTCTTGGAATCATCACGCCGATTGCTGGATTTCCACTTATGGCAGACTACCAACAGCGAAGAATATTAAATTTTTTATTCCAAGATCCAAATGCTCGCTTTGGAGAAAGCTACAACATCCAGCAGGCACTTATCAGTATCGGGTCTGGAGGATTGTTGGGTCAGGGCTATGGTCAGGGACCCCAGGTACAGCTGCGCTTTCTTAAAATTCGCTGGTCTGATTTTATTTTTTCCGCCACTGCACATGAGTTGGGTTTTATCGGGACATTATTAATGCTGCTGGTGCTGCTTTTCGTGATTTATCGTTGTCTGCGGGCTGCCCGACTGGCACGCGATACTTATGGTGCGTTGATTGCTTATGGAGTTGCCACGATGATTGCCTTTCAAAGTATCGTAAACATTGGTGTCAATCTAAATATGATGCCAGCCACGGGATTAACACTTCCTTTCGTCAGTTATGGTGGCAGCTCTCTGCTCTCGGCGTTAACAGGGATAGGTCTGGTTCAGAGTGTGATGCTCCGGCATAGGGCAATCGAGCTGTAATCTGCCGGACTCTTGAGTTTTTGACGCTTTTCATAAAGCTCAGGACCATTATTCATAAACTTGAGAATTCTGGAGAATAGGATGTCCTTGAAAAGACCTGTCAGGGTCCGCTTTGCGCCTTCACCAACCGGGCGTACGCATCTGGGAAGTGGTAGAACAGCCCTCTATAACTATTTGCATGCCAGGCAAACTGGTGGCAAATTCGTATTACGTATTGAAGATACCGACCAGAAGCGCTTCGTGCCTAGCGCGGAGAAAGAATTGATTGATAGCCTTCATTGGCTTGGGTTGGATTGGGATGAAGGACCAGACGTCGGCGGCCCCCACGCTCCGTATTATCAATCCGAACGTAAAGAGATATATCTGGAGCATGCCCATTGGTTGGTAAAAAACGGCTTCGCTTACTATTGTTTTTGCTCCCCACAACGCCTCGAGATGATGCGCCATGAACAAATTCAGTCTAAACAAAACCCACACTATGATGGTTTATGTCGTTCGATTGATCCCCAATTGGCTGCAGCACGCGCTCAGCAGGAGATGCATGTTGTCCGGTTTAAAATGCCCGGGGAGGGAAGCATCACGGTTCGGGATATGCTGCGCGGCGAAATCGTTGTAGAAAACCGGAATCTCGACGATTACATCCTGGTTAAGTCTGATGGTTTAGCGCTATATCACCTGGCGGCTATGGTCGACGATCATTTGATGGATATTTCACATGTGATACGTGGATCTGAGTGGTTGTCAACGTTCGCTTTGCATGCCCATATCATCCGGGCTTTTAGCTGGCAAGAGCCTGAATGGGTGCACCTGTCAGTATTTTTGAAACCCAGCGGTAAAGGCAAGATGAGTAAGAGGGAGTCCTCGGATTTGATCAAAGACGGATATTCCATTTTCATCAGTGATTTGCGCACTCTCGGTTATATGCCTGAGGCTGTTGCTAATTGGATTGCCTTGATGGGGTGGAGCTACGATGACCACAGTGAATTCTTCTCATTACAAGATCTAATCAAAAAATTTTCCCTGGAAAGGCTTAATCCCGCTCCGGCGGCAATCAACTTTTCGAAATTGGACCATTTCAATGGATTACACATACGCAATCTTCCAACCAACGAATTAGCCCACAGGCTTTCTCCATACTTAAGATTAGCCGGATACGATGTTGATGATCAGTCGTTAGTCGATATCGTCCCATTGATCCGTGAAAGACTTGTCACACTTGACGAAGCTGATTACTGGATAGGTTTTTTATTTACGAACGAAATAAAAATTGAACCGATTCAGCTCATTGGTAGCAAGATGAACGCAAAAGAATCACTGATTGCTGCAAGAGACGCATATGCGATTCTGGCGGAATTACCGGAGGTCAACCCGGTAAATGCCGAGCCATTGTTAAGAGCTCTGGCGGAGGGTCTTGGATTAAAGGCCGGGCAGCTTTTTGGGATACTCAGAGTGGCAATAACAGGACAAACGGTCAGTCCACCACTTTTCGAAAGCATGCAGGTTCTGGGGAAAGAAAAGGTTCTGGCAAGGTTGAATAATGCTGTAGCACTTCTGTCTTCTCTCACCGAAGACAAGTTGTGAGAACATCAATCTGGTTTTGAGCGTGTATAGGAGGCTGAAATAGGTAATTCAACCTCCTGTTGAGTTATTCTTTCAGGTCTGACTCTTTTGAATTTTTGACCAGGTGTCTTTCAGCGAAACTGTCCTGTTTACTAACAATCGACCAGTGCTGGAGTCGGGATCGATATAAAAATATCCCTGGCGTTCGAACTGGAAACGGTCTCCAGCAACGGCACGATCGATGAACGGTTCCACAAAGCAGTTCTTGATTACTTTCATAGAATCAGGATTGACATTGGCAGTAAAATCCTGGTCATCGTCCACTTCATCTGGATTGATTTTCAAAAACAGGCGATCGAAAATTCGTGCCTCGACTCTGCGGGCATGAGGAGCAGATACCCAGTGCAGGGTAGACTTGGGTTTCCTGCCATCAGGTGCATCTCCACCCTGTGTTTCGGGATCATAGCTGCAATGAACCTCTGTAATTTGTCCCGAACTATCTTTAACCAAATCGACGCACTTAACAAAATATGCATATCGCAACCGCACTTCCCGTCCTGGCGCCAAACGGTGGAATTTTGGAGGCGGATCTTCGCTGAAATCCTCCTGCTCGATATAGAGTACGCGTGAAAAAGGAATAATCCGTGTCCCCATCCCTGGATCTTCCGGATTATTTTTCGCTGCTATCTCCTCAACCTGGTTTTCCGGGTAATTGGTGATGACCAGTTTCAATGGGTTGAGTACTCCCATCACACGTTGCGCACGCTTGTTCAAATCCTCGCGAATACAGTGCTCGAGCAAATCGATATCAACAACACTGTCATTTTTAGCTACTCCCACGCGGTTAAGAAAATCGAGTATCGCCTCCGGGGTGTATCCTCGCCGCCTGAGACCCGAAAGCGTAGGCATACGCGGGTCATCCCATCCGTCGACATAATTATTTTGTACCAATTTGATTAATTTACGCTTACTTAAAACAGTGTAACTCAAATTAAGTCGGGCGAATTCGATTTGCCTGGGTTTATAAATCTCCAGCTCGTTCAGAAACCAATCATAAAGTGGCCGGTGGTCTTCGTATTCGAGGGAGCATAGGGAATGCGTCACTCCCTCGATTGAATCACTTTGACCGTGGGCGTAATCATACATCGGATATATACACCAGCGATCTCCTGTACGGTGGTGCGGTGGTTCGTGCAGGATTCGGTACATCACTGGATCGCGCATATTCATGTTTCCAGATGCCATATCGATTTTTGCACGCAAGACACGTGCTTCATCTCTATACTCTCCCGCCCGCATGCGTTCGAAGAGGTCGAGGTTTTCTTCAATCGAACGATGCCGGTACGGGCTTTCCTTACCAGGTTCGGTTAATGTCCCCCGGTGCTGTCTAATCTCTTCGGGTGAGAGGTCGTCAACATATGCTTTTCCCTTCTTAATAAGGAGTACTGCCCACTCATACAGCTGGTCAAAATAATCAGAAGCATAATACTCCCGGTCTTCCCAGTTGAAACCCAACCATTGGATGTCTTCCTTGATCGATTCAACATATTCAATGTCTTCCTTGACGGGATTTGTGTCGTCGTAACGTAAATTGCACTTTCCCTGGTAATCCCTGGCAATGCCGAAATCGATCGTGAGCGCTTTCGCATGCCCGATATGTAAATACCCGTTCGGTTCGGGAGGGAAACGGGTGTGTACTCGTTGGAAACGACCAGATTTTAAATCATCCTGTACCGCTTCTCGGAGGAAATCGGTCGAAATCGTTTTTTCAATGTCATCCATAGTTGTCTCTCTTTTCTGAGAATAAGAGGTAATTATATCAAACGGTAGACTCCAATATCAGGTTCATTTCTGCCAGGTTGGATGATGATAAACCGATGGCCGTGGTTTGACGTGATTTCCTAAACATGGTAAAATTCCGCAAACTTTGGGGATTCGTCTAACGGTAGGACAGCGGACTCTGAATCCGTACGTCGAGGTTCGAATCCTCGATCCCCAGCCAATCGTTGGCAAACGCCTCTGAAAAAATTCAGGGGCGTTTTCACATGGTAGAATGACAACTGCGTTTTTTGATACAGAGATTTTTAAATATAGAGGGAGATTGGATTTGAATGAAACTGCATGAGTATCAATCAAAACAAATCTTTTCCCGGTATGGGATCCCAATCCCCAAAGGCCGTGTGGCTGCCACTGCGGATGAAGCAAAACAAATAGCGAAGGATTTGGGGAGTTGGGTGGTTATCAAATCACAGGTGCTCGTTGGCGGAAGGGGAAAAGCCGGTGGAATTCGATTAGCCAAGACATCCGAAGAAGCAGCAGAATTTGCAGACCAAATTTTGTCGATGGAAATTAAAGGTTTACCTGTAAGGAAAGTTCTGGTTGATGAAGCTGCACCCATCGAGGCTGAGATTTACCTGGGTATCACAAATGAAAGAAATGCCCGACGCCCTGTGATGATATCTTCATCAGCTGGCGGAGTTGAGATCGAGGAAGTTGCGCGCACAACCCCTGAAAAAATCGTAAAAATCCTGATCGACCCTCTCCTGGGGTTGAGGGATTACCAGGCGCGTGATATTGCAGCCGGGATTGATTTGAACCGTGAATGCTGGAGACAATTTCTACAAATTGCGAAAGGTCTGTGGCAGGTTTATAAGGACTGCGATGCGACCCTGGCAGAAATCAATCCACTGGTAGTGACAACTGGTCTAAAGCTCCTGGCATTGGATGGAAAAATGGTGATTGATGATAATGCCCTATTCCGCCAACAGCAATTAGCTGAAATGCGAGATTCAGATATCGAAGCCCCATCTGAGATCGAAGCTCGACGATATGGACTTTCGTTCATCAAACTGGATGGAAATATCGGGTGCATGGTGAACGGAGCAGGCCTGGCCATGACAACCATGGATATTATTAAATTGTTTGGGGGTTCACCGGCCAATTTTCTGGATATTGGGGGTGGTGCCAGCTCAGATAAAGTCTCCGCTGCACTACGAATTATCTTGACCGATCGGAATGTCAAAGCTGTCTTATACAATATCTTTGGGGGGATTACTCGATGTGATGAAGTTGCGCGTGGAATCTTAGCGGCAATTCAGGAAGTGAAACCGAATGTCCCGATGGTCGTCAGGCTGGTAGGAACCAATGCCGAAGAAGGCAGGCGGATTCTGGCTGATGCCGATATGATAACCGCTGAGACCCTGGTAGAAGCGGCACAAAAAGCAGTTTCAGAAGCGCAACGAGGATAAAAATGAGCATACTGATTGATAAGAACTCCAGAATCCTTGTTCAAGGAATTACCGGTAATGAGGGTCTTTTTCATACTGGGCAAATGCTGCAATACGGCACGAATATCGTTGCTGGTGTAACACCTGGCAAAGGAGGGGAATGGGTATTGGACGGAAAGGTACCTGTCTTTGATTCTGTCAGAATTGCTGTTGATGCCACAGGTGCCGATGTTGCCGTAATATTCGTGCCTGCCAGATTTGCCCCAGACGCAATTTACGAGGCTGCAGATGCCGGTATTCCATTGGTAGTATGCATAACTGAAGGAATACCGGTTCAAGATATGATGCAGGTCCGAGTTTACCTGGATGGTACAGGCTCACGGTTGATAGGGCCTAATTGTCCAGGGCTGCTTACGCCAGGAGAATCTAAAGTCGGGATTATCCCCGGAAACATTTCACTTCCAGGGAATGTGGGCGTTGTCTCGAGGTCAGGAACGCTGACTTATGAGGTGTTGTATGCATTGATGATAAAAGGGATAGGGGTGAGCACGTGTGTTGGTATTGGTGGCGACCCGATTAACGGCACCAACTTCATCGATTGTCTAACTCTTTTCGAGGATGATGGATTAACAGAAACAGTCGTAATGATCGGAGAGATTGGCGGGGCAGACGAGGAAAAGGCAGCTGAATTTATTCAGAACAAAATGACAAAACCAGTCGTCAGCTTTATTGCAGGTCAAACTGCTCCTCCTGGGAAAAGGATGGGCCACGCCGGGGCAATCATCGAGGGTGGCACAGGAACTGCTGAAGATAAGATCGCCGCACTGAAGGCTGCAGGTGTTGAAGTTGCCAGGCATCCTGAAGAAATCCCAACATTGCTTAAATCTGGTATTTGAGTAGAAAAAATCCGACCTTTTCAGGTCGGAAATTTTTAAGCCAGCTAATCCTGTAATGCTGCAGAAATTCTTTCAGGATTTGACTTGGAAAAGCGTGGTTTCGTTGTGGATATCGGCTGGGAAATCAGTGTTTCATTCGAGTTTCGATATATGTTACGACTTCGCCAACGGTTGTGATTTTCTGGGCATCCTCGTCGGAAATCTCACCACCGAATTTATCTTCAAACGCCATTATCAATTCAACCAGGTCAAGGGAATCGGCTTCCAACTCTTCTCGAAAACGAGCCTCAAGTGTTATTTTACTTTCATCGACACCCAATAGATCAACGATGATTTCTTTGACCTCTGTAAATGTGTCTGACATTGAATACCTCCTTCGAAGGGTGTTAACAAGTATGCGCCATATTGTAATCGTGTCGCCTGTAAAGTCAAGCCTGTGGTAAGATAGGCTCACCCTGAAGGAACACCAGCGCATGAAGAAAGTTACGCCGATCAGCGAGCGTAAATCGGATCATATTCGCATCAATCTAGATAATGACGTGCGCTCCGGAGTGACTACAGGACTTGAGAATTTCCGTTTTTTTCACCGCGCGCTGCCCGAAATAAACCTTGAAGATGTCGATCTAAGCCTGGAGATATTTGGAAAACGCCTCCAGGCTCCTATCCTAATCTCGTCGATGACAGGTGGAACCCAGGAAGCAACGAAGATCAATCAGAACCTGGCAGTCGCTGCTCAAGAAGCTGGTTTAGCGATGGGTGTAGGTTCGCAACGTGCGGCAATTGAACAACCGCAGCTAGCGCCGACTTTCCAGCTCCGGAAATATGCACCTGAAATTCTACTCTTTGCAAACTTAGGCGCTGTTCAGCTCAATTACGGTTATGGAATCCAGGAATGTCGCCGGGCAGTTGAGATGATTGAGGCTGATGCGTTGATCCTGCATTTGAACGCGCTCCAGGAAGCAGTACAGCCGGAGGGGGACACATGCTTTTCCGGCCTGAGCAATAAAATCGAAGCCATCTGTCGAAACCTGGAAGTTCCTGTTATCGCCAAAGAGGTTGGGTGGGGATTCTCGGAGGCGGATATCCACCTGTTAGCCGATGCTGGTATTTCTGCTATCGATGTGGCCGGAGCTGGCGGCACCTCCTGGTCTCAAGTTGAGATGTACCGGGCAAAAAATCCCAGCCAGGCGCGACTTGCTGCCGCATTTGTGAACTGGGGGGTTCCTACGGCGGATGCCATCCAGTATGTTAGAAATACTGCCCCGGGTCTCAAGGTAATCGCCTCAGGTGGATTACGTTCTGGCGTGGATTTGGCCAAGTGCCTGGCCTTGGGAGCGTCATTGGGAGGATTAGCCAGTCCATTCCTTAAAGCAGCTGCTATTTCAGTTGAAGAGACAATTTCAACGATCCACGAAATCCGGAATGAAGTGCGGGTATGCATGTTCGCCTGCGGTGCTAAAGACCTGAAATCTCTGGCGGCAACCCCGCTCTCGAAATCATCGTAATTCATGTCACTTTCAGACCTTTCAGCTAAATATCTTCCTCATATCGAAGAAGAGCTGCATAGATCCATTCAAATTACCCTGCAGCCGGGTCTGGAAGACAACTATGCTATGCTGGCCTACCACATGGGCTGGGAAAGTGGTCCCTCCCAAACCAACCTGATAGGCAAGAGAATCCGTCCCTTATTGTTATTACTGGTAACCGAAGCAGGAGGAGGCGATTTCCAGGCTGCCCTGCCGGCAGCAGCAGCGGTTGAGCTGGTGCATAATTTTTCTCTTATCCACGACGATATCCAGGACCAAAGCCCAACGCGGCGCGGCCGGGATACGGTTTGGAAGCGCTGGGGGATCGCCCAGGCCATCAACGCTGGAGATGCAATGTTTTCCTTAGCTCACCTGGCAATTCTGCGCTTGAACGAAACCACAAATCTTGAAATCGCACTGAAGGCCTCACGCCAGTTGCAAGAAACCTGTCTTCAACTGACTCATGGGCAATATCTGGACCTGGCTTACGAATCAACCAATCAATTCGGTGTAGAGGCATACTGGCCGATGATTAAAGGAAAAACTGCTGCGCTTCTTTCGACATGCGCAGACCTGGGTGCGTTGATTGCCGGGGTGCCTGAAGATCTGCACACTGCTTATGTAAAATTTGCCGAGCAACTTGGGCTGGCATTTCAAGTCCAGGACGATATCCTGGGAATCTGGGGAGACGACCAACGCATGGGAAAGTCATCAAAAAGTGACCTGCTGACAGGTAAGAAATCATTACCGGTGATTTATGCCCTTAGCCTTAATGGTGAGTTTGCCCACAGATGGATGGAAGGACCTGTCAGTCAAGCTGAAATCCCTTCACTAACAATCCTTCTTGAAGCAGAAGGGGCACGTTTATATGCTCAAAATCACGCAGACGAGTTGACCGACCAGGCACTGCGATCCTTACGAAATGCGAAACCTCAGGGCTCAGCTGGAGAAGCGCTGGATGAGCTGGCTCTACAACTGTTGTCACGTTCAAATTGAGCGACAATAGCGCTGTAGATTAGCTGATAAACTCTACGAATACCCGGTTGGCCAGAAGGATACCCTTTCTGGCCAGGCGAAGCGAAGCGCTATTTTCCGGCACCCATTCAACCAATCCCTGCGATCGTAAAAGAGTTATTTGTTCGGAATATCCCTCATCCAGAGAAATTCCAAAACGGTCATGGAAAGCCTGGTTTGATACTCCTTCCTGAACCAGACGCAGACCCATCATCATCGTTTCATCCATCTCGGTCTGCCTGCCAATCCGTTCTGAATTGATTGCGGCGGGTGAACCGCGAAATTCAGCTTGATGATGAGAGCCAAGTTGATCTGGGAATCTTGAAATTTCCTCAATGTGTGTAGGCTGATCTATCCCTCTCAGTTGATCGATTTTGCCAGCAGACATCCTCTGGATGTAGGCAACTGGAGATAATACATTTGCTGTGCGAACTCCATGGAAATAACCGTGTGCACCAGCTCCGCAACCCAGGTAGGGCAGATTCCTCCAGTATTGAATGTTATGCTGGCAGGAAAATTCGCTTGAATGACCATTCGCTGGCGAGGTCTTGTTGTTCGTCCAATTCGAGATTTCATAATGAGTATAGTTGCTTTTGTCGAGTCTTTCGGACGCCCAGTCGAACATGTCCGCAGCGAGGTCGGGGTCAGGTTGTGAGATTAAGCCTTTTGCCGACCAAGAGCCAATAGGTGTTCCATGCTCGAGTGTCAGCGAATACAGGCTGAAATGCTCCGGATGCAATCCCAGGCCGAGTTCCAGGCTGCGTTTCCACGTTTGAACACTCTGTTCTGGCAGGCCGAAAATCAGATCAAGATTGATATTGTCAAAACCGGATTTACGCGCCCAGGTGAAAGAATTGATCACATCAAAATAAGAATGCTCTCGCTCCAATAAGGCTAATTCACCCGGATGCGCCGATTGCATTCCAAGACTCAGCCGGTTTATCCCGAAATTTCGCAGGTCTTTCAGGTAGTCAAGAGACAGGGTACCCGGATTGGCTTCCAGCGAAATTTCAGCATTATCCGACAAATGGAAATTTTCCGAAACTTCATCCAGGATAAGCTGAATACCGGCTGCCGGCAGCAAGGAAGGCGTACCACCGCCGAAGTAGACTGTGTGTACCGGTAGTTCATCGACATTCCAGGTGCTCATCCAACGTATCTCGGCTGCCAGGGCTGCAATGTATTCCGGTATGATGGATTCGATGCCAGCATAAGTGTTGAAATCGCAGTATCCACAGCGGTGGCGGCAGAATGGGATGTGAAGATACAGACTTAGTGGATTCACGAGGCTAATATACCAGAGTTTGAGGCTGGAGAATCAATCCTTCAGCACGCATTGAAGGCTGGTATAATCGCCACGGTCGGAAATTGGGGGATCTCCGATTTGATGAAACTTTATGAGTCCAGAAAAAAACACCTCACCCACTCAAATATGCCCGACATGCGGGACACGTCTCAGCATCGATGCAAACCGCTGCCTGGTGTGCGGCACTGAGTTAACGAAAAGCGAAAAATCAACCAAAACCAACAAAGCAGTACAAGGAAGTCGCTTGCCGCAAATCACACTCAGCCTTCCAGTAGCCTTCGGCTTATTTGCGCTCCTGCTCGGTTTTGGGGCTATCGTGGTTTATGTTGCCCTACAGAGAGCAGCAGCACCGGTCCAGGTGGTTACGGAAACGGTGACACTCACTCCAACTTCGGCACCGTCCCTGACAGCCTCGCCAGATATTCCCACGCCGTCCCATACTCCTCAACCCACAGTCACTCCTTTAGCATACACTGTTAAACTGGGCGATACGTGCGGAAGCATCGCATTCAGCTTCGACGTTACCATCCAATCGCTTGTGCTTCAAAATGACCTGCCGGCTGACTGCAGCACCCTGATCGAAGGACAGGTGCTGCAAATTCCACAGCCAACCCCCACAGCAACGACACTGCCATCAGCGACTCTAAATCCTGCCGAGTCCACAAAAGCTGCCTGTCCGCTGGATTTCTACACGGTAAAAGAGAACGATACGTTGAGTGCCATCTCCTTGAATTACAACGTCCGGATGGATGCGATCCGTGATTGGAACGGGCTGGTGAATGACGTGGTGCGGTTTGGTCAACAGCTCGAAATTCCATTATGCATGCGCGAAGCGACTCCCGGACCCAGCCCGACCCCGACGCTGCCGCCGCCGTATCCACCTGTCAACCTTTTGCTGCCGGCTGATGGTGCAGTCTTCGCCCAGATAAACGAGATCATCACCCTGCAATGGGCTTCGGTGGGCAACCTGAGAGAGAATGAAGCCTATGCGGTCTCGGTCGAAGACCTGACGGAAGGACAGGGAAGAAAAATCGTCGAGTATGTCAGCGACACCAAATATATTGTCCCGGCTTCATTTCGTACAGGAGACAGCATCCCGCATATCTACCGCTGGTGGGTTTTGACGGTCCGGCAGGCAGGCACCGACGAAGAAGGCAATACCGTGTGGGAGCCGGCTGGAGCAGTGAGCGCCTCACGCGTGTTCACCTGGCTGAGCCAGAGTGAAGCGGTGACACCTGCTCCGTAAGCTCCGGATCGATCTTCTATTTCGTAAATGGTTAAGCTGCAGCGCGTTCTTTGGCCGCGATCTCTTCCAGCATAGCGGTAGTCAAAGATTTCGGTCGTTCGATGGGTTGGCCCAGTGCCCTGGCCCAGACCGCGTTTGCAGACACTCCCAGAGTCCGGCTGACACCGAATAAAACGGTATAGAAACCGTACATACCTTTTTCATCCTGGTCCTGGATGCCAAAATGCTGCTGGAGAGAGCCGCTGATGGCATCCACGTTGGGCCAGGGATTCTTGGCTTTGCCCTGCTCAATCAGCACTTCCGGAACGATTTCATAAACCATGGAAGCCAACTTGAAGATCGGATCTTCCGGAAAATTGCTCTTGCCGAATTCGAGCTGGGCGGTGAAGCGCGGGTCCGTCTTGCGCAGGACCGCATGACCATAGCCCGGGATGACCTGCCCGGATTTCAGCGTCTCCCAGGCAAACTCTTTCAGCTCTTCTCGAGAAGGCACACCGTGATATTTCTCATGAACATCTTTCAGCCAGCTGAGGGCTTCCTGATTTGCCCGGCCGTGCAGAGGACCGGCCAGCCCGTTTATTCCTGCGGAGGTGGAATAATAAATATCTGAAAGTGTAGAGCCGACCATGTGCGTGGCATGTGCACTGACATTTCCGCTTTCATGGTCGGAATGGATGATAAAGAAAAGCCGGGAAAGCTCCGCGTAGAGCGGATCCTGCACGCCCATCATTTTGGCGAAATTAGCACTCCAATCCAGATCAGGATCGACCGATTGGATTTTCCGATCTTTGAATTTCAAATTGTAGATGAAAGCCGCAATGGCGGGAAGCTTGGCAGTCAGGTTGAGACTGTCCTCCAGCATATATTCCCAATAGTCTTCCCGGCGGGCGCCAGCGTCGTACTGCTGGGCAAACACCGACTGGCACTGCAAGGATAAAATCGCCTGAGTAAAGAGCGTCATCGGCTGGGTGCATTCAGGCATCATGGTGAGTATCTCATATACGTAATCAGGCACTTCGCTGCGCAGCTTCCACTCGTTTTCTACTTCAAATGCTTCCGCCAGGGATGGGATTTCACCGACCAACAAAAGGTAATACAATCCCCCGACCAGCGGCATCCGATCGCCAGGCCGCCTGGGGAGCTTTTCTACAAGCTCAGGAATGGTAAAGCCGCGCAGCCGGATTCCTTCTGTCGGATCGACATAGGAGATATCCGTCACCAGAGATTCGACGTCACGCATACCACCATACACCTGGCGTATGGTCACTTCACCGACCTTAACGTCACCGCTTTCGTTGAGCAGTTTTTTCACTCTTTCACGCCAGGCGGGGATACTGGCCGCGATTTTCTCTTTCAGAACCATGATGCCTCCAGGAGAAAAATTTTTATCCAGCTATGAATATAACTTTGCGATGTTCTCTGCCACACCCGCAGCGGAAAGCTTGAGTGCGGCCAAGTCGGCTTCATCGAGCTCGTATTCAAGCACTTTTTCGACGCCTTTTCGTCCGAGCTGCACCATGACGCCAAAAAAGATATCCTTCAGGCCGTATTCGCCGTCCAGGTAGGCAGCGCAGGGAACGACCAGGTGCTTGTCCTTGAGGATGGCTGCCACCATCTGAGAAACTGCAACCGCTGGCGCATAGTAGGCGCTGCCCGTTTTCAGTAAGCTGACGATTTCCCCACCGCCCTTGCGGGTGCGTTCCACGATGGCAGCCAGCCGGTCAGGGGGTAAGGCCTGGTCGAGCGGGATGCCGGCCACGTTGGAGAGCCTGGTGAGCGGCACCATCTCGTCACCGTGACCTCCCAGGACATAACAGTGGATATTCTCAACACTGACTCCCAACTCCATGGAGACAAAGGCCCGCATGCGAGCCGAATCCAGGATGCCGGCCTGTCCCACCACGCGGTGGGGTGGGATGCCGGTAGTTTTCATTGTAAGGTATGCCATAACGTCCAAGGGGTTGGTCAGGACGATGTAGATCGCATCGGGCGAGTAGCGGATGATCTCAGCGCTGGCTTTACGGACAATATCGGCGTTTGCGAAAAGCAGGTCATCGCGGCTCATCCCGGGTTTGCGCGGCAAGCCGGCTGTGATGATCACGATATCAGATCCGGCGGTTGCGCTGTAATCGTTGCTGCCAACCACCCGAACATCCTTCCCGATCACGGGTAATGCTTCCTGAAGGTCGAGGGCTTTTCCCTGCGGCATGCCCTCGACCACATCTACCAGGACCAGGTCGGCAATTTCCTGTTCGGCGAGCCAGTGTGCAGTGGTAGAGCCCGTCATCCCGGCGCCAACGATCGATACTTTATTTTTCATTATTTGAGAATCTCCTGATTGAATTGAGGGATTTGATTGCAGCCACGATCACGCATAAGCCACCGAAAAAACCTCTGCCTTCACGCTGGGTCCAGAATTACATCCGCTTGCGTGGTTTCTTCCAATGCGTCCAGGTAGTGATTGACCTGGATGGCAGCCGCGGCGCCCATACCTGCCGAAGTAATCACCTGCCGGAAGTGCGGATCGGCCACTTCGCCGGCGGCATAAACGCCCGGCAGGCTGGTGTGCATTTTATGGTCCACTTTCAAGTAACCGTTCTCGTCCATATCCAGCTGGCCCGCGAATAATTCCGTATTCGGGGTGTGGCCGATGAAGATGAATACTCCATCCGTCTTGCGTGGAGTTTCCTGGCCGGATTTTAGATTCTTGAAAACCACGGATTCGACGCCCGTGTCTCCCAGTATCTTGCTGATGGCGGTGTCCCACTGGAAAGAGATTTTCGGATTTTCTATGGCCCGATTCTGCAGGACAGAACCTGCCCTGAGGGAGTCCCGGCGATGGACGATGGTCACATGCTCGGCGTAGCGCGTCAGGAACAGGCCTTCCTCGACCGCGCTGTCG
>Ga0209254_10000137_pt1 | contig 49048 bp, 47 predicted proteins | sample FrelakmetDIP11DI_FD_187148 | JGI IMG/M metagenome (GOLD analysis project Ga0209254, IMG submission 187148) | Freshwater lake sediment microbial communities from the University of Notre Dame, USA, for methane emissions studies - DIP11 DI (SPAdes)... | ecosystem: Environmental > Aquatic >...
TACATTATTCATTCCATATTCATGACTTTATATTGTAATTTGCAGGCACTCAATTTGAAGGAATGATCTCTAAATGCTGAGATAGATCCATCAACTTACCTTTCGGATGGAGCATTCTAAAAAAACCATATCGACTGCCTGGCAAGCAGGAAACTATAAAAAGCCTGCTATTAAGGTGAAATAGCAAGCCTAAAAAAATGAACATATCTTTCATATTGTCCGTTGAACATCACGTTGCAGCAGTCACACTTGCTAATCCGTCCATTGATGGATTGCATACACGATTATATTGAAGTTTCTGTCTTGGTTGCTCAGCATTACCTTAATCTGTCATTTGAATCGTTCATCCAGGTCAAAGGCTTTGGGTTTTGAAGCGGGTTGAAACATGAGCACTTGTCGCAGGTTGGCAACTGCTTTATCCAAGCCTTCTTCCACTGACATATAGGAATCTTCGTGTTCGATACTGACGATATCGTCATAGCCGATGGACCGCATGACACTGAAAAGATCTGCCCAAACCTTAAGATCATGACCAAAGCCGATAGTCCGGAACTGCCAGGCACGCCCGAAGGTGGTGGAAAAGCTCTGCATATCGGTCACACCAAAATATGATACATAGTTTGGATCGAAGGCGGCGTCTTTGGCGTGGAAATAATACAGGCAGTTTTCCTTTCCCAGGTACCACGCTGCCTGGGCTGGATCGATCCCCTGCCACCACATGTGACTTGGATCAAGGTTTGCACCCAGCGCAACGCATCCAGTCTCTTTTCGCATACGGATTGCAGTGGCTGGTGAGTGAACTGAATATCCACCGTGCATTTCCATTGCAACCTTGACTCCTTTGTCCCCGGCATAGTTACCCATTTCCTTCCAATATGGAACTAGTTTTTTCTCCCACTGCCACTCGAACACGGTCTGAAAATCTTCTGGAAAGGGGGAAACCGGCCAATTGGGGTAGAGGGAATTTTCGCAGTCACCTGGGCAACCCGAGAAAGTCACAATCCGCTCAACACCAAGAAGGCAGGCGAGATCGATCGAATCCTTGATGTCTTGATGGTAGCTTAGTGCCAGTTTCTTTTGTGGATGGACGGGGTTGCCATGGCAGCTAAGGCTGGAGATCTTCATCTCCCGGCTGAGGAAGAGCTCCTGGAATTTTTCCCTGGCAGTCCGGTCTTTAAGCAATCTTGCTGGATCACAATGATCCTTTCCAATAAATCCTCCAGATCCGATCTCAGCATAGCTGATTCCTTTGGATTTGAAAATGTCGAGGACCTCCGAAAGCGGGCGGTCTTTATATAAGACAGTGAACGCGGAAAGTTTCATGGGAAATCCTCTTTATACGGCATCAGTATAATAGGGAGTTGGATGGCAAATATTATCCAGTAAATCAATCATGAATGACCGATTGGTTTTGTTTATGTGATTATTATATCATTTTGCTACAAAATGGCACTCTTATGTTATGATTCAGTCAATATCGGTCAAAATTCTCTTTGGCAATTTCCAAAATGGAAAAATTGTACAGTATTGAAAGAAAATCAGAGATCTTAAAGCTTCTAGAGCAGAACGGAAGAATCGGGGTAAATGAATTATCCACCCTCTTCCATTCTTCCCGTGAAACAATCCGACGCGACCTGCGCGATTTGGAAGAGAAAGGTCTTCTCAAACGGACTCACGGCGGAGCAGTTTTTGAAAGCAAATTCTTATCAGCCACACCTGAATTTCCAGTTGGGGTGCGTGAAATCCACAGGTTTAAGGAGAAGAATGCTATCTGCAAATCCGCCGCAGCTTTCATCAAGAATGGCGAAAGCATATTCGTAGATAATAGTTCCACCTGCCTATATTTGATACAGTACATACCCGTGGAGTTTCAGATAACGCTCATCACCAATTCCATTAAATTACTTTTGGAATCGCTGGAATCGGATCACCCCAACCTCATGATCGTTTGCCTTGGTGGATTTTTCAATGCAAGCAATCTATCCATCTATGGTACCATTTCACAGAAAAATGTCGCTGATTTTTACCCGAACAAGTCCTTTATGTCCTGTGCTGGTATAAACCTCCCCGACCAATTGACAGATTCAAGCATCCTGGAGGTGGATACAAAGCGCTCGATGATTGAACGCTCACAGGAAGTGTTCATCCTGGCGGATCACACCAAGTTTGATAGGTCAGGTCCCTATTTCCTATCTGATTATTCGTCCATTGATTATTTGATCACCGACCAGAAAGCCAGCTCCGACCAATTAGCTATGCTTGAAAATGTCGGTGTACAGGTAGTTAGGACACAATTAAGTCAATAAAATGTACCTATACGAGGAACTGAATCCTTGATCTATACGATAACTCTTAACCCCGCCATAGATAAAATATTATTCCTGGATGAATTCCAAAGATCCCGGACGAATCGGCTTACCCGAACCTTGGAAACCATAGGCGGGAAAGGCACACACGTATCCATTAACCTGAAACTCCAGGCTGTACAAAGCACCGCACTGGGGATAGCGTTGGGGGAAAATGGGAAAAAGATCGTGAAACTAATGGATGCTTGGGGTGTCCAGGTCCAATTTCTTCACTACGCCCTGGCGGGGAAGGAATCCCGCACCAATTACGCGATTGTGGAAAATACTGGACACATCTGCTCCATGTTGACTGAACGTGGACCGATCCTGCCTGCCAGTATCACCAGCGATCTTTTAAACCAAGTCAGGGGATTGCTCAATGCGGGTGATATGCTTGTCCTTACAGGAGATGCAAGTAACGTAGTGGACACTACCATATATTCCAGGTTGACGCTGGTTGCACAGGAACTTGGGGCTAAAGTCTTCCTGGATGCCAGCGGAAATTATCTTAAGGAAGGCTTGAAATCAGGTCCATTTCTGATTAAGCCAAATTTTGAAGAATTATGCTTTATCGCTGACAGGGATTTGAAAACAGAAGCTGAAATAGTTTCTGCTATGCTTAATCTGGATAGATTCAACATTCCTATGATTGCCATGACCTGGGGTAGGAATGGCGCTATCGTCAAGAACAGGCAGGATTTTTTCAGAGTAAATCCCATCAAAGTAGATGCAGTCAATGAAAGCGGATGTGGAGATGCCTTTCTCTCTGCGATCATCACGGGGATTGAAAATAACATGACCATTGAGGAAACCCTCAAATCTGCTGCTGCAGTTGCAGCAGCAGCCGCCGAATCAGAGAGTACTGTCGGATTTGAACCTGATCGCGTGGCACATCTAAAAGAACTGGCTGTTGTGGTCAAGATCCACTGATCAGATTGATCCTGGAAAGGAGTAGGATCCATTGAACGAACTTCAATATTTAGATACAAGACGTCAAATGAAGAAGATTGCCAAGGCAATGTGGGATCGAAAATTGACGAATGCCGCTGGTGGAAATTTCGCAGTGAAAGTTGCGGAAAATCGAATCCTCATCTCGCCATCCATGATGAGCGAATTTGGTATGTGTGACCTCGACGTCCAAGAATTTCTGTTAATTGATTACCAGGGGAATGTTCTGGAAGGAAGGGGTAAGCTTTCGCGTGAGACAGAGATGCACATCATGCTTCTTTCAAGATTCAATTACATCCAATGCACGATCCACGCACACCCTCAATTCTGCATGGTGTTTGCCTCCCAAAGCAAACCTATTAAGACTGTTACGGAAGCCACTATGAAACGTGGTGAATATTTTGGTGTCATTGAACAGGCGGCTGCGTATTCAACACAATTGGCTGAAAATGTTTACAACTACTTCGATGAGCGTAGAGATCTGGCAGAAAAGATCGGCATTGGGTGCATCATCCCCATGCACGGCGTGGTTGTCTCAGGTGATTGTTTGTTGTCCGCCTTTAGCTGTCTAGAACGGATGGAAACGGATGCGATCTGTAACATTTTCAAGAACTTCATCTAGGAAATTCTTATGAAAGCTCTTGCACTTGACCTGGGTGCAAGTGGTGGAAAATTACTGTCTGGTTCCTTCGATGGAAGGAAATTGGAGGTCAAGGAGATCCACCGTTTCAAGAACCAGCCTGTTGATACCGCTGGAAACTTATACTGGGATATCCCTGAGATCTATTCGAACCTCCTAGATGGATTAAGAAAAGCCATACCCGAAGATTTTTCCAGCTTCGGTGTGGACTCCTTTTGCAACGATTATGGCTTGCTTGACGCAAGCGGGATCCTGGTTTCTCCAGTGTATATGTATCGTGACTGCCGTACCAATGGCGCGCTGGAATGGATGGAACAACTCATCTCGCCCAAAGAATTGTTTGAGCGCACGGGATGCCAGAGAACCCGCTTTAACACATTGGTCCAACTGGCTGCCCAGACCAAAGCATCCGATCATGGTCTGCTTGAAACTGCACAAAGTCTCCTCTTTGTTCCGGATTTGCTCAATTATTTTCTTTGCGGCGTAAAAGCAGCCGAATACACGATTGCATCGGTTTCACAGCTCTATAATCGCCAGGAAGAACGCTGGGACCCAAAAATCATCCACACTTTCAATATTCCGGAAGGGATCTTTCCCGGGGTCTTGCCTTCTGCCTCGATACTCGACAGAGCCAGGTCGGAAATACTCGATCTGACCGGGGTGAAACCTTTTTCGATCTGTACGGTGGGACATCACGATACAGCCTCGGCAGTCGCCGCAGTACCGAGCCTTGAAAAACAATTTGCATATATCAGCAGCGGGACCTGGTCACTGATGGGTACGGAGACCAGCGAAATGATCATTTCAGATCCTGCATATCAATTCAACTTCGCCAACGAAGGCGGAGTCTGCGGCAGGAACAGATTCTTAAAGAATATTATGGGATTGTGGCTCATTCAGGAATGCCAGCGCCAGTTTGCGGCACAAGGGATCATGCGTAATTTCGAAGAACTGGATGAGGAAGCAGAAAAAGCTTTGCCTTTCAGATCGATCATCGACCCGGATGACAAACTATTTGTCCAACCAGGCGAAATGATCCATAAGATCCAGGCCAGGTGCCAGGATTGGAACCAACCCATCCCCGAAACAGTGGGTGAAATCACCCGTTGTATTTTGGAAAGTTTGGCACTGGCGTACCGCATAACCCTTGAAAAACTGGAAGAAGTAACAGGGTTTTATTTCCCATTTGTCCATATCATTGGGGGGGGAGCAAGAAGTGTTCTATTAAACAATTTTGCTGCTTGTGCAATGCAGAGACCTATCATTGCTGGACCCTATGAAGCAGCTGCTATCGGAAACCTTTGCACTCAATTCATTTCGGCTGGGGAAATTGAAGATCTAAGTGAGGCTAGGTGCTTTGTCCGGTCTTCTTTCAATATCCATGACTACCTTCCAAAAGAAGAAACATCTTGGGACGATGCGTATGAAAGGTTCTTAATGATCAAGAATAATAACCAATAATCAAGTAATATTCTGAAGTGACTCCCTCCCCCTTTTTTTTATTTTTGACCATTTACTTCCCTTATTAGGGTCGAAAAAAAAGTAACCATGGAGTAGATTGTTCTTGGTTGCGATCATACCGAGATTTTATTTGTTACCAACCAATAATCCTAATCCTTGAATGATCAGCCTTGTTTCTTAGGTATCTAAAGTTTCAATATCATAAACCATGACTCTAGTCCATTTTCCCGCATTTTTTTCGACAAATGCCAGGTGGATAGGATCAGCCTGGTATAGATCATGGTCAGCAAGATCTTTAAACATGAGAGACAGCCCGTAAGAGTACGAGTTCTCAACCACAGATCGATGTGTAGTGGCAGGTTTACCATAAACGCCGCGAATTACGAGTGGGTCATGGATAAGAGTTTTTAATCCTTTTTCAAATTCCATTAATTCAGAATATGATAAATCATCTTGTAACCAAAACAAAATATTATGGTTATGCATAGCTTCTTCCTCAAACGAATCGAGTGTGGGTCGATATAAATATTCGACCCACACCCGTTAATATTCCTATACCGCTAGTTTATGTGCGTTTTGCCTTAAGCAAGCCTTCTTCTTTGCGCACTGCCTTTAAAGCTTCAACATATGGTTTATTGTATGTGCAGCAACCCACATTCTTCTGGCGGATAAGAAGCTCAATGCAGTGATCATCCGCTGTACACCAGTTGACTTCGTTTTCTTTTCCAGCCATAAGTTTCGCCGGTGTAAACGGATCAGCAAATGATTGCCTGCCGAGGGCAACCATGTCAACCACACCATCACGAATATTCTTATCTCCCCAATATAGCAGTGTATTTTTCCCTTGTTCAACTGCTTGAAGGGCATTTTTCCCTTCCCTGAATATGGAATACGCGGAACCAATGACAACAGTCTCCGGCTTTAAATTATCTTTGAGTAATTTAGAGAAAGTATGGTGAAGGTACGCATAATCCGGAATTTTCTTATCTGGCTGAGAGAGTGCAAGCGTGATGGATGGACTTCCTGCAGATTGCAGAATATATGTCGCCCCGCGTTCTTCAAGACCTTTGACCAGTGCGATGGATTCGGTGAGATCCATGACCGATGAATCTGGACCAGCAGAACCGCATCCACCGGGGAACCCTTCCCAAACTGATACCTTAGATCCGATTAGAAAATTCGGATCATTGATTTCACGGACGATCCTTTCGGTTAGTTCAAAAGCAAACCTGCTTCGATTTTTCCAGCTACCGCCATACTTCCATTTGCGGTCATTATATGGACGTAGAATTTGCGAGCCAAGATATCCATGAGATAATTTTAGGTCTATTCCATTTGCTCCAACATTATGGCAGATCTTGGCGGCAAGAACGAAATAATCCATGATGCGTTCGATATCATCCTCAGAAAGCAGCTCACCTCCAAATCCGGGAAGGGGCTTTACGCACACCCGTTTGGAAAACCCTGGATGGCTTAATTCACCAGAATGTGTGAGTTGGAAGATGAAGAGCGTCTTGTCGTTGACTTTTCGCAAGGAGCTTACAAATTTTGCCAGGGCTGGTTCATTACGCGGCATGATGCTAAGCTGCGATTCCCGGCCTCGACTTTCATTAGTAATCGTGATCGCTTCAAGGTCAATCAAACCTGCCTTTCCGTTGAACAAGTTAGTATAGCGTTCATACGTCTTCTCGGTAGGATTTCCTTCTTTATCAGAATCACAACATTCCATCGCGTTAATCACAAACCGATTCGCGGCTGTTAAGTTCCCAATCTTAATGGATGTAAACATTGCATTTTTAGTGGACAATTTTCTCCTTTATATATAGGTTCTTAACCAAATTTATTTTGAGGGTTGGAAAAACCTACCTCATCATTTTATATAATATATTACTTGTCCGTATTCTACAACCCAAGGTTTGTATCAGTAGAATACTAGGTGAATACTAGTATAATTATTAAGCCAAATTCAAATTACATAAGGTTCAATTTCTTCAAACAAACTAAAAAGATGCAGGAACCCATGAAAACGATAAATGGTGTTAACCGAGAAGATCAGATTTCTCCACCCCAAAGTGACCAGATTGATGCTGATCTACTCGCGTCAATTAAATGGATTTCAAACCCAATTATTCGCTTGGACCGGGGTGCCGAAGCTGATGAGGATCTGCTTCAAAGTAAATTTTTTTTGCTCTCCGTTTTGAATTGTATTCAGGACGGGGTGAGTATTCTTGACACAGATTTGAACGTGAGATATGTCAATACAGCCATGAAGTATTGGTATTCCAACACAAGGGGTTTTATTGGTAAAAAATGTCACCTGGTTTACCACAACCGGATAGAACCATGTGAGAAATGCCCGATACTAAAAACAATCAGCAATAAAGCTCCTCATATCGGTATCGTGAAATACACTCAAGCAGGCAGGGATAGAGGCTGGCAGGAATTATTTGCCATCCCAATTATGGATAAGAAAGATAATCTGGTGGGAGTTGTAGAATATGTACGTGATATTTCATACCAATATAAACTGGAGCATGATCTTATCCAAATCATGGAACAATACCAATCCCTGGAAAAAAGAAATGCAGCTATCTCCCAGCTATTGGCACAAAGAAAACTGGAACGGGAACAATTGGAAGAAACAATCACCCAAAATTTTGAGAAGTTCATCAAGCCCTCCCTTAACCACCTGAGGACCAGATCATACGTTCCTGAAGTGAATCTTGTGGAAACACTCATAGAAGAAATCGTATACCCGATAACAAAAAAACGATCTTCAATCCTTGATAACCTGACGGTTCGGGAAACGCAAATTGCTTCCTTGATCAAGGAAGGTAAATCGAGTAGTGAAATAGCTAAAACGCTGGTAGTGTCCAAAAAAACAGTAGACTTTCATCGGGCAAACATCAGGAAAAAACTGGGTTTGCAAAACGATGCTGGAGAAAGAATGAATTTAATGTCTTACCTGATGTCTCACCTGTGATACCACATAATTAGCAGATTGAGCTATCAAATGGCAAAATAATCTAAAATAACTGGCTCAACAAAAAAAACAAAAACAAATAACCTGCGATGATAAACTTCACCCGAACGACAATTCAATCCCTGGAGATCATCGTTGAATAATTCCACCTCGACCCAGTTCAAACCGCTGACCGCTCACCCAGGCGATGACTTTTCAGGACACACCACGCTGTGTTAACCGCATTTTACACCTTGCTGGCCCAGAAACAGATGTAGCTGGGCTGCATGCTCTTCCACATGCCGCATCGTGTAGAGTAATAACTCTCCAAACGGCACTTCTCCCCATGCAAAACTGCACTTTCGCATTGCTCCATCCGTTGTGAGCCTGTTTACAGTTTTCTCGCATGTCTTTCGACAGTGCTCCAAATAACCCAATAGTTCATCGCGGCTATATACCCTCGGCAAGGTTTCGTTTGCCTGCATCTCAACAAGCTCAAATGGCTCTGGCGGCATAAAGCCTTCTTCTGCTCCTGTCAGATACAGATCAAGCCAAAACAACGCGTGATAACACAGATACCAATATGTCGAAAATCCCGCCGCTACCCACTGACCGGGTTCATCCTCCCACAACCGACTCTCCCATAACTCTTCTGGGCAAGCACGTATTGCCTCTTCCAGTTCTTTGATTGCTACTGCAAACTGACGCCATGTCATTGCACCATCGATAATCATCACGAACTTCCTCTCTTTTGTTCTGATTTCAAGCGATGCATTTTCGCTCTTCTGATCTTACTGGCTTAAAAAAATTTCGCTTATACGCGTGACGAATCGCCACAAGCCGCCCCACGGAATGGCTCACCAGCAGCGGCGCTTGCTCAGAGCTTTCGCCAGCCCAATCCGATTGTGGTTCATCGCGCCGCGTACCCTCCGAGCGTAGCCCCGACCAATGCACGCCGTATTTGGCAACTCTCTAATGATCAATCGATTTTTCTTAGGGTAGGATTGATATTTGTAATATGATGCTTTGAATTATTAGTGCAATCCAACTTGGCATCTAAATCAACCATGGAACGACATTTCTTACATTGACCAACAATCTTGTACTTTTGGTTAATCATGATAGCTGCGCGTAACTTTTGTAGTTCCTGGCGCTGGGCATCTTCTGATCCTTTTTCAAGTCCCTCCTCCCAACCCTCAGCAATCTGACCACGCTTGGTTTTAAACGTCTCCTCTTTGTCAATCGTGTATTGGAGCATTTCCATGGCATATTCATCTTCCATGCCCAAGTTCTTATAAATTTCAGCGCGTTGTTTATTCAGGTCGATGGATGCTCTGGGTAGTACTATCCTGGTATTTATATTTTCCAAAGCATGCTGCCAATCCGTTCTTGCTTCCACTGTCATGCCTAGCCCTTGATGCAATTTAGCTCTAGCAAGCAAGTACTCAAAAGCCTGGGTTTTCGGAGCATGATTGATTGCAGAGCCATAATCATCTATGGCTTGCCATGGATTTAGTTCGATATGGCGCTTTGCACGAGTTGCATACCGCTCGTAAAGTGGTGTTATCCGCAGGAACCATAAGATTCCAAATATCAATATCACGCCCCCAAACACAGCCAAGCCTGCGAAGTATATCCAATCTTTTCCGCCGAATTCAGGCTTGTATTTTAGAAGAAGGAAGGCAGCCACAAAACTGATTGCAACAACGACCAAAGCACTAACGAAAACCCCAAGGCGCTGCTGAATTCCCGTATCTGGCAGCAGGTTTGTACCGCACTGATCGCATTTCTTCGAGCTCGGCGCATTCTTACGTTTGCATTTATGGCAGTGGATGATTTGAGCTTTCTGCTTACCCAATTCAGATTCTGCCCGTTGGGTTTGAGGACTTACATCCGGAATGGATGGTTTGATTGCTGGAGTGTTCAAATTGCTCACTCCCCCTCCAACCATTGAACCAGGAGTTGTTGACGTATACAAATTGGGGGTACTTCCCTTCATATCCGCTGAGGGTACTTTTCGGACTGACAGTCCTCGCAGCGTGGCAATTAATGCCATCAGAAGCATCACCGCGCCAATGATCCCAAAAATCGCGCCGATAATCGGTAACAGTAACGTAATGAGATTATCTGAAGCTGACAGCTTTTGCGTCAGCGACCACCATGCACCGGCTAGGAACGTAATACCCCACACAAAGTAGGGTGTGATCATCTTCCAGCGCGCCTGATGGCAGAATTTACAAACCAACCATTGATCCTTCAAAATGTTTCCACAGTTTGAGCAGATCGATTTATCAGCCATTGATTCTCCTTTTGCTATCAATCTGGTGGTTTTCGGATTTCTAAGCCGCCCCACGGAATGGCTCACAGGCAGCAGCGCTTGCTCAGAGCTTTCGCCAGCCCAATCCGATTGTGGTTCATCTCACCGCGTACCCACCATCTGATCCACGATGTGTTAGCCTGCCCGAGTTTTAGAGAAAAACCAGATGCTTACCAACAAAAAGCCAATAATACCGGAGATGATCATTCCGGAGGTCAACACGTTGTTATTTACAATCCCAAGAAATGGATTTAAACTGGAAAATGGCCAGAACGGTTGTACATCTGAATATACTATGCTGTCAAAAAATGAATGTGATAATCCGCCTATAATACCGCCAATGAGAACTCCGATTGTTGGTGATAATTCGTGGCTAAGGGAAAGCCATGATCGATGAGATTGGGTGAAGGAGTAAGGTTTATTCTTCTTCGCAAACCAATATATGCTGAGGATAATACCCGAAGCGATCATGCCTGCGATACTTGCGCCTAACAGAGAGTGTAATCCACGATGTAAAGGATATTCTTGTCGGATCATGAAGATTAGAACTTCAGTGTCGACGATTACTTGTGCCAGGCCAAACGCGATCCAAGAAAATTGCCTCGGGACGATACCTTTGAAGAGCAGACCTGGTCCGAAATGATAAGGTGTTAAAGGCATTGGTTATTCCTATCAGGCGGGTTAACGGTTTGCGGTACTGGCGCTGGGGCGGGCGTGGATTCTGTTTGGGAGCAGAAAAAGCCCGCAGCCAGCCTGACCCGGCGGGCTAGGCCTGCCACCCTCTGCCCCAGTCCGCCGGGTCAGATTCAGCAAGTTGTTAGGTGGCCTAGATGGCGCGAGAAGCATGAGCATCTGACAACCTAGGATTTCGGACGCGCCTCAACCTCATTCTTGATCCCGACGAGCCGCTCTTCGAGTTTGGGAACAAGGGCGCCGCGCATGATAGGTTCCATGAGCCGGAGCGCACCAAGACAGACTGTGATCTTGGTGTGCTTTAGGCTGGTCCCGTCGTGTGTCGCTGCCAGCTCGTATTTGTCAATGCCCTTCATCCCAGGTGCTGTCCAAGCCATCTCAAGGATCCGCGGGGGGTTCAAAGACGGTAATTTCGCTAAAGATCTCTCCGTTGAAGAAAGGCAACATCTGGACGACTTCACGGTATCGTGAGCCGATGCGTGGAGGGTCTGGCGTCATGAGGTCCAGCGCCAGCACGGGCGATCCTTTCTCCTTTTTCATGTCCTGTATATTGGCTAGGTAGTCAAACACCGCCTCAGGCGGGCACATAATATGAACTGACGAATACCAAGCGATCATAGTTGTAAGCCTTCCTCAGACGCCTAACTAGTGCATAACGAGCCACCTTGCGGAATATTTAGCTAGTTATGATCCTGATGAACATTATAGATGATAATGCTGCATTTGGAAATCGGGCGGTGATCCATCAGTCTGGCGAAAAGGCTACCGCATCTCATGACGGTGCTTTCAAAGGCTGAGATCTAGCCAGTGCTGCGCCAGATTTTCCTCAAATCGCACTACCTGACAAAACTTTTTTGATGAATCACTGGTATGACATATCAATTTCGGTAGGTTTTATTGTAGAATCTTTTTAAACTTCATCATTTTTTTTTACAAAGGAGCATTCCTTGGATTGTCTGAGAAAATAACTGATCCCTGGTCTTAGTATTTTCCAATGGAGGAAGATTAATGAATGCAGTTGTGCAAGTGATAATTTTTTTAAGCGGTCTGGTTCTGTTCCTGCTTGCGATACTTTTTCTAATTCCCAGTTTCTACCGACATGAAACCCAGGCAGGGATATTTGGTCTCGTAGGAGCAGTAATCGGGGCTTTCCTTCTGGCGGCTGCTTTATTGCCATTACCAGGCAAATCTGTCTTGGCGGGGGCATTGGTGTGTTTGGCATTTGCCTTTGGAATTCTTTTCATTCTACCGATCGGTTCCTTTCATCGCAAGGATGAGCGTCCAACCATGCAGGTGGATGAGCGTACAATCATGTTTTCGCGTAGGCGATTAATGCCATGCACACCTAGATATGAAAATTATTATCGCGACCACCCCGAACAAAAAAATATAGATGATAGCATTCGCGCTTTACCTGGACTGCTCTCCTTATCTTCGCCGATGGCAGATCCATGGGCTTTTGCTGCCACACAAGCTGGTTTTTTTTTGACCGAATCATTACGCGACGCAGTCGATGGTCCTACTGTAACAGCACCTCAGGAAATTGCACCAGAAGTCGTTTCTCAATATCTTAAACATCTGGCTCAATATTTTGGCGCAGGTAAGGTTGGGATTACAGAAGTTCGTGATTACCATATCTATTCTCACGTAGGGCGTGGATCCGGTGAGTATGGTGAACCTGTTGTATTAAATCATCCTTATGCGATTGTATTCACATTTGAAATGGCCGAGGAGATGGTGCATACCGCTCCGAAAGCTCCGGAAATGATGGAAACTGCCCTACAGTATAGTGAGGCTGCCCAAACTGCAATTCAAATTGCTGCCTGGATACGAGAATTGGGGTACAAAGCCCGTGCTCACATCGATGGCAACTATCGTCTGATTCTTCCATTGGTCGGACGGGATGCCGGTCTGGGTGAAATTGGCAGGATGGGACTGCTCATGACGCCTGATTTGGGACCCCGTATACGGTTAAGCGCAGTCTCCACAACCATGCCATTAACTTGTGATCCCCCTGGAGATAACTCTGCCGTCCTCGATTTTTGCCATATTTGTAAGAAATGTGCTGTAAATTGTCCGGGTCAGGCAATTCCGTTGGATGATCGCCAAGAGATTGAAGGTGCATTACGATGGAAAATCAACTCAGAAAAGTGCTTCCATTATTGGAATACGGTCGGAACAGATTGTGCACGATGCATGATGGTTTGCCCATATTCCCATCCTAACGATCCTGCCCATAATCTGGTTCGATGGATGATTGCTCGTTCTGGGGCAGCGCGCAGAATCGCTCTGCAGTTTGATGATTTAGTATATGGACGAAAGCCCAAATCCCTCACAGGCCCAAAATGGACTCAGATGAAAATGCAGTGAGTCTTAACTTGAATCCAAGCCTCGCTGGTGCGGAGCACTCTTTGAGCTACACCTGGCGAACACTCTTCGTAAGCAAGGGGGATCATTTCTTAAAATCCGGATTTTTATTGAATGAGGTTATCATCTCCGGTAGGAGAAGCGTATTCCGAAATCATATATATCGAAAATTAAAATCCTACAGGCAATGTAAACTTCATCGCCTGTAGGAGATTAATCACGGTCATAACTCATATCAGCTACGGTTGCCCATTGCGATACCCACCATTCCCACCGCCAGCACCCAGGTTTCCACTACCAGCCTGCACATCAGCATTGATGATCGCCTGGTATGCATCAGAACCGAGATACTGCGGCACGTAAACATCTCCTGTCTGCTGTTGATATTTCGCCGCAAACGCCCTCAGGTGATTTTGAGAGCCCATTAATAAATTCTGGTACACCTGCTGGATATCTAAATTATCTGTCTGTGCTAAGCGTTCCTGTAAGTCAAGGATGTCAATCTCTTCAATTGCTGCTCCAACTTTCAATGCCTCTGCCAGTGATTGGCTTCCTTGCACAACCAGCTCATTATAAAGTGCCTGTAAATCAGGGTTGGTAAAAACCCCCATTTCGCTTGAAGCCTGGTCCGTCACTCCATAGCGGTCGATCAAGGTCTTTACAGACTCAATATGAGTCAATTCGCTTTGGCTGATATTATCGAAATTGCGTGAACCATATTGTGTATAAAAAGTGACGTAAACATCATGCGCCAGTTTCTCCTCTTCCCGCATATAAAGAAGGCCTGTAACTTCATTATCATTCAACCCATCCTCGCTAACCGGAGGAAGGATGATTTGCGCATCGGTATGATCTTCATTTTCAATCTGGATCAGGTCATTTTTCCCATCCTGTTGAGAATCTGGGGATAGAGAAATTATCGATTCATTCCTATTTTGATTTAAGGTGCTGCTTTCATCATTTACTTTTGCCAGGCTGCGATTAACTGCCCCAAAAACGAGTACTCCTATGATAACAACCAAAGCCATTGTGACGATAATTTTTTTCAACATTTGATTTTCCTTTCGAATGAATAGTTTTGAAATTGAAACGTTAATTTGTGGTGGAGGTCGGTTTTACAATTTGCTTGGATGGTAATGCCAGATTCACCATTTTCCCACTCACCTTCGTGATCCATTTCCAGTGGATGGCGATATGCACCACTGCTGCGATAATAAGTACCACACCGGCCCAGGTATGCAGCAGATCCCAGGTGGTTCGACTGAACAGGAACATCGGATCTTGCACATTATGCCCTTTTGGGGTAAAGAAGAAATATACTCCGCTGATTGCAGTGAATAGAAAACTTACTGCAACGATCAAGTTAATCAATAGGTTCATCCGCCCATTTTTACTCATACTCCGGTTTCTTTCGGTAAGCTCATTCCATACCTTGCGGGACATGCTGATCACCCATGATGAATGCACCGCCAGGTGGAAGAGTACGATCCCGATCATCACGATTCCACCCCAGGTATGCAAGTCATCCCATGTCTGGCGTTGAAATATGATACGCAAGTTATAGTACGGGTTGCGTCCACCCTGGTATCCGCCAATTGGTAGAAAAAGGAAATAAATTCCCGATAATGCTGCAACCACAGCACTGCTAAATAAGGTAGCAACAATCCACCAGTTCCTTTGAGTTTGCTTAGATAGAATTTGTGTTTTCATATAGTCACTTTTCCAACGTATAAGATTGAGAATAACCAGTGCTCCATGTTTAATAACATTTCTCACCGACCCCAGCATCATACATTTATCAGGCAAGTTACAGGTGAAGAACTTATGGAGATTTTATGAATAACTTGTGAATTTTTTACATGGGGCTAAGCCCACGGTAACACCTGCTATCGACATACAAGTAAGTGCCTGTGCGTATGATAATAAACGAAGAATTCCTCAATCCCCCACAGTGGAATGGTAAAAGATCTTCATCCCCCTTAAATATAAACAATCGATTTCCAACTAGAATCCTGTAATTTAAACCTGATAAATCATCCTAATTTCTCGTATTTCCCCAATTTCATGCGATTCCCAATGCGTATTTGGGTTTGAGGGTGCTTTTTATTTAGCATCTCACGCGCCAGCTCAATGACTTCCTCAGGGATGATGACCTGATCTGTCCATTTTTCATCAATATATTTTTTCATTGCGTTAATGCTCTTCCAATAGAAAGCAAAATCAAAATACTCCACAAATACCTCTTGATAGAGACCTTCCTTCAATACTTCCTCGATTGCCTTGTCTGCAGCAATATCATACTGTATCGTCGGACTCATATCAATATCTCCAGCTGACTCCCTACCACCTTTGTAAATGATTTCCAATGGGACGTCCACCGATAGTGGGCGGACATCGAACATGGTCCCTTTCGGGACCAGGACCCGTTCAGCTTCCTTCAGGGCATGCACCATGCCCTCAATATCGATTCATCAAAGCGATGAAGCAAAAATAACGATATTAAAAACACCGGGTGGAAAAGGCAAATTCTCACCGATCGACTGGAGGAAGGATATCTTCGTTCCAGCCTGATTTGTTTTTGCTGTAATCAGGTCAGGCAACGCAGGGTCAATTCCAACTAATCGGTTGGGTAAGTCCATATACTGGCGTATAAATTTCCCGTCTCCACAGCCGATCTCCAGGATTTCCTTTCCTGCCAACGGGCAGGCTTGAAGCAGGTGACTTATTTCTGCTCCTTCAGGGTCACGTAAGGTTTTCATATCCACCTCAAATGGTACACACTCAGGTAAGCTTATTTGCAACTATCAGCTTGCTTTTTCGTATTAATTATACAGTTATATAAAATGAAAGTTTTATTACGTTTTTGTGTCAAAGTATTCCTGGTGGTGCTTGTTAAAAGGATGAGCTAAACCCCTCCCCACCTCACCTTGACATATTCGAAACAAACTGATATTTTTTACAAATCATATCCAATATTACTGCTGGTCTGAAAGAGGTATCTCATGAAATTATTCCTTCATTGGCTCGTCACAGTGATTGCCCTGTATGTCGCCACACTTCTTCTGCCTGATGATCTGATGGCGGTTCAAGGCGCGGATGCCTGGTTGGCATTTACCATCATGGCAATCGTGCTTGGGTTGGTAAATGTCTTTATCCGCCCCATCCTGAAGTTCCTCTCCTGTGGTTGCATCATTCTCACTCTGGGTCTCTTCACCCTGGTGATTAATGCCTTCCTGCTCTGGTTTTCCTCATGGCTATGCCAGCTGATGGGCATTGGCTTTTACGTCCAATTTCCCTGGGGTGCTTTCTGGGGATCGATCATAGTCAGTGTTGTCTCCTTTGTCTTCAACCTGTTCATCCCTGATAAGAAATAAGCTGCCCACCTCTCTGAAATATACAATCAGGTATCATGGATATTCACGTACAAGGCTCACACTTTGTTGATGAACTCGGACGCCGGGTGATGCTGCGCGGGGTCAACCTGGGTGGTAGCAGTAAAGTCCCGCTCAAACCCGATGGAGCTACCTATATCCGCCAGGATTTCTTCGACCACCGTAATGTTTCCTTCGTTGGGCGTCCTTTTCCTATGGATCAGGCTGATGAGCATCTCGGTCGCCTCAGGCAATGGGGTTTCAACTTCTTGCGCCTGCTGGTCACCTGGGAAGCTATCGAGCATGCCGGTCCAGGTATCTACGATGAAGAATACCTTGACTATATCGTCAAAGTGGTGAAGAAAGCTGGCGATTATGGCTTCAACCTGTTCATCGATCCACACCAGGATGTATGGAGCCGCTTCTCAGGCGGTGATGGTGCTCCTGGTTGGACGTTCGAAGCAGTTGGGTTTGACATCACCCATTTCGCCGAAACGGGTGCAGCCATCGTGCATGCCACCCACCCCGATCCTTACCCGAGGATGATCTGGTCTTCCAACTCCAACAAGCTTGCCTGCGCCACCATGTTCACCCTGTTTTTCGCCGGGAATGATTTCGCCCCGCATACCCTCGTTGATGGTCAGCCAGTTCAGGAATACCTGCAGACACATTACATCAATGCCATCCGCCAGGTGGCGCTTCGCCTGAAAGACCAGCCCAATGTAATCGGCTATGACACACTGAATGAGCCATCCAGTGGCTATATTGGATGGAAGGACCTCAATTCTACGCGTGGCTCTGTCAACCTGAATTTGAGCCCTACGCCCTATCAGTCCATGCTGCTTGGGGCGGGGCTTTCGCAGGAGGTTGATTATTGGTCGCTCGGATTAGCCAGCATCAACAAGACCGGTTCGCGCCGTTTAAATGAGTCTCATCAACGGGCATGGCTGCCCGGGTATGATTGCATCTGGAAGCAGCATGGCGTGTGGGATTTCGATGCTTCAGGTGCGCCTCACCTGCTTCGACCGGATTATTTCAACCAGATCAATGGCCAGCCAGCCAATTTTTCACGTGATTATTACCGGGTTTTCAACAATCGCTTCGCAGACGCGATCAACCAGGCACACCCTGCGCCCTTGATCTTCATAGAAGCGGAACCGGGTGTTCCACCCTATGAGCTGGGTGAGCAGGATTTTAAAGACATCGTTTATGCCCCACATTGGTATGATGCCTTCGTTCTGGTCAAGAAAGAATATGTACCTTTCATCGGGGTGAACAGCCACGCCCGCAGGGTCGTCTTCAGTCCCGCCATACGTCATTCTTACTACAATCAGCTGGCCACCCTCAAACAGCACGCTGACCATGAGCTCGGCGGGGTGCCGTTCGTCCTGGGGGAATTTGGCATCCCCTTTGACTTGCATGAGAAACGCGCTTATACGACAGGTAACTTCAACATCCAGGTGAAAGCCCTTCAGCGAAGTATGCAGGCTGTGGAGGATAACCTGCTCGATTACACCCTGTGGAACTACACCCCCGATAACACCAATTTGCACGGTGACCTGTGGAATGACGAGGATCTGTCCATCTATAGTGCCGACCAGCGCCATAACCCGCGTGACATCAACTCGGGTGGGCGCGGCCTGCGAGCCGTGGTGCGCCCATACCCAATGCACACCTCAGGTGAGCTGATGCAAGCTTCGTTTAACCCGTTCAAGCGCCAATTCAAGATGAAATTCCGACATGACCCGGCGATTTCGGCTCCTACTGAAGTTTTTATCCCTAATTACCAATATCCGCATGGTTATTCCATTAAAGTAAGCGATGGTCGTTACGAGATTAAGCGCTCCCAACAGCTCCTGCTCTACTGGCCAGGTGAGAATCGGAATATCCACACCATTATGATAAAGCCATAATTCATGCTGGTAGATATTACGTAGCGAGGCGCACTTTACCCCATGCCCCGAGCAAAGTGAGCGGGAAGCAATCTTCACTTATAGTAATATCGGCAATGTCGGAAATTTCATCGCCTAAAGTAGGGGCACGATATATCGTGCCCCTACTACCTTCTATAGAAATTTATTTTTACAAGAAAGTAAGGGTGGGTTGTAGTCCCGCTGTAACTTTGGCTTTACTGTAATCCCCCGCTGAGTTTCACGTTGGCAGCTTCAGGTGGAGTGCCGTTTTTTGCCTGTGCAGACTCGTCCTCCCGGAAATGACAGCCCCGGCTAACCCGGTTGCGGTGTGCTGCATACGCCACGATCAACGCGGTTTGTACACTATTGCGTAAGCCGATCAGGCTATCACTCAGGCGTGTTTTCCGGTAAAACTCCTCAATATCCAGCCATTGCTGTCGAAGATCGCGGATCGCCCGGTTCAGGCGGTACTCGCTCCGCACCAGGCCAACATAGTGCCACATCAGGTTGCGCACACCTTGCATATCCCCCTGGATTAAATTCGGGTCACCATCATAAATCAACCCGCTGTCATTCCATTCTGGAACGTCTTTTTCACTTAAGAGCAACCCGGGTGATTGAGCCCGGATGTCCTCCGCCGCCTGAACTCCCCAGGTTAACCCCTCCAGCAGCGATGTACTCGCTAGCCGGTTGGCACCATGCACACCCGTGCAGCTCACCTCTCCCACTGCATACAGGTTCGGGATGCTTGTCCTCCCAAGCAGATCCACCTGTACGCCTCCACAGAAGTAATGTGCAGCAGGTACTACTGGGATGGGCTGGCGGGTAATATCGATGTTCTGTTCAAGGCAGTGTGCATATATATGAGGAAAGCGTTCCCGGATATAATCCGCCGGTTGGTGGGAGGCAATATCCAGCAGAACGTATGGGTAGCCCTTATCAACCATCTCAGAGTAAATCGCTCGGGCGACAATATCCCGCGGCGCAAGGTCCTTCCACTCGGGCGAATAGCGCTCCATGAATGGTTTACCCTGCGGGGTGAGCAGGATACCCCCCTCCCCACGCACCGCTTCGCTGATCAGGAACCTGGTAGCGCCGGTCGAATTCAAGGCAGTTGGATGGAACTGAACGTACTCAGCATTGATGATGTTTGCCCCCGCACGGTATGCCATAGCAACTCCATCCCCGCGTGCACCGACTGGGTTGGTGGTGTTTAGATAAATTTGCCCCACCCCACCCGTGGCAAGGATGGTTTGGCGTGCCAGGATGGGCAGCACCTGGCGCGACTCCTGGTTGAACACGTACGCACCATGGCAGGTGAGCGTTTGATACACTGCCAGGGGATCGGTGGCATGGTGTGGGAATGTGATCAAGTCGACCACAGTATGCTCTTCAAGCAGGCTGATATTCGCTTTTTCCCTTAGCTTCTTGAGGAGTGCCATCATAATACTTGCACCTGTACCATCCCCCACGTGTAGGATCCGGCGTGTGGAATGAGCTGCTTCCAGACCCATCATCAGATTACCTTGCTCATCATGATCAAAGTGCAAACCAGCTTGCCTGATCAGAATTTCGTCGAGTAATCTTGGTCCTCGTTCTGCCAACAGTTTGACTGCCGGTGGGTATGATAGCCCCGCTCCAGCAGCCAGGATATCCTCTTCGAGCAGTTCGGCACTGTCACCCACACCACGCCCAACAATGCCTCCCTGGGCATAATTCGAGTTGTTGTCGGAGGCCTCCTCGGCACGGGTGATCACCGTGATCTGCCGCTGGGTGTCAACGGCAAGTTGTAATGCTGTGGTGGCACCAGCGATACCACATCCAATCACAAGTACGTCGGTTTGCATATACGTCTCTTCCCTTACCCGATGGCGATCATGCGCTCCACCGAACGGGCAGCGCGTACACGGATCTCTTCTGGAATGTCAATCAAATACTGATTTAATTGCAGGCTCCTGAGTGTATCCTCCATCGTAATCAGGTTCATATGTGGACAGCGCACCATGCACAAGCGAAGCATATCCTTATCGGGGTTGGCAGCTGCAATATTATCACCCATGGCACACTCGGTCAGAACAAGGTATTGCGGGGCATTACTCTCCTTCACATACCGTATCATCGCATTCGTACCACCGGAAAAATCCGATGCCGCCACCACTTCCGGGCTGCTCTCAGGGTGGGTGAGCACCACCACCTCAGGGAATTGCTGGCGTACCGTCTGGATATCCTGGATGGTGAACTTCTCATGCACCTCACAGCGCCCATGCCAGCCAATCAGTGTGCCGGGTTTGCCCACTCCCTGGTAATCCAACGTGGTGGATGGCTTGTTATCCCCTTCCTGCAAGGTAGGAAAGATGACATGCCTGCCGGTCTCGATCGCAACGTTGCGCGCCAGATATTCATCCGGCAGGAAGATGACCGTGTCAGAATGCAGCGATTCCACCACCGCATTGGCATTGCTGGATGTGCAGCAGATATCCACTTCAGCTTTTACGTCTGCGTAGGTGTTCACGTAAGCCACAGCCGGAACGCCCGGGTAACGCGCACGCAGCTGACGCACGTCCTCCGCAGTGATGCTGGCAGCCAGGCTGCAGCCTGCTTTTTCAGCCGGCAGTAGCACGGTCTTGCTGGGGTTGAGCAGCTTGGCTGTCTCAGCCATGAAGCGCACCCCGCAAAAAACGATGATATCCTTATCTGTCTGGGCAGCCTTGCGGCTTAAATCCAACGAATCACCCCGGAAATCAGGGATGGAATAGAATAGTGCTGGTTCCATATAATTGTGGCCCAGGATGACCGCATTTTTTTCCTTCTTAAGCTTGTTGATATCTACTGCCAGCTCGGCTTTATACCGCAGCTCGAAATCAGGTACCACGCGGCTGAGCTTGCTCTTCATTTCTTCGTACATACTTTCAACAGTCATTTTTAGTGCTCCAATTTCCAAAACTGCCAGGTTATGCAGATTCCGGACATAATCTATCCTATTTTCATGCTGATGTCAAGTGTGGGGGCTGAGTGCGTCAGAGCACCTGAGGAGATGAAATTTACGCCTGTTTCAGCGATCTGGCGCACATTGTTAAGATTGACGTTGCCGGAAGCCTCCAGTGGAACGCGCCCATTGCCTACCTGCACCGCCCTGCGCATTGTCTCCAGGTCCATGTTATCCAGCATGATGCGATCGACCTTCAGGCTAATGGCTTCCTCCAGCTCGCCCAGATTCTTCACCTCCACCTCGATGGAATATTGCTGACCATGCATCTGCCTCACCCGCTGCACGGCTGCCGTGATGCCACCTGCTGCAGAGATATGATTATCTTTGATCAGCACCATGTCGAAAAGCCCTATGCGGTGGTTCTGGCCACCTCCACAGTGAACGGCATATTTATCCAGGTAACGTAAACCCGGAGCAGTCTTACGCGTGTCGAGGATCACCGCCTTGGTGTCCTTGACTGCCTGAACATACATATAGGTCATCGTGGCGATGCCAGACAGCCTGCCCAGGAGGTTAAGCGCAGTGCGCTCGCCAGTTAGTAGTGCCCTGCCATCCCCTTGCACCTGTGCTAAAACCTGTCCCTTCTGCACAACGTCTCCATCCTTGACCGTTCGCCGGAATGAGATGGTTGGATCCACGATATTAAATACTACTTCAGCCAGCGGAAGCCCGGCCACCACCCCGTTAGCCTTGCTGCGGATGTATCCATTGAGCGGGTTGCTTGTCTGGATGGTCGCCATGCTGGTGATATCACCCTCTGCCAGGCGGCCTTTGTAACCTGTCAGGTTGGCGGTTTCGGAAAGGTCTTCTGCCAATGCCAGGACGAGCAGTGTAAAGATGGCAGGGTGTTGAAGCTCGCTGGGCAGGAGCGATCTGGATAGTTCAAGGCGCAGATTTAGATGGTCATCGATTTCGTTCATGGATTCACCTCTCGACCAATTGTACCGCAAGGATCAAGGGAATTCGTAGGAAAGTAAACCATCCTCCAATTTAAACTGTCAGACCTGGAAAGTTTTGAAAACCTGTCAGGTAAAAATTCTTTTCTCCCCTGGTTCTTTTGTTTAAATTAATCCTGATCTGGCGGTTAATTGTGCTGAAATCAGCCTCGAGGCTGGCAGGTAAGATAAGCAGTAGGCCTCGGAATAATGGACTGGCCTGAAGCCCAACCCCTCCACCCCGCTCACAAATGCGTGAAAATCACCAACTTTGAGGTTGGATAGTTGCCCTTGCTCGCATGCTTGCACGAAGCTTATCCAGTCATGCGTAGACCCTCCCAGGCAAATGGGCTATGCAAAACCTCTTCAACCGGCAGTTCCAGGTAACCCCCATTTACCCGATGCAGGGCATCGCCTGAGACAGCCACTGAGTGCACCTAACCCAGTCACGTTGACTTGACCTCAGTGCACTTTCCGACTTCATGCGAGGCATGCCTACTCCTTGAGTTGTGGGATGAGACTGCACAGAGCTATATGCCCGGCTTTTGGTCAAAAAGTTGACCCAGCTTGGTTCAACTGCTCCTATTACGGATCGCTGCTACATGAAACCCGCACATCACATTATTAATACGTGATCATGTTACAACGCCTAAACGTGAACATTCTATCGTTCAACCTACCTTTCCCTTTTACTTCATTTCATTGTACAATTTAACCATTCTGCCACAGGAGGTTGCTCATGACATCCACCGCAAGACCTTTGGTTAACGATAAGCGTGAAATCTTCGGCTGGGCTATGTTCGACTGGGCCATCAGCGCATTCAGCACCACCGTGATCACAGTCTTCCTGGGTCCATATCTGTCGTCCATCACCAAAGCCGCCGCAGATGCGAATGGCATGGTGTACCTGATGGGTGTGCCTATCCGTTACGATTCTTACTTTACCTACCTGATCTCAGCCTCCGTCCTGCTACAGGTCACTTTCCTGCCCATCCTGGGTGCCCTGGCGGATTCTTCTCACCTGCGCAAGCGCCTGATGCAGATTTTTAGCACACTGGGAGCTGTGGCAACTATTCTCTTATTTTTCATCACCCCTGGGCTGCATTGGCTGGGAGGGCTGTTGTTCTTGATCGCTAACCTGGCTTTCGGTGCAGGGATGGTCTTCTATAACTCCTACCTGCCCAACATCGCCAGCGAAGACCAGCGCGACCGGGTCTCAGCTTACGCATGGGCGATGGGCTACCTGGGCGGCGCGTTGCTGTTGGTGATCAACCTGATCATGTACCTGTTTGCGGGGAGGATTGGCCTCTCTGAAGCTCTGGTTGCGCGCATCAGCCTGGCCTCCGCCGGTGTGTGGTGGCTGGGTTTCTCGTTCATCACCTTCGCCAGGCTGCGGGAACGACACTCCCATCGCCAGCTTCCCCCAGGCGATACCTATTTGACTATCGGATTCAAGCAGCTGGCGCACCTGATCGGCATCTCTACTCGCGCCGTCACTACTCTGATGTTGCTGCCCTTAGCCATCCCGGTGCTGTTCTTGCTGCGTGTTCCGGTCGTGATCAGCCTGTTGCCTGCCCTAGGACCCATAGCTGTCATGGGGACATTCATCTATAAGAAATCCAAAACCCTGCCCGAGGCGATGAAGTACCTGGTATCCTACCTGCTTTACAATGATGGAATCCAAACCGTCATCGCTGTCTCTGCCATCTTCGCTGCTGAAGAGCTGGACATGAGCTCAACTAACCTGATCATGGTGATCCTGATGATCCAGTTCGTAGCCTTCTTCGGTGCCTTGGGCTTTGGTAGGTTAGCGGGGCGTCTTGGAACCAAGAATACCATCCTGCTCAGCCTGGTGATCTGGAGCGCCTGTGTAATCTACGCTGCAGTTGGAATGAAGGACACTGCGCTCGTCTTAGGCATGGAACAGCGCCAGTTGGAGTTCTGGTTCCTCGGCTTTGTCATCGCCCTGGTGATGGGTGGCTCGCAAGCCCTCAGCCGGAGTCTGTTTGCCCAAATGATCCCCAAGGACCAGGAAGCTGAGTTCTACAGCTTTTATGAGATCAGTGAGCGCGGCACTTCCTGGATGGGCACCTTCCTGTTTGGCTTGGTGAACCAGCTCACCGGTAGCCTGCGTTTGGGGATCGTGTCGGTGATCGTCTTCTTCCTGCTTGGGCTGATCCTACTGCCAATGGTGAATGTACCCAAGGCGATGGAACAGGCGCAGCATACTAGCCTGCCACTGGAGGATGTTGGGGCTGAAGCAATGGATTGATAATACCTTTATCCGAATAATAAACACACCCTCCCCGGAAGGGAGTAGAGGCTTCCAGGGAGAGTGGCCTTACCTACTTGCACAAGACAACCTTATTGAATCCCCTTGGAAAGGATTTCAATCGCTTTCAAAAGCTGCACATCCAGGCTGGATTGCAGCTCAGCAGCTGTAAGAGATTTTTCACTGTTTGGCATTGACGGGATCACATCAGCTGACATGCTCACATTTTCATCCGGAGCAATCCCCTGGTGCCAGATGACCCGCCCTTTGGGAGTAAGCCATTCCTCGGTTGCCAGTAAAATCTTGGAACCATCCGCAAGGTTGAAATGATTCAGCACAGTCCCGGTGCCAAACGTGGTTTCACCGATCAATTTTGCCCGCTGGGCATCCTGCAACGCCCCGGCGACAATTTCTGAAGCACTGGCAGATCCCTGGTTCACCAGCACCACCAGTGGGATATTCAAGGCAAGCCCGCCTTGGCGCACAGCTAAAGCCTGCTGCTTACCCTCGGCATCCTGCACCAATAAGACGTTCCCACTTCCCAGGAATTGGCTGCTCACGCCAATCGCTTCATCTAGCAGACCACCTGGATTATTGCGTAGATCCAATAGGATCCCTTTGGCATTCTGCAACTGGATTTGTTTTAAAGCAGCCTGTAAATCCTTGGTCACACCATTGCTGAAGGCAGATATTTTCAAGTGGGCGATGCTCGTCCCGGGCAACATACTCCAGGTCACATTCTGCAAGTTGATTTTCGCTCGGGTAATGGTCACATCCCTGACTACGCTGGTTTGAGGATCCTGCAGGCTGATGATCACTTTCGTTCCAGCTGGTCCAAGCACTTTGCTGATCACTTCATTAATGCTCAAGCCCATCATGTTATCACCATCCACTTTGACGATAATGTCTCCAGGCTTCACCCCGGCTGCCTGGGCAGGAGAGCCATCCATAGGCGCTACGATGACCACATGCCCGTCTTTGGTCGTCACTTCAGCCCCTATGCCTTCAAACGCACCCCGCGTGAAATTATTTTGCTCCTTGACCATTTCAGGGGTGAGAAAGCGGCTGTGCCCGGTATCACCAAGAGAATCAACCATCCCACTGATCGCACCATATTCGATTTGGGTCTCGTCGACCGCACTGCGGTCAACATAGTAGCGCTGGATGATCTGGTATGCCTGATCCACCAGGTCCAGTCCATCCGACAAGGTTGGAGCATTGGCGGAGGCAACTGTCGGAGGAATAAGGAAACGGTCCACCAGCACACCGCCAGCGAAACCTGCCCCCATAAAAACCATCAGAAAGAACAAAGCAACCAATATTCTTACACTACGATGCTTGAACATTTATAAACCTCTTGATCAATTTCTAACTCCCTTGAACCCTGGTGGATTCGAAGGAGATGGTTGGGTAGAATCTTTAAAAATTACTGGGTCGGACGGCTGCCCAATGTCACATCGACGATTTGGGTTTCACCATCGCGCAGCACGGTCAGCTTCACAGTCTGGTCAACCTGGGTTTGGATTGCCAGGTATGCAATGATATCCGACATATTTTTAATCGGCTGCCCGTCAATCGCAGTGATGACATCCCCGCCGACTGTGCCATCGACCCCATTGATAGTCACCATGGTTGTGCTGGGCTGTAATCCAGCCTTCTCCGCTGGTCCACCAGGAGACACCTGCTGGACCAGCGCACCACGCGTATCAACCGGCAAATTCATCGCCTCAGCGATATCAGGGGTCATATCGTTGCCACTGATGCCCAGGTAGGGATGCTCATACTTGCCATTTGTGATCAATGACGGAACGACTTTTTCCACGATCTGTGCCGGGATGGCAAAACCGATACCCGCGCTTGAACCAGTCGCCGACTCGATGGCGAACGTTACACCAATCACTTCACCCAGGTCGTTTACCAGTACGCCACCCGAGTTTCCAGGGTTCACGGAAGCATCAGTTTGGATCACAAGGGGGATGGAATAGGTTGCCCCGCTGTTTAGATCAACACGGCTGGAGGGCAGGCTTCGCCCGAGAGCGCTGACATTACCCACCGTCATGGTCCCATCAAGTCCGAATGGATTACCAATCGCAATTGCAATTTCGCCCACCTTCAGCTGGTTAGAGTCTCCCAGCGTCACTGGGTTGAGTAAATCTGCAGAAGCATCCACCTTGATCACTGCCAGATCGCTGTAGGGATCGGTTCCCACCACGCTGGCCAGGACAGAAGTTCCGTCCGAGAAAGTGACCATGATTTCGGTTGCGCCATCCACGACATGGTTGTTGGTAACAATATTTCCATTCGTATCCCAGATAAATCCAGATCCTAATCCCTGGTTAAATTCTGGGATCTGCAGATCAGGCATATCTTCCAATCCAGGGATATTTTGTAGATCTCCGGGATTGGTATCTGTCTGAACCATGATATTCACCACCTGCGGTCCGACCATTTCATAAACATTCATCAGCGCATTTTCATAAGCTGCCAACAATTCTGATCCGCTGGTTATGGACGATAGTTCACTCTTGGGTTTGGATAATCCACCCACTGACTCGGCATCTAAAGCCGGCGGAACAGCTTGTGTTAAAGCTTCACTGGCTGCCTGGGCACTTTCAAGCTGATTGGAAACGATGGATGCGATATCCGCCATTCCACCGCAGGCAGATAGGGCAAAAACTGATATGAGTACGAGACTGATTACAATGATAAGGTGCTTTTTCATTTTTTCCTTCCGATTATTGGTAATGATGATTTATTTTTCTAATGCCATAATCATAGCCCCTCATCCGTTCGCTGTCCTTAACCCCGTCCTATGCATAGCTTAAGATAACCTTATGCTTAAATAGATGTAGGGCGGTTCGTGAACCGCCCCAGACTCTCTCATCGCGCATAATTTTCTGATATATTCTGATCGAATTCAAAGTAGGGGCACGATAAATCGTGCCCAACACAGAAAAAAGAAATAGCAGCTCTTAGAATTCAATCAAAAAATCAATAGGATAAAAACATCCCCCATTTATGTACCATGGCGGTTCGTGAACCGCCCCAGACTCTCTCATCCCGCATAATTTTCTCACATATTCTGATCGAATTCAAAGTAGGGGCACGATAAATCGTGCCCCTTGGATATCCTTAATTTACTCACATCCTATACCTGTTTTTTCTAACTCGTGAGCTCTGCCCTCACCAACGGCAGGTGGATCGTGAATACGCTGCCCTTACCTGGTTCACTTTCCAGGTTAATCGTGCCGCCATGCGCTTCCACCACATCACAGGCGATACTCAAACCCAGCCCCATTCCTTGCTTGAAACGCTTCCCCTGGTTGCCTCGATAGAATGGCTCAAAGATCTTTTCCTGTTCCTCCACCCCGATCCCTGGTCCATTATCTTCCACGATGATCAAGATCTCAGACGCTTCCATCCTGGTAGAAACGGCAATTTCCCCGCCTGAGGGCGTATACTTGATCGCATTGCTGACCAGGTTCTCCACTGCTGAAGTAATGCGAACCGGGTCGATCGAGACAACGGGTAGGTCAGAAGGAATATCGGTTCTCCACTTAAGATGCTTGGCTTCAGCAGCCCCCTGCCAGGGGCGCAGCAGCTTGGGGATCCATTCACTCATGGCAACGGGTTGGTAATCCAGCTCTAATGTTCCCAATACCTGTTCATGCAAGTGTGCCAGGTCGTCCAATAAGTGTTCCAACCGGATAGCTTGGTCATCCATCCCGCTGGTTAGCTCTTGCATCAGCTCGGGGTCCTTGCTAGCGCCACCCGCCAGTGCCTGGATGGCGGAGCGGATAGCTCCCAGAGGCCGTCCCAGCTCGTGCACCAGGTTTGCAAGCAGCTGCCGGCGTGCTTTTTCCAGGCTGTTTAGACGCTCACTTAAAGAATTGAACGACTGCGCCAGCAGCTGGATTTCCTCAGGTCCCCGGGCGACCACCTGTGCCTGCCGGTTTCCACGGGCAAGCTCATTAATTGCTTGGGTGACCTTGCCGATCGGACGGCTCAAATTCAATGCCAAGCTCCATCCCAGGATAATTCCGACCAGCAATCCGATTGCCAGGATGCCGTAGATCACATACCGTGACTGGACTAGCTCTGAATAGATCGTGTTATAGGTATAGGACATGCGCAGGATCCCCACCATCCGTTGGTTTTGATTGATCACCGGTACAAATACATCGATGATCTCGGAAGGAGAGGTTTTGTTGGTGTAAATATAGCTTGCAACCTGGCCTGCTCTTGCCTTCGCCACCCCTTCAACATCAAAAAACAGCCCCAGCAAACCAGAATCAGATGAGTCAGATGATGCGATCAGCTGCCCATCCGGGGTGAGAAACATCACCTGGGCACTAATACTTTGCCTTAAATGGGTCAGGTAATAATCTGCATATGCAGGATTCGACCACAGGTCTTGCTCATTCCCGGCAAGATTCGCCATCAGCACCGCATTATTCATTAAAGCCCTTGAAAGGCTGGGCAGCAGCACACGCGTTTCGATCAGCCTGACCAGGGCAAAACCCATGATCGGGATGATCACCAGCAGAGGAATCACCTGGCTGAGGATCAGGCGTGAACGCAGACTGCGAAACATTAGCCTTCAGCCACCACCAGCTTATAACCCACCCCGCGCACGGTCATGATGCGGCGTGGATGGCTGGGTTCCAACTCGATTTTTTCGCGCAGCCAGCGGATGTGCACATATACCACCTGTGGCTGGCCGATAAACTCTGCCCCCCACACCATGCCTAAAAGTTCGTCCACCGAGAATACATGGCCGGGTTGAAGTGCCATGGCATGCAAAAGGTCGAATTCACGGCGCGGTAGATCAACCTGTTTTCCTGCCACGATCACAATATGTGTAAAAGGATCAACCAACATGTCACCGAATTCCAACGGCTTATGATCGGCGGTCGCTGGGTTCGATGAGAAGCTTGATGCCCGATCAAACCGGCGTAGAACAGCTTTTACATGCGCCACCAGCACATTGAGATCGAACGGCTTGGTGATATAGTCATCCCCGCCCAGCTCCAGCCCCAGGGCTTCATCCAGCTCACGTCGGCGGGCAGTCAGAAATATCACCGGCAGATCGAATTGTTGCTTAAGCTGTCGCATGGCATCCAACCCATCCATTCCGGGCAGTCCAATATCCAGCAGCACCAGGTCTGGCTTTTCCAGGCGCACCTTCGCCAGCGCGGTTTCAGCGCTTTCCGCAGTGCTGGTATGATAACCTGCCTGTTCCAGGTTGAACGCCAGACTGCGTCTCATTAAAGCATCATCATCAACAATCAGTATATGTTTCGCCACACTTCCCTCACCATGGAAAAATCCCAGGCATTCTATATTGCTAGTATAACGAACAAATCCATTTTTGCGTATATAATCATTCTTTATGCTTCATAAGATTAAGCGAATACTCATCCCCGCCATACTGGCTTGCCTGTTCCTGGTCGCCAGCTATCTCTCCTCAGCCGGTCAATCGATGACCAGCCGTGCTTATCTCCCACTGGTCTCCCATGATCAAAGCACCTGGATCGGTCCGCATGGAGGTTACCTTATCTCCATCGACATTGACCCAACCAATCCGCAGGTCGTCTTTGCAGGCTCCTGGGGATCCGGTGTGTTTAAATCCGAAGATGGTAGTCAAAACTGGTCTCCTTCCAACCGTGGACTGGAAAATCTCTACATCAACTCCCTGGCGCTGGACCCAGTAAATCCGGCGGTCCTTTACGCTGGAACGTCTAAAAACCAGGTCTATAAATCCATCGACCAAGGAAATACCTGGAACTGGTCCGGCACAGGCATACAGGATCAGGCTATCGTTTACGCCACCGCCATCGCAGTTGATCCAGCCCTCCCGGGCAGGCTGTATGCCGGGACAAGTGAATATGGAGCTTATTTCAGCCCAGATGCTGGTCTTTCCTGGCGCGTGCTTGACCGGAATTTAAACGGCATCACGGTTCAATCCATCCAACCTGATCCTGACTTTCCCAATTACATTTATCTCTGCACCAAGACCCATGGAGTATTCCTGTCGACAGAATTTCCGTAAATTAACATTCCTCTATTCTGCCTGGCGTAGATTACTCCAGGATAATTCACCTTGCGAATTTCGGTAAACCACGTTCAATATGCGCTGATAATATCGTCTAAATAATCACAAATCTTAAAAGGAGTTAACCGTATGCTGGATTTTAATGACCTGAAAGAACGGATCACCGCTTGGGCAGAAACTGTTCCAGACGTCCGTGCAGCCCTTATCCTGGGCTCGCAAGCGCGCACCGACCACCCTGCCGATGAATGGTCCGACTTGGATATTCTTATTTTTACCCATCAACCGCAACAGTTCATCCAATCAGCTGAGTGGGCAAAGGCAATTGCACCAGCCTGGTTGTCATTTTCCGAACGCACCGGTGATGGGCAATCCTGGGAACGGCGCACGCTCTATGCCGGTGGACTGGATGTGGATGTTTCTGTTAACCCGGTCGAATGGTTGGACGCCATCCAGGCGGAAATTCCACCCGTCATGGCAGATATCATTCGGCGCGGGGTCAGGATCCTGGTGGATAAGGATGGCAAGCTGAGGCACATCCTTTCGCTCCCCCTCCCCCAGGTGAGTCTATTCGAAAAACCCGACCAACCAGCTTTTATCAATGCCACCAGCGATTTCTGGTATCACACCCTGTGGAGCGCCAAGCATTTACGGCGGGGTGAGCTGTGGTGGGCAAAATCCGGGGTGGATATGCATCTCAAATGGCTCCTGCAGCAGATGCTTGAATGGCATGCTCAGGCATTGAAAGGTGATGGCTACGACACTTGGCTCCGGGGACGTTTCCTGGAAGAATGGGCGGACCCGCGTGCTGTGGAGCAGCTGAAGGCTAGCTTTGCCCATTATGATGCGAACGATATCGCCAGGGCGTTAAGTACCACCATGCATTTATATCGCTGGTTGGAGGATGAAACTGCTGCAAAATGGGGGTACAGCCTGCCTCTCGAAGGTGAAAGGCAAACCGCCAACCTCACCGATCAGCTGCTCAAAGAATATGGTGTTAATATACCTTGGAGATGAATACTTCTGAGGCGACTGCATGATTTATATTCACAACGCTACCCTGTACACACCGTCTGAGATAATCGACCATGGGGTTGTGATAATTTCCGGGGAGACCATCACTGCCATTGGCCCTCAGGGTGAGCTTGCCTGTCCAGCTGGTGCACAATCGGTCGATGCCGGGGGTTTGAACCTTGTGCCCGGATTTATCGACCTGCAGGTCAATGGTGGCTTTGGCATGGATTTTGCCACCGCTCCGGAAACCATCTGGCAGGTGGGTGAGAACCTCACCCGCTTTGGGGTGACCTCCTTCCTGCCTACGATCGTCTCTTCAAAACCTGGAACCATCCGCCATGCCCAAGCGGTTGTCCACCACGGACCGCCCTCAGGCTACTGTGGGGCAGCTGTGATTGGTTTGCATCTGGAAGGTCCTTATCTGAATCCGGAAAAATGTGGCGCGCATGATCCAGCCAATCTATCCCTGCCACAGGCTGGAGAATATGAGCAGTGGAGTCCATCCAGCCATGTACGCCTGGTAACCCTTGCTCCAGAGCTACCCGGATCGCTGCCAGCCGTTCGAACCCTCATCCGGAACGGTGTGCTGGTCAGTGCTGGTCACTCTCAGGCGAATTACACTCAAGCCCAGGCTGGTTTTCAGGCAGGCATCCGCTATGGCACGCACCTGTTCAATGCCATGCCAGCCTTCAACCACCGCCAGCCTGGTTTGGTCGGCGCAATCCTGAATGATGACCGTCTTACTGCAGGCATGATTGTGGATGGCATCCATATTCATCCCAGCATGGTTCAGTTTGCCTGGAAAATGCTCGGTGCAGGGCGGACCAGCCTGGTCTCGGATGCTGTAGCAGCCCTGGGCATGCCTCCCGGTGAATATCATTTCGGCACCCGCACGGTATACACAGACGGATCTTCGATCAAGCTCAGCGATGGACGCCTGGCAGGCAGCCTGCTCAGCCTCGACCAGGCTCTGCGTAACCTGATCAGCTTCACGGGCTGCAGCCTGCCCGAAGCGCTCTCCACGGTAACCCAGGTGCCGGCAGACTTGCTCCACCTGGAACCGTGGCTTGGCAGGCTTGCGATCGGCAGCCAGGCTGACCTGGTCCTGCTGACTGGCGATGCACACATCGCCCGGGTGTGGGTCCATGGGCAACAGGTCAGGCTTATTTCCGAATGATCCTTACGCGCTAAATGAATGGGAAAAGCTTTTCAAACTTCCATCCTTGCATGCTGCGTGAGAATTATTCCTCTGGTATGATTCATGCAACTACACGAATACGAATGCATCCATTGATAAACCAGTACAAACATATGCAAAAAGGTCCATCCATCCCCCTATGTGCCGGTCTTAAGACCAGGTTAAAGGTTAATGATGAATAATCAAAGCCATCAGGATGGCATCCTCTCGAGCTCAAGCCCCCTGTTTGAACAAACTGCCATGGATTACACCTCCCCCCTATGGACAGTGGAGGAAGTTGCCGGTTACCTCAAACTGCAACCTGAAACCGTGCGTTCCATGGCTCGCCGAGGTGAGTTACCGGCAATTAAACTGGGCAAGGTATGGCGTTTCCGAAAGACTGCCATCCACGAGATGCTGGCGAATATGGGTTAATCAGCTACAATCTATCTGCATCCGCTGGATTATAGTCCTTCCAAACCGTTATAAAAACAGGTCGGATTTGTCCAGGATGCAAGCAAAGCCAACCTGTCCTGGGTTTGAATTTAGCGGAGACAGGCACATAGGTACCGATCAAAACTTCGCAGGACTATGTCGGAAGGACGGAGTTTGCCAGGAGGCTGGTTGGTATAGTTACATGAAAAATCGAATTACGTTGAATAAAACTGTCTGTGGAGAAAAACCAGATGATCTGCCCAAAATGTAAAGCTGATAACCGGCCTGAAGCAGCGTTCTGCGCCAATTGTGGAAAGATTTTATTAGCTCAGCCCGGCACCGCGAAAACCCCTCAACCAGAACCCACCCAACCCGATGCCGTTGGAACCAGCGCTATCGTACCTGAGCCATTATCCGCCGGGCTGTTCTTGAGTGAGCTCTTACCACATGAACATGCTGCTAAACCCGCTCCCGCTGAGTTTCCTGTGATTACAACCGGTGAACCATCTGCCGTTTTGGCTGGTTTTGCCCCCCTGCCGGAAGGGGCTATTTTTAACGAACGCTTTAGATATGATGGGTTAGTCTACCAGGATGGGCATGAGAACATTTATACCATAACGGAAATTATTCGCCCCCATACTCCCTGGGTTACCATATGCTCGAATCCCAAGTGCCGTACCGTTCACGTCCCTGTTGGTTCAGAGCAGGAAAAATTTTGCACCCGCTGCGGGCACCCCATGGACCAACTTTCCCCCTTGTTATTGCTCCAGGAAGCTGATACCAACCGCTTTGGGAACCAACAGCAACTCTTGGACCTTCAGCTTACCCATCCCAATATTCATCCACCGGTTGCCCTATTCCAGCAAGAGCTGCCTGCTGGGGTGCGTTATTACCTGGTCACGCCGTGCTCGACGGACCTTCCAACAGACCCGGGAATTTCCAGCGTCCTGGAATGGGGCTTGAAACTCGCTGAAGGTCTCGATTACCTGCATTCTCATGGTGTGGTATTAGGGGAAGAGCTTGATCCCTCTGGTTTCGGTATGCTTGATGAAAATATTGTCTGGCGGAATTTTTCGAATGCACGTCTCTTACCCATGCTGGTTGACCGTGAAAAGATCAATGATGTGCGCCTTCTGGCTCTCAACTTGTATACCTGGATCACCGGAAATTCCACATATAGTGTCGATTCGTCACTTCATCCCAGCCTGAACAGGTTGTTCCACCAGGCTCTAGTGGGTGAAGGTTTTACCAGTGGTGCCAGGCTTGCCGAGTATATCAACCAGGCTCTCAAAACGGGTGTGTCTCCTCTCAATTTGGATTATCATGTCGGGCGTCGTACCCACCTGGGGAAGAAACGTGAAGTTAATGAAGACAGCCTGCTTTGCCTAAGTCTGAGCCGGGTGCAGCAAGGGCTTTCCCTACCGGTTGGATTATTTGCCGTTGCAGATGGAATGGGCGGGCATGCCAGGGGAGAGATCGCCAGCAGCATCTCCATCCAGACCCTCCTGGAAAAGGCCTCCTCTGAGCTAACCTCATTCCATAAGTATTCACAGGAAGAATATACCGCCTGGCTCAAGCAAACCATTCAGGCAGCTAATCAGGCTGTCTACGCAGCCCGCCAGAAAGACGATAGCGATATGGGCTCGACCCTGGTATGCGCGTTGATGGTTGGCAACCAGGCCTACCTTGCCCACCTGGGCGATAGCCGTGTGTACCTGCTCAGGGATAAATCCATCCAACAGCTCTCAACGGATCATTCTCTTGTTCAGCAGATGGTCTCCAATGGTGAGATAAGTCACGATGAAGCCCGCACTCATCCCCAGCGTAATGTGATCCTGCGCTGCCTGGGTGAAAAACAGCAGGTAGAAGTGGATATTTACACCCAGGACCTTGTGCCTGGTGACAAGCTCTTGCTTTGCTCGGATGGGCTGAGCGGGATGGTGGATGATAAAAAGATTCAGGTGGTCACACAAGAGGCCATAGCTCCCCAGCTGGCTTGCGATTACCTGATCGATACTGCCAACATGGCAGGTGGCGTGGATAACATCTCCGTCATTATTGTCGAGGTAATTCTAGGTTGAATTAAGCCTGGGTTTTCCACCGGAGCGTAATGCGAATCAAACCTCATGCCCCTACTCTGCTTTCCATCGCTTTTCTCGCTTTCAGCCTGGCAGCCTCGGCTTGTACCCCTTCACTTCCAAGCCACGATACCTTGCAGAGTCGTACAGAACAGGTGGATATCCAGACCATGCCTCCCTCTCCCACCTGCCAAACTACCGACGCTGCCATCATCATGACACCCAGCCAAACCCCACCGCCCTCCCAGGTGCCCATCCCGTCCCCCACCCTGACCACCACATCCACCTCCACACACACGCCTACCTGGGTTCCGTCCTTGACCCCTTCTCCATCACCTTCTGCGACCTATGCCATCCTGAGAGGCACAGTTCTTGAGCAAGCCAATTGCAGGTATGGGCCAGGCGCAGCTTATCTCTATAAATATGGACTTTATCCAGGCTACAATCTGGAAATCATCGGCCGCAACGAAACAGGCACCTGGATTGTCATTCAGGCCATTGGCGGTACCAACCCCTGCTGGGTGAAAGCCTCATTATTGGATATTAAGGGTGAGGTGATGGGTCTGGGCCCCACCTCGCTTTCCCTCCCTCAGTCACCCTATTATAGCCCTCTCACCGGGGCAAATGCCCAACGCTCAGGAGACAATGTCACCATTTCATGGCATCCACTCGTCCTCAGGGCAGGCGATGACTCATTGCAGTTTCCCTACCTGGTCGAAGCCTGGTTATGTCAGGCTGGTGAGATCCATTTCACCCCCTTCGGAACGTGGGATACCATTTTGACCGTTCAAGACCAGGTTGGCTGCACCGAACCCTCCCATGCCAGGGTTTATGGGGTTGAAAAGCACGGCTACACCAATTGGGTTGAAATCCCATGGCCCCAGCCTTAATCGGATCAGAAACGTATTGAACATCCAATAAATGGATTGCAATTTGACCAACCATTCAAAATCAGCTCACGAGGAAACAATGATCTGCCCTTATTGTGGAAAAGAAAATCCGGAAACTATCAGCTTGTGTAACTTTTGTGGTGGAAGGCTCATAGAAATGGATGACCGAAATATCCCCCAGGTCATCGCTCCCGAACCAACCATCCAAACCGATGCCGAACCTGTTGATTCCATACCCGAGTTTGAACAAACCGCACTCCAGCCTGAATCCCCCCCCATAGAATCAGCTTTCGAATCAGAGCCCCCGGTTGCCCAGCCTGAAGCATTTACCTTTGAACCAGAAATTCCCATCAAAAAATCGAAAAGGGGCTGTGAAAGATGGATCTGGTGGTTTGTGGGCTGTTCTGTGATCTTTTGCCTGATCATCAGTTGCGTGACGGTGCTGTGGGGGTTTTACAGGTTTAGCGCTGCACTGGATTTCCTTAAAGAGCCTACCACAATCCCAATCGTGCTGCTCCTGCCAACTTCCACCCAACCATCTGCGGCTACCCAAATTCCACCCACCACTCCAACCCTCCCCTTCATCGCAACTGCATTGCCAGCCTTCACCTATACTCCCAATCCAATCCGTTCCACTCCGGGCGTGCTCTTCTATGATGATTTTTCCGATCCTGTCTCCGGCTGGGATCAAGTTGACGAGCCATCGTACAGTACTGCATATTACCAGAATTCATATCGCATCTTTGAAAATGAGACCATGGCAGACGTTTGGTCAAATCCGGATTCGCTTTCCTTTGGTGATGTAACGATTGAAGTGGATGCCACCAAGAAAGATGGACCCGATGATAATGATTTTGGTGTGATATGCCGCTATCAGGATGTGGATCATTTCTATTATGGCATTATCAGTAGTGATGGTTATTTCGGCATCGTCAAGGTGACCAGCGAGGGTTCAGATATGCTCGGTTCTGAAAATATGCAACTCAGCGATTCGATCAACCAGGGGTATGCTTCCAACCATCTTCGGCTGGATTGTATCGGTGATGTACTCACTCTGTACGTGAATGGTGTTCAGCTTGAACAGCAGACCGATGCTGACTACGCCTCCGGCAATGTCGGTTTGATTGCAGGCACCTACAACACCGCCGGGACGGATATCCTGTTTGATGATTTCATTGTCCTTCAGCCGTGATGGATTCTTCTTGAATATCTCATCATCACAGACTACATTCTCTAAGCACAAGGCATCATTCAAGATACTTCGCCTTGGAATGACCAGAAACCATCACCTTATCGTGAGGAAATAATGAATTGCCCATTTTGTGGAAAAGAAAATCAGGTAAACTCGAGTACTTGCGATTTCTGTGGTGCCTGGATCGATGATCCAGCCTTAGTCAACACACCACCCAGCCTTCAGCCCGATTCAGCTTCTCCTCCCGCAGAAACATCCCCGCAAGCAGTCCTGGAACCAAGTGGATCTACCACCCAGGTTGAGATACCACCCGAAATACAAGCGTTACCTGCTGTGCAGAAATCAAAAACGGGGATTGATCGGTGGATTTGGTGGTTGGTAGGCTGTTCTGTGCTGTTTTGCCTGTGTGCCAGCTGTGTGACCCTCACCTGGGGGTTTTACACGTACAGCACCGCTTTTAACTTCATCAAACCCGCCACAGCCACCCCTCCTCCGACACCGACCCCAACGATTCTTTTCATGGATGATTTTTCGGATCCCACCTCTGGATGGCCGGTTTATAACGATGATCAATATATGGATGATTACTACAACGGTGCCTACCGCATGGTTGAAAATGATATCAACACCACCTCATGGGTTTATCCCGATGAATTCGATGTAAATGATGTGCTTATTAAGGTGGATGCCACCAAGAATGCTGGTCCGGATGAAAATGACATGGGTTTGATCTGCCGCTATCAGAATGAAGACCAATTCTATGCCGGGATCATTACCAGTGATGGTTATTATGGCATCACCAAGATGACACCCGAGGATTTTCTTGTCATTGGGGGTGAATATTTAGAATATAGTGATCTGATCAACCAGGGAAGCGCCACCAATACAATTCAATTCGACTGCGTTGGCGATGTGTTCACCCTGTATGTCAATGGATACCAGCTTGATCAGCGAACCGACACAGAATATATCGGCGGAACGTTTGGTCTGATCATTGGCACATATGAAACTCCCGGGACCGACATCCTCTACGACAATTTCTCCGCCTTTGAACCATGAATCGAACGAGTACCTTAGCCTGATATTCACAAAATATCAATGAATTAGGATATTACACCAAAGGATCATCAATAGGATTTATCTATTCAATAGGAGCTTAACCATGTCTAAAAATTGCCCAAATTGCAACCATTCTGTTCGACCGGATGCTAGATACTGTGGATTTTGCGGTGCCAATCTGGCAGCAACCGTTGAAGCCCGGCCTTCTTCCCCTCCAGTCAAACAGGAAAAAGCCAGCCCAACGAATAATTCAAGCCAATCAAAACCAGCCAAAACCAAACGATTTACCACCAGCCAGAAGGTTACATATGTAGCGATCATCCTGCTGGTTCTGCTGATCACTGCTTCAGTGATCTGCCGCTATTGGTCTGAAATCAGCCAGGCACTAGTTCAGCTTATATTCACATTATATGTCCGGGCGTTGTAAAAAAAACTGGCTCCTATACCCCGATAAATCGAGAAATCCAAATCGGAATTGGATTTAGGTATCCTTCCAACCAGTCTATAGGCTGGTTGGTTTCTTTTTAAAAAGCCATAGGATGGAAATTTAATCCTGGTGTAACTACTCACTGAACGATTTTACTGGGTCACCAGTGGCTATTTTGTAGTATTAATCACGAATCCGCATTTTCACTTCACCTGCAAATATTTGAGTGGATCCTTACCGCAAAATAAGAGTCCGCAGGGAGAACCACCTGCGGACTCTTATTTTGTATCCTCGTCCCCCCTTCCCGGATTTTTTTAGGAAGGGGATATAGGGGGGATGGGTGAATAATTACATCCTGGTCAATAGTTCAGGCTGGTTTTCTTACCTGGCATTACAAGATCGAAAATAGGCAAGCACGCGAGATCAACGGCTTGGCTATTCTGTTTATGGCAGTGTTATTTTTTCGCAGGTGGTGTTTCAGGCGTAATTTCAGCTGGCTTCTTCTTGTTCTGATTTCGAAACAGCCCAACCTGGATGATCATCCCTAGCACAAATAAGGCGAAGAATACCACCGTTCCTACCGTTCCCTGCAGGTCGATGGCTTGGGTCACCAGGGTCGCTCCCGCCCACGATGAAAGGATATACAGCGACCAGTCGAATGCGCTGGATACCAGCAGTAGTCCAACGATGCCGCCGATGATAAACGCCATCCATGTGCTCGGCACAGCGGTGATCCCGAGCAAGCCGGCCAGCAGGAAAGCCCCATAAGCGCCCACCAGGAAACCGACCAAAGACAGCGCCAGGTGCTGCAGGAAGTGAGCCAGGATCGCCCCCAGAATTCCTGCACCCAGAGCGACGACATAAACCAGCCAGGGTGGGTTGAGCACCAGCTGGGTTGCCAGCCCCATCCCCAGAATGAAACCTATCACACCCACGAACAGCCAATATAATTTCTTGCCTGTGGTCAGCAGGATAATTCCAAGCACGAGATTGATCAGGTTCATAACCATACATCCTCCATCCTTAATGATTTGCTACGATGAGTGTGTTGCAAGATTCATGCTTATCTCTGCCAAACAGGAGGTTGATGGGTTTTTTAAGCTATCCTACTGTGAAGCAAAGTCCCCGATCTCCACCTCCTCTAGAGCACGCATGAAATCATCCCGCTGCATAATCACCGTGGTATACCGCACCCCAGAGCCAATCGAAATCTCCTGCTCAGCCAGGATGCCCTTATCCATCAATACTCTCACAGGCTGGAGCGTCCCAAAGGGTGATACAGCGCCTAATGGGTAACCGGTGACATCCATCACCTCCATCTCAGTTGCCATGCTGATACGTGAAATACCCAGGTGTTGACGCAGGGCAGGCCATGAAACTTGCCTGGAACCTGACACAAGAACCATCACAAACCCGCCCTTCGATAACCGAAACAGGATACTGCGGATAATCTGCTCCGGTCGCTGACCGCGCTCCATGGCTGCCTGCTCAAGAGACTTTACCATGCCTGGATGAAAAAAAAACGGTATGGAATCTTCCGCTCCTCAAGGTAGGCTGTAACTGGTGTGATCAGGTTTTCGTTCATACATTTCTAGGAATGGCTTGCCTGAACAGTATTTTTCGGTAATACCAGCTAGATCATTCGATTTCGTAGAGCTATTTGCCAAGCTTCATATTCAAAGAGATCCTCTGGAAAAATAATGACATAGCCTACCGCATCAGATCTATGGTATTAAGGTCATCATTTTTCGGTTGTGGAAATACTCGCTTGCTCCTGTGCGGGTTGTTTCTGATGATTATCCTTTGAGCGACGTTGATAGAGCACCACAAAATAAGCGATGGCCAGCGCTATAATGATCGAGGCAATCCCCAGTAAGGAAACTGCAGATACCTCTTTCACATCAAGAATAATTACCTTACGGGCAATGGCTATTAAAGCAACTTCAACAACCACCTCCACATGCACGACATGCTCGGCGAGATATGACCGAATCGTCTCAAATAGTTCCACGCCAATTAAAATTAGCAAGAAAAAACCAAAAATTTCCAGCAATTCATCGATCTGCAGGAGAAATATGGGAGGCTTGAGGATATCGATGATAAGAATGTAGGCAAAATCAATCGTGGATAATAAAACAACCAGCATCATCATCAAGCTGAGGGAAAGAATGATAACTTTTTCAAAGTATTTGGTAAGGATATCCATATAGATTATTCCTATTTAGTGCTCTGAATTAATGCAAAGATGATCGCCAATGCCAAGATAATCATGCCCATAGCGATAGCCAACCAAGTTGAGAATTGTTGACGCATAGCTCCTGCTTTCAAACCAATCTGAATTGCTCAGAATGGAAATCACCAAAATGTATATCCATATTTACCAGCGCCTTCTCAACTACCTTCATCATTGTTGGAGGGCCACAAATAAAAACCTCAAAAGCATTCTTATATCTCGCCTCTGGTAGATAGTGCTCCAGGATGGATTGGTTGATGAAACCAATTTCACCAATCCAATATTCAGGTGGTTTCTCAATTACATGCACCAGTTTTAAGTTTAGTGAGTCCTTCAGCTGCTCAATTTCCTCACGGAAAATCACGCTTTCCCAATCTCGGTTTGCATAGATGAGAGTCACTGCCCGCTTATCACCGCGCTGTGCCAGTGTGCGCAGCATGCTCATCATCGGAGTTATTCCCACACCTCCAGCAATTAAAATAAAAACCTCTGCGTGTGGGTGGCGATCTATACTGAAATGTCCAAAAGGACCATCCACGTATACTTTTTGCCCAGGCTTCATGTACTTGATCTGCCTAGTAAAATCTCCCAATTCCTTGATGGTGAAGGTCAATCGTTCACGTTGAGAAGCGCTGGATGAAATTGAGAACGGATGCTCCTGCTCTGAGAATAGAGCATCCCCAATGGTGATCCAAGCAAACTGTCCCGGCATAAATTTAATACCAGCATGCCCCGCTGGTTTAATCGTTAAGCTCCAGGCATTACCACGTTCCTGATTGACACTCTCAATTTCGTATGGGCGCTTCATAAGAAGGATTGGTTTCAGGATGCGGATGTAAAAAAGTAGTCCGAGCCAAAATAAACCATAGGTTATCCAGAGGATTTGTTTCAAGGGAGTATTGAGATAATGGCGTGCTAAAATCACATGCACGACCGCAAGTGCCACTACGCACACTGACAGGATGCCATGCCAGATACGCCACCTGGTATACTCAATCTTAAATCGCGTCCTCCATAGTGAAGTGCTGATCAAAACGAATAATAGCACCACGGCGGTCACTCCGGCACGCGCTCTCCACGGAGCGGTGAATAGATTCAACAACCTCAGAGTGGCTGGTGAAAATATAAACAACAATAGCGGATGGACCAGGATAAGCATCAAAGCGACAAGTGAGACCTGACGGTGGAAATGATAGACGATGTCGGCTCCATAAGGAGCTTTAATTCTTTTAAAACGAGCGGTTAGCACAAATTGGAGTGACAACATCGCCAATCCGGTAAAGCCCAAGGCGACTGATAGCTCGCGCCAAAATTCACGCCCTTCTGGTTTTTCACCAATTAACAAGAGTAACAAAGGCGCACAAACAAGAAATAGATAAACCAGAATCCAAAAGGTACCCTGGAGGATATACTTTCCTCTCATTATGAGATCTATCTCAATCCTTTAATATAATTCTCGAGCTGGGTTACCATGAATTGTAATTCATCAATCAAATCTTTCAACACATCACCAATGGAAACAATGCCCACGAGTTTACCTTTATGAAACACGGGGAGGTGGCGAATTCGTTTTTCAGTCATCAGTAACATGCAGGTATGAACGGATTGACTGGTATCAACAGTGATCAGATCTCTAGTCATGTGATTTTCGATTTTTGTTCCCGCTGGATTAATTCCAAAAAGACCAACCTTTTTTGCAAAATCACGTTCGGTAAATATCCCACAAACATGCTCACCATCCATGACGATCACCGAGCTGATGTGTTTATCTGCAAATACTTTAAGTGCTTCCAAAACAAGGGCATCTTTGGAAATTGTCCAAACGGTGCTTCCTTTTACCTTTAGGATTTTTCCAACAGTGTTCATAGATCCTCTCCCTAATGATCAATATGTAAAACAAAACCCGGGTCTTCTGTAATGCTATCTATCAGGACAATTATATTTTATCTTAAGAAGGAGAAACAAATCAATATGAATTTCCTGGTATGGATAAATTACCAGGCGTTCGTCAACAAAAGGGCAAAAACGAACAGGGGACCACCACATCATCCACACTTGTGCGGATGCAAACAGGCAAAGATATTTCTTCCACAAGATATCAACAAATATCAGTATAATTACAAATAGGATTTTTTTCTTTTTAACGGTTTTCCTTATTGTTGCTTCGAAGACAACGAAATACCTGCCTAAAAGGAGTGTGTTGATATGAACATCAACTTCGCCATGTGGAAAACCGCCCTGTGGACCCTGGTCAAAATGGATAGTAAGGACGAGTGGGACAAGCTCGATTTCGTTTCCAAGTGGCTGATCGCCACCCGCTCAGGTGTCACCCTGGTGACCGTTTACACCTGCGTCATTGCCGGGATGCTGGCCTGGCGTGATAGCTACTTCTCCTTCCTACCCTGGCTTATTCTTACCCTGGGTCTGTTCATCGCCCACGGCACCAATAATTTACTCAACGACTACACCGACTTCAGCCGTGGTGTCGATAAGGATAACTACTTCCGCACCCAGTATGGCGTCCACCCCTTAGTGCAGGGCTTCTGGGACAAACCGACTCAGCTGCGTTGGTTCATGATCAGCGGCGTGATCGCCTTCCTATCCGGTGTGTATGCCCTGTTCTACAGCCACTTCGACCCGCTCGTGATCGGGTTATTCGCCTTCGGTGCCCTGGTGCTGTTGATCTACACCTACCCGCTCAAGTACCTCGGCCTCGGAGAATTAGCCATCTTCCTCATTTGGGGACCCATCATGGTGCTGGGCGTGTATGCCGTCCTGGCACAGGGCGTGGTGGAGAATGTGTGGGTTATCGCCCTGGCAGGCGTGCCCTTCGGTCTGAGTGTGGCCAGCATAAACGTCGGCAAGCATATCGATAAATCGAAAGACGACAAGCTCAAGGGCGTGGGCACCTTGCCTGTGCGCATCGGCGAGAAAGCCGCCCGTTATGTCAATATCGCCGTCCTGCTGCTCATCTACCTGGTGTTGGTCTACCTGGTCTTCATCCCCCAATATTTCACACCCGTGATGCTGATCATTTTCTTTGCCATCAAGCGCCTGATCCTGGCCATAAAAATCCTCTCCAAGCCTCGCCCGGAAGAAGCCCCACCAGGTTTCCCCTTTTGGCCCACCTGGTTCTCCGCTTTCAACTTCAACCACAACCGTTTATTCGGCGGATTGTTCATCCTGGCCTTGATCATTGACACCCTCCTGCGCATTGCCCTGCCCACCTTCTGGCCTGTGAGGTAGATCAAAACTACCTGAGTCATCATTCCGAATCCTGTAATGATTTGTAGGGGTACGATAAATCGTGCCTGTGAAATAGATCAAAAAAGGCTGGATAGATTATTGAGTATCCAGTGAATATATGTAGGGGCACAATACATTGTGCCCAACTTTTCGATATATTTCACACCGGTCAAGCAAGACATCGAACAACACCTCCCCAAACCTCGCGAACGGCCTTTGTGAGCGATGCAATGTTCTTGATTTTATATCCCGGATGGTTTTTTCGGGAGTGGGAGGCGGGAAGGGGTCTTTTTTGGCTCTTTTCTTTTGCTAAAAGCTAACTGCTAACAGCTGACAACTAACTGCTTTTATTCTTTCTCTTCCCCTTCTTCTTGCCTTTTTTGCCCTTCGCTTGCTTTACATTCACCACTGCTTCAACTGCTACCGCTAGCCCCTGTTCCTCCGCCACCTCCGAGTGGTACTTCTTTCGCATCTCCACCAGGTCAACGCTTGGCTCCGGGAATTTCATCTTCCAGCTTTCCATCGTCTCCACCAGGATCTGCGATATCGCCAGGTTGCGGAACCACTTTTGATTGGCCGGGATGACATACCAGGGGGCATAGCTGAAGCTGCATTTGCTGAGCGCTTCCTCGTAAGCCTGCTGGTAATCCTCCCAGTACTCGCGCTCCGTGTAATCCGCCTCGCTGATCTTCCACTGCTTATCCGGCTCATTTAATCTGTCCCCAAAGCGCTTGAGCTGTTCCTTCTTGTCAATATGCAGGAAAAACTTGACGATCGTGGTCCCGCTGTTTGCCAATCCTCGCTCGAAGTTGTTGATCTCATTGTAGCGCTTGGACCACACCTCCCTGGGCACCAGGTTGTGCACCCGTACCACCAGCACATCCTCATAATGCGAGCGGTTGAACACCGTGATCAGACCTTTGCGCGGGGTCACCTTGTGGACGCGCCACAGGTAATCGTGCGCCAATTCTTCCGCGGTGGGCACCTTGAACCCCACCACACTGCAGCTTTGCGGGTTCCAGGCTTCCATCACATGGCGAATGGTGCCATCCTTCCCGCCTCCGTCCATCGCCTGCAGCACCACCAGCAGGGCATGTTTGTTTTCAGCATACATCAAGGCTTGCAGTTCAGACAAGTGTCGGTTCAACTTTTTCTGCTCTTCAATGGCAGCCTGCTCGTTATCATATGCTCCATGAAAGTCAGCCCCGATCTTGCCCAGGTTCACCTGGCTGTTCGTTTTTATGCGGAATTGATCTGTCGTATTCATGCGCCTGCCTCCTGTGTGGGATTATAACATTCCCCTGCACCTGTTATGCTCGATCGGATTTCATCTGTGAGGACTCATTTGTCTCTTTTTTTTTTGGAGCTTTCTCACCTGCTTGCCGGTAAAATCGTTTTAGGGTATTATGGTCTGAAGAATCGGGCTGGCTTTCAATGACAAACCACACTACCCTTGGGACCTGACCTTATGGAACAGTTCTTATCCACCGAGACATTGATCATAGAGTTACTGCTCATCGTATCGATTGTCGCTTTGGCTGTGCGACGTTTACGCGTTCCGTACACGGTTGCGCTGGTGGTGGTCGGTCTATTGATCACATTCCAATCCCCCATTGAAATTGAGCTCACCCCCGAGCTGATCATGGCTTTATTCATCCCACCCCTGGTGTTTGAAGCCGCCTTCCACCTCAACCTGGTGGAGCTGCGCCGCAACTTGCCTGCCATCCTGCTTCTGGCTGTTCCCGGTGTCATTATCACCACATTCATTGTCGGCGGCATGCTTGTTCTGGGGATTAACCTGAGCCTGCCGCTTGCCCTGGTTTTTGGTGCTCTCATCGCTGCGACCGATCCGGTATCCGTGGTGGCATTATTCCGCACCCTCGGCGTGCCCAAACGCCTCTCCGTGCTCATCGAAGGGGAAAGCCTGTTCAACGATGGTACCGCCATCGTCTTGTTCAACCTGATGCTCGCCATCATTCTCACTGGAAAATTCAGCCTGGCTGATAGTGTGGCCGATTTTTTTATTATCTCCATCGGTGGGATATTGGTCGGTTTGTTACTCGGCTGGCTGATCGCCCAGCTGATCTCGCGCGTGGATAATTACCTGATCGAAACCACCTTCACCACCATCCTTGCCTTCGGTTCTTACCTTATCGCTGAACGCTTGGGCGTCAGCGGGGTTCTCGCCGTGGTTGCAGCGGGTCTGGTGAATGGTAACATCAGTCCGCAAGGAATGAGTCCCACCAGTCGTATTGTGATCTTTAACTTTTGGGAGTATGTGGCCTTTCTCGCCAACTCGCTGGTTTTCCTGCTACTCGGATTACAGATCAATGTTTCCTCCTTGCTTTCATCCTGGCAGCCCATTTTATGGGCAATCCTGGCCATCCTGGTAGCCCGCTTTATCATCGTATATGGGTTAAGCTGGTTGGGTAGCCGTTTTTCTGAACCCATCCCATTCCGCTGGCAGCATATCCTCAACTGGGGAGGTTTGCGCGGCGCCATCAGCCTGGCTTTGGTCCTCAGCTTGCCTGCGGAAATTGGACCACAGCGTGACCTGCTGCGCGTAATGGCCTATGGGGTCGTTTTATTTACCCTGCTCGTTCAAAGCACCACCATGTCGCCCCTCATCCGCAGGTTGAAAATCATCACCCGCAGTGAAGCCCAGGTTGAATATGAAATCCAGCATGCCCGCCTGACTGCCCTGCGTAGTGCCGACGCGCGCCTCGATCGTATGCATAATGATGGATTGTTATCCAGCCACACCTGGGAAAGGCTTAAACGCTCGGTCACCGGTGACGCTTCTGTCCTGGCAGAGAAAGTACGCGGTATGCTCCTGGCAGACCCGGCATTGGAAGCCGAAGAGCTCGATACCGGCTGGCGTGAGATGCTGCGGGCTCAGCGAAACTCCTTGCTCAGCCTGCGCCATGATGGCGTGATTTCCGAAGATGTTTTCGAACAGTTAGCCACCGAAGTAGATGCGCAATTGATCGAGGGCTCGCCTGGTTTGGGTGAAGATGTCGATACTCGCACCCAATTCCTCGAAATAACCATCCCGGATGATTCACTCGCCGTGGGCAAAACCATCGCCGAGATGGGTATCCCACGCGCTGCAGTGCTTGTTTCCATTCAGCGCGGTGATGAGACCATCATCCCCCGCGGCGACACCCTGCTGCATACTGGGGATGTGGTTACCTCCCTTTGTGAGCGGGAAACCATAACGATGATAAAGCATCTGCTTCTCAATCCTGGTGAGCAGCTGGAAAATGAACCCGTGAATTTCGAACCAACAGAAAGCTAAGTGATGAGTATTTTAGACTCCAACCTGTACATCTATGTGCTGATTCCGTTATTGGTATTCTTTGCCCGGGTTGCTGATGTCAGCCTGGGTACACTGCGCATCATCTTCATCTCCAGGGGTAAAAGGAACCTGGCACCAATCCTTGGTTTTGTAGAAGTATTCATCTGGATAACGGTTGTTTCGCAAATCGTCAGCCATGCCCATAACATCATTGCCTACCTGGCGTATGCAGCAGGTTTTGCCGCCGGAAACTACGTTGGTATGTATATCGAAGACAAGCTTGCCATCGGTACCCAGATCATCCGCCTGATCGTCCAAAATGAATCTTTTCCATTGACCCAAAATCTGCACGATGCCGGCTATGGGGTAACCTGTGTGCCTGGTCAGGGCACCACCGGTCCTGTGACGCTGGTTTATACGATCGTCAGGCGAAAAGATGTAGCTAAGGTGATCGATATCATCCATAAAACCCATCCAAATGCCTTTTTAACCATCGAAGACCTACGTTCGACCCAGGCAGGTGTCTTTCCTGCTGCATCAACCTCCGATAATGGTCAGTTCTTCCCCCGAAAATTCAAATAAACATAAATATAAACCTGTCAGATCTCGAAGATCTGCCAGAAATAGTCAAGAAAAAAAGATAGCCTTCTTTGTTGACGAAGCTGGCTATCTTTATTCGTTTTCCTGATTACTGATCGCTAACTACTAACTGCTTATTGCTAATTGCAAATTGC
>Ga0209254_10000138_pt1 | contig 49016 bp, 44 predicted proteins | sample FrelakmetDIP11DI_FD_187148 | JGI IMG/M metagenome (GOLD analysis project Ga0209254, IMG submission 187148) | Freshwater lake sediment microbial communities from the University of Notre Dame, USA, for methane emissions studies - DIP11 DI (SPAdes)... | ecosystem: Environmental > Aquatic >...
GCCGAGTTCCTTGTAGAGCGGCATCACCGACGCGTGGCAGTGCAGGCAGGAGCCGGTCTGCGGCTTGGTGAGGCGCTTGGTCTGCTCCTGGTCGTCGAGCATGTAGGCGTGGCCGCGGCGGTCGCGGTAGTCGATGGAGAACGCGTAGCCGAGGAACATGCGCTTCAGCCACGGATCGCGCGCGATCTTCTCCTCGGGCAGCGCCTCGCTGCCGCCGTGGCCGCCGAAGCGGGTGCGGGTGGGCTGCGCGGTGAGCGCATACGAGTCGTACTGCTTGGGAAAGTTGACCGCCCATTTCTTCGGGTCGGTGTCAGTCTCGGTGACCTCGGTCAGCCGCACGAACGGATTGCGCGCCTCGTTCTTCCGCTCGAACACGTTCACCAGCAGCGCCGTAGCCAGCGCCGCCGCGACCGCGACGACCGCGATCAACCCGATGAGCATCACGCCCGACAGTCCGCGTTGCCTCGACTTCATGCCGCTCTCTCCCGTTTCGACTCGCCCGTCACCGACCCAGACCGACCGCGTCCCCGTGCCCGACCGAGCGATGGCAGTGGACGCATTGCTGCGAGTCCTCGCGCCCCACCGACGTCTGGGCGTGCACGAGGTCCCCGTGGCACTCCAGGCAGGTGGCCTGGAGGATCCTGCTGTTCTTGGGCTTGATCCGGATCGGCTCCTGGAAGTTCTGCAGCGTGAACGCCACCGAGTGGTGGTAGCCGTTCTCCGCCTTCGCCAGCCACTTGCCGACGAAGCCGTGGGGCAGGTGGCAGTCCGCGCACCCCGCCACGGCATGGTGGCTGCTCTTCTGCCAGGAGTCGTACTGCGGCTGCATGATGTGGCAGTTCACGCAGACCTTGGAGTCGGAGCTCATGTACGAGAGCCCCTCCGCGTAGAAAAAGGTGAACGCGCCGATGCCGGCCACCACACCGATCAGCGATCCGAGCAGGACCAAGCCGGTTGAGCGCTTCAACCCCTTGTTCTGTTTATTTTTATTACCTCCAGCATCCATACGCATGACATCCGATTCGCCCAGCCGGCTGGCGCGCGCCCGGGCGCAACCTTCACACATGGAAACCGCGAAATCTTTGATCCATGCAAAATCCGCGCGGCTCTTCACGCACGTGCAGCATCCGGGCGCCACATCGCGGCAAGCGCGCAGGCCGATGGCGGAGTACACTTTGCGGCAACGCAGCACTTCACCGCTTTGGCTAGTCTGACGCAGAGCGCCGCCCGCCCGGCGCATCCCAACCGCCTCGCCGCACTGACGCTGGGTGCCCTCGGTGTCGTCTTCGGCGACATCGGCACGAGCCCGCTGTACGCCTTCAAGGAAGCGTTTGGCGGGCACTTCGCGCTGACGCTGACCGAAGGTCACGTCTTCGGCGTGCTGTCGCTGATCTTCTGGTCGGTGACGCTGATCGTGTCGCTGAAGTACGTGCTGTTCGTGCTGCGATTCGACAACAACGGCGAGGGCGGCGTGCTCGCCCTGCTCGCCTACGCGACGCGGCTCACGCGCCGCAATGCGCGGCTGCAATGGGCAGTGGCCGTGGTTGCCGTGTTCGCCGCGTCGCTTTTCTACGGGGATGCGGTGATCACGCCGGCGATCTCGGTGCTTTCGGCGGTCGAAGGGCTCTCGGTCGCCGCGCCCGGACTGCAGCGCTACGTCGTGCCGGCCACCGTGGCGATCATCATCGTGGTCTTCGCCATCCAGCGCCGCGGCACCGGCAAGGTCGGTCGGCTGTTCGGACCGATCACCGTGCTGTGGTTCCTCACCCTCGCGACCCTGGGCGTGACCAGCATTGCGGAGACGCCGCGCATCCTCGCCGCGGTCGACCCGCGCCACGCGGTGGCGTTCGCACTGGAGGTGCCCGTGGCGGCCTTCCTCGCGCTCGGCGCGGTGTTCCTGACGCTGACCGGTGCCGAGGCACTGTACGCCGACATGGGCCACTTCGGCCGCGGCCCGATCCGCATCGGCTGGTTCGGGCTGGTCTTCCCGTCGCTGATGCTGAACTACCTCGGCCAGGGCGCGCTGGTGCTGCGCGATCCGGAAGCGGTGAAGAACCCGTTCTACCTGCTCGCGCCGGACGCGCTCCTGCTGCCGCTGGTGCTGCTGGCGACGGTGGCCACGGTGATCGCGTCGCAGGCCACCATCTCCGGCGCCTTTTCGGTGACCCAGCAGGCCTCGCGCCTGGGCTACCTGCCGCGCATCCCCACGCGCCACACGTCGGAGTCCGAGCGCGGGCAGATCTACATTCCGCAGGTGAACTGGCTGATGCTCGCCATCGTCGTGCTGCTGGTCATAGGCTTCGGCTCCTCGTCCAGTCTGGCCGCCGCCTACGGCATCGCCGTGTCGGCGACCATGCTGCTGGAGAGCTGCCTGGTGGCGGTGGTGGCCTACGCGCTCATGCCCCGGCTGCGTCCGCTGGTGATCGCGGCCCTGGCCATGGTGGGAACGGCCGAGTTGCTGTTCCTCGCTTCGAACGCCACCAAGATCGCCGACGGCGGGTGGTTCCCTCTCGTCTGCGGGCTGGCGGTGTTCACCGTGCTCAGCACGTGGAAGCGGGGCGGGGAGGTGCTCTCCGCGGACGCCGCGCGCAAGCGCATCGCCCTGGAAGGGTTCTTCGACCACCTCGGCGACGTGACCCGCGTCCCGGGCACCGGCATCTATCTCTCCTCGGACCCCGCCGCGGTGCCGACCACCCTGATGCACAACCTGAAGCACAACAAGGTCCTGCACGAGCGCATCGTCTTCGTCACCATCATCACCGAGGACGTGCCGCGCGTGGCCGACGCCGAGCGCACCGAGGTGCGGGTGCTGGAGCCGCAGCACCGCTACCAGGTGCTGCTGCACTACGGGTTCATGGAGGATCCCGACCTGCAGCGCGCGCTCAAGCTGCTGGAACGGCACGGCCTGCGCTTCGAGCTCGCCGATACGACCTTCTTTCTCGGCCGCACCACCATCGCGCCGGCGGAGCGGCGCGGCGCGTTCACCTGGCGCCGCGATCTCTTCCGCTGGATGCAGCGCAACAGCCCCGGCGCGGCCGAGTACTTCAACATCCCGCCCGATCGCGTCATCGAGCTGGGGACGCGAGTCACCGTCTAGCCGCTGCGCCCGCGTTCCGAGCGCCTCCGAGCCGCGCGGACAGCCGCGCCGCGGCCGCGCGCAGCGCGACGGCGTTCGGCCCCTCCCAAGTCGCGTCGAACACGCCCGCGTAGCCCAGCGCCACGAGGGCGAGCGCCATCTCCCCGTTGCAGTCGAAGACCGGCGCGGCTAGGCCGCTGACGCCGGCGACCATCTCCCCGGTCGCGCGCGCGAGGCCGTGGCGGCGCGTCTGCTCCAGGATCCGCCCGAGCTCGGCCTCGCTCGCCGGCGCGAGCCCCGCGCGTGCGTTCAGGGCAAGCTCCTCGCGCGCGAGCCTCGCGGTCCGCGCCGGCGGCAGGAAGGCGAGAAACACACGGCCGGTGGCCGAGCGCGTCAGCGGCATCACCGCGCCGGTACGCAGGCTCGCGGTGACTGGCTGGCTGGATTCGAGCCAGCGCACGATGGTCGCGCCGTGGTTGCCCCACACCGCGGCCGCGACGGTCTGGTCCAGCGCGGCGGAAAGCTCTTCGAGAACGGGGAGCGCGAGACGGTAGGGATCCAGGCGCGCCAGCCCGGCCAGGCCGAGCTGCAGCGCGAACGGACCGAGGGCGTAGCGGCCGGTCGCGGGTTCCTGCTCCACCAGCCCCATGCGCGCGAAGCTCACCAGGTAGCGGTGCGCCTTGGCCGGCGGCATGTCCGCCGCGGCGGCGAGGTCGCGCAGCATCATCGGCCGCGGCTCGGCGGCGAGCGCCTCCAGCAGCCGCGCGCCGACCTCGATGGACTGGATGCCCTGCCTCCCCTCGCCGCTGCGCGCGCCCATGGTCGGTTGACAGTATGCTTCCCAAAAATTACGATAAAGGGAATCTGTTTACCATATCGTAACTCCCGCTCGCAATGCAATCCACCTACCGCCAGCCGGATTACGCGTACCGGCGCTCCCCGGACCAGTCCGCGGGCCGCGCCGTGCATCACCCGGTGATCGTGGCCGGCGCGGGACCGGTGGGTCTCGCCACGGCGCTGGACCTCGCTCAGCACGGCGTGGACGTCGTGCTGCTCGACGAGGACCACACCGTCAGCGTGGGTTCGCGGGCGGTGTGCTACGCCAAGCGCGCACTCGAGATCCTCGACCGGCTGGGCTGCGGCGAGGCGGTGACCGCGCGCGGCGTGAGCTGGCAGCGCGGCAAGGTGTTCTTTCGCGATCGGCTGATCTACACCTTCGACCTGCTCCCGGAGGAGGGTCATCGGCGGCCCGCGTTCGTCAACCTGCAGCAGTACCACCTCGAGGAGATCATGGTCGCGGCGGCGGCGAAGTCCGGCCGCATCGATGCACGCTGGCGCAACAAGGTGGCCGGCGTCGAGGCCGACGCGGACGTGGTGCGCGTGACAGTCGAGACGCCCGACGGGCCGTACGTGATGACCTGCGACTGGCTGGTGGCCTGCGACGGCGCGCGCTCGCCGATCCGCGGGCAGGTGGGGCTGGAATCCACGGGCCAGGTGTTCCGCGACCGGTTCCTGATCGCCGACGTGGTGATGAAGGCGGACTTCCCGACGGAGCGCTGGTTCTGGTTCGATCCGCCGTTCCACCGCAACCAGTCGACGCTGCTGCACCGCCAGGCCGACAACGTGTGGCGCATCGACTTCCAGCTGGGCTGGGATGCGGATCCGGAGGAGGAGAAAAAGCCCGAACGCGTGATCCCGCGGATCCGCGCCATGCTCGGCGATGATCGACCCTTCGAACTGGAGTGGGTGAGCGTGTACACCTTCCAGTGCCGCCGCATGGAGCGCTTCCGCCACGGCCGCGTGCTGTTCGCGGGCGATGCCGCGCACCAGGTCTCGCCGTTCGGCGCGCGCGGTGCGAACTCCGGCATCCAGGACGCCGAGAACCTCGTCTGGAAGCTCGCGCTGGTGCTGTCCGGCAAGGCGCCCGAGGCGCTGCTCGACACCTACTCCGACGAGCGCGTGTACGCCGCCGACGAAAACATCCTGAACTCCACTCGTGCCACCGACTTCATCACGCCCAAGAGCGCCATGAGCCGCGTCTTCCGCGACGCCACCCTGGAACTCGCGGAAAAGCATCCCTTCGCCCGCAAGCTGGTGAACTCCGGCCGGCTCTCCGTCCCGGCGACGCTCGCGCGCTCGCCGCTCAACACGCCCGACTCGGACCCGTTCCGGGGCGCGATGGTCCCGGGCGCGCCAGCGGCCGATGCGCCGGTGACGGTGGACGGCGCGCCCGCCTGGTTCCTCGACCGCGTCGGCGGGGACTTCACCCTGGTTCACTTCGGCGCCGCCGGGCTGCCTTCGGTCCTGCGTTGCGGCGGCATCGACGTGCGCGTCCTGCAGGTGGGCCACGATCTTCACGACACGGCGGGGCTGCTCGAACAGCGCTACGATGCCCGCGAAGGCACCACCTACCTGTTCCGGCCGGACCAGCACGTGTGCGCGCGCTGGCGGCGTCACGACGAAAGGCTGGTGCGCGAAGCCGTGCTGCGCGCCGCGTGCAATCCGCCATGAGGCTCAACACCGAACCCAACCTGGCCTCGCCCGACGACTTCTACGAGGCCCTCATCGACCTGCATCGCGGCCTCTCCGACGCGCAGTCGGCGACAGTGAACGCGAAGCTCGTGCTGCTGCTCGCCAACCACGTGGGCGACGCACAGGCCCTGCGCGAAGCGATGGCGCTCGCGCGCGAGGCCGCGCCCGCCGATCCCGGGAGACCCGCATGACCACGACCGCCGCCCCCGCACGTCCCGCCGCACGCCCCGCCCAGGGCGCCGCGCCAGCCTATCTGGTCGGCTTCGGCAACCACTTCGCCACCGAGGCGCTGCCCGGCGCGCTGCCGCAAGGTCAGAACTCGCCGCAGAAATGCGCGTACGGGCTCTACGCCGAGCAGCTTTCCGGCACGGCGTTCACCGCGCCGCGCGCCGCCAATCGCCGCACCTGGATGTACCGCATCCGCCCCGGCGCCGTGCACCAGCCCTTCCGGCGCATCGAGGAGGGACGCCTCACCAGCGTGTTCGGCGACGTGCCGCCCACGCCCAACCAGCTCCGCTGGGATCCGTTCCCCATCCCGGCGCAGCCGACCGACTTCCTCCAGGGCATGGTGACGATGTGCGGCAACGGTGCGCCCGACGCGCAATCCGGCTGCGGCATCCACATGTACGCCGCCAACCGCTCGATGACCGAGCGCTTCTTCTACGACGCGGACGGCGAGCTCCTCATCGTTCCGCAGCAGGGGCGCCTGCGCATCGCCACCGAGCTCGGCGTGATGGAAGTCGAGCCGTACGAGATCGCCTGCATTCCGCGCGGCGTGCGCTTCCGCGTCGAGCTTCCCGACGGCACTGCGCGCGGCTACGTGTGCGAGAACTACGGTGCGCCCTTCCGCCTGCCCGACCTGGGGCCCATCGGGTCCAACGGGCTCGCCAATCCGCGCGACTTCCTCACCCCGGTCGCGGCTTACGAGGACCGGGAGGGCAGGTTCGAGCTGGTGGCGAAGTTCATGGGCCACCTGTGGTCGGCCGAGATCGGCCACTCGCCGCTCGACGTGGTCGCCTGGCACGGCAACTTCGTGCCCTACAAGTACGACCTGCGCCTGTTCAACACCATCGGTTCGATCAGCTACGACCACCCGGACCCGTCGATCTTCCTGGTGCTGCAGTCCGTGTCGGACACGCCCGGCGTGGACAACATCGACTTCGTGATCTTCCCCCCGCGCATCCTCGCGATGGAGCACACCTTCCGCCCGCCCTGGTTCCACCGCAACATCGCCGCGGAATTCATGGGCCTCATTCACGGCGTCTACGACGCCAAGGCCGAAGGCTTCCTGCCCGGCGGCGCGAGCCTGCACAACTGCATGACCGGCCACGGCCCGGACGCGGGCACCTTCGAGAAGGCCTCGAACGCCGACACTTCCAGGCCCGACTACATCCGCGAAACCATGGCATTCATGCTCGAGACGCGCCTCGCGTTCAAGCCGACGCGCTACGCGCTGGAGTCGGCGGAGCTGCAGGCGACGTACTTCGAGTGCTGGCAGGACCTGCCCAGGCTCTTCGATCCGTCCAAGCCCTAGAATACTGCGCATGAAGCTCGCTACGCTGAAGAACGATACCCGCGACGGCGCGCTCTGCGTCGTCTCCCGCGACCTCGCGCATGCGATCGTCGTGTACGACATCGCGCCCACGCTGCAGGCCGCCCTCGACGACTGGGACTACATCGCCCCGCAGCTCCAGGGCGTGTACGAGGGCCTCAACAAGTCGCCCGAGGGCACGCGCGTGTTCGCCGCGGACTTCACGAAGTTCCACTCGCCGCTGCCGCGTGCGTACCAGTGGGCGGACGGCTCGGCCTACGTGAACCACGTCGAGCTGGTGCGCAAGGCGCGCGGCGCGGAGATGCCCAAGGAGTTCTGGACCGACCCGCTGATGTACCAGGGCGGCTCCGACGCCTTCCTCGGCCCGCGCGACGACATCGTGATGGAGTCGGAGGAGTGGGGCATCGACCTCGAGGGCGAGGTGGCGGTGATCACCGGCGACGTGCCGATGGGCGTCGCGCCGAAGAAGGCCGGCGAGCACATCCGCCTGCTGATGCTGGTGAACGACGTGTCGCTCCGCAACCTCATCCCCGGCGAGCTCGCCAAGGGCTTCGGCTTCTTCCAGTCCAAACCCTCGTCCGCGTACTCCCCGGTCGCGGTCACGCCCGACGAGCTGGGTTCCGCGTGGGACGGCGGCAAGGTGAGCCTGCCGCTGGTGGTACATCTCAACGGCGCGCTGTTCGGCCAGCCCAATGCCGGCGTCGACATGACCTTCGACTTCCCGCGCCTGATCGCCCATGCCGCCAGGACGCGCCCGCTCTCCGCGGGCGCGATCATCGGCTCGGGCACGGTCTCGAACAAGGACCGCTCGGCCGGCTCGACCTGCCTCGCCGAGAAGCGCATGCTCGAGATCATCGAAACCGGCGCCGCGACCACGCCGTTCCTGCGGTTCGGGGACCGCGTGCGCATCGAGATGCTCGACGCCGCCGGCCGGTCGATCTTCGGGGCGATCGACCAGCAGGTGGCGCCCTACACCCCGCCGAAGTGACGGCGGCGCGGTGAGCGCGCCGGGCCGTCCCAAGCGCTCACCACTCGCGCGCAGCGCGAGAGTCGTCCCGTGAGCGCGCCGGGCCGTCCCAAGCGCTCACCACTCGCGCGCAGCGCGAGAGTCGTCCCGTGAGCGCGCCGGGCCGCCGCGGCAGGTCATCACGGCGGTGCTGGTGGGCGTAGGGTTTGCGCTGCTGCCGCTGTCCACCGACCTCTACCTCGCCGCCCTGCCAACGCTGCGGCGCGAGTTCGCCACCGGCGTCGCCGAGGTGCAGCTCACCCTCTCGGTGTTCATCGCGGCGTTCGCGCTGTCGCAGCTCGCCTACGGGCCGCTGTCCGACCGCTACGGGCGCCGCCCGGTGCTGCTCGCGGGCATCGCCATATACGTCGCCGCGACGCTCTTCTGCGCGCTGGCGCCCTCCATCGAGTGGCTGCTCGCCGGGCGCTTCGCCCAGGCGGTCGGTGCGTGCAGCGGACAGGTGATCGGCCGCGCCATCGTCCGCGACGTGCACGGGGCGCAGGGCGCGGCGCGCATGCTCGGCTACATCACCGCGGGCACCGCGCTCGCCCCGGTGTTCGGGCCTGCGATCGGCGGCCTGCTGACGGTCGCATTCGGCTGGCGCGCGAACTTCGCGCTGCTCGCCATCGTCGGCGCGCTGCTGCTCGCAGCCGCCGCGCGCCTGCTCGCCGAATCGAATGTGCACCGTGATCCGCGCGCCACCTCGCCCGGCGCGCTGGCGCGCAACTATGCGGCGCTGCTGGCCGACCGGCGCTTCACCGGCCACGCGCTGTGCGTGGCGGCGAGTTACGGCGGCGTCTTCGCGTGGATCTCCGGCTCGGCCTTCGTGCTCATCGAAAGCCTCGGCGTACCGGTCGCGTGGTTCGGCGTGTGGTTCGGCCTGTCGGTGATTCCCTACGTCGCGGCAAACCTCGTCACCGGGCGCATGGTCACGCGCATCGGCCCGCACCGCATCCTGCGCGTCGGCGTGAGCGTGGCACTGGGGGCTGGTCTGCTGCTCGCGGGGCTGGCGCTCGCAGGCGTGCACAACCTGCCCGCCCTGCTCCTGCCGGTGGCGCTCTATCTGTTCGCCACCGGGCTCAACCTGCCCTGCGCCATGGCCGGCGCCATCGGGCCGTTTCCTAAGCTCGCCGGAACGGCATCGGCGTTGATGGGCTTCATGCAAATGGCCACCGGCGCGGCGGTCGGCGTCACGGTCGGCCGGCTGCACGACGGCACGCCTGTCCCGACCGCGCTCGCCATCGCGGCGATGACCGTCGCGATCGCGGCAGCGTGGCTGTCGGTCGTGCCGCGAACGGCGACGTCGACCGCCAGCTGATCACCGCTTCACCGCCCTCGCCAGCAGCCCCTCGCGCTCGCCCTCGCTGCGCACGCGCTCGCACTGTGCGGCGGTAAGCGCGGTCGCGCCGGGCGCGGTGTCCTCGCGCATGAGATTCCCCGGCAGGTCAGAGTGGTCGCCCGACCCGGAGAGCACGTGCACCAGCTCGTGGGCGATGACGATCGGCAGGTCGCGCGCCGCGGAAGTCACCCACACGGTGTGCACGAGCTCCGGGCGCGTCGCGGTGTTCGCGCGGCCAAAGGCCTCCGCGTCGAACGCCGGGCGGTGCCAGGTGCCGGCGACGAAGAACACCGCCGGGCGCAACGGCGCAACGGCGCGGGCGAGCTCGCGCGAAGCCGGTGTCCAGAGGTCGCGCATCGCCGGAGCGCCACCCGCATAGGTGAGCACCTCGAGCCGCCCGAGCGCGATGCCGCAGGGCGCGAGCAGGTGCACCGCCACCACGGCCGCATCCGCCATGCGCGACTCGGTCCAGCCGGTACCAGCGAGGGTCACGAGCGCAAGCGACAAACGCCGCGCCCCCGGGTCACCGGCGAGCGTGCGGTCGACGGTCCAGCGGCTCGCGAGTTCGAGCGGCGGCGTCTGCGCCGCGGCGGCCGACGCGCAGCAGGCAGCCAGCACCGCGGCCCATGCTTGAAGTTTCATGCGGCCGATAGCATAGTGCAGCGTCCTCCTCTCGCCGAGAGCGTTCCATGCGCCTGTCCATTGCCCTGTTCGCCGCGGCTGCCTTCGCGCTGCCCGCAGCCGCCCACCACGGCTGGAGCGAATACGACGCCAGCCAGCCGCTCACGCTCACCGGCACCGTCAAGGAATCCGGCTACGAGCACCCGCACGGCCACGTCACCCTGGTGACGCCCGGCAAGACCTGGCAGGTGGTGCTCGCGCCGCCGACGCGCATGGAGAACCGCGGGCTGCCGCGCGATGCGCTCAAGGCCGGCAACACGGTCACCGTGGTCGGCTACCCGAACCGCTCCAAGCCCGAGGAGATGCGCGCCGAGCGCATCAGCTTCGAGGGCAAGACCGTCGAGCTGCGTTAGTGTCCGGCATCGTCGCGGTGGCGCAGGCCCTGGAGGGGTCCGCGCTCGCCGCGGCGATGCGCCACTCGCTGTGGCTCTACCCGATCGTCGAGATCGCGCACATCGCCGGATTCGTCGTGCTGGTGGGCTCGGTCGTCATGCTCGATCTGCGGCTGCTGGGCTTCTCCACGACGACGTCCGTGCGCGGCCTCGCGCGGCACGTGCTGCCGTGGACGTGGGCGGCCTTCTTCGTAGTGGTGCCGAGCGGGCTCGCCATGTTCTCCGCGCATGCGGTCGAGTTCCTCGACAACCCGGCACTGCGCATCAAGCTGCTGCTCATCGCCTTTGCCGGCCTCAACGCCGCCGCATTCCACTTCGGGGTCTTCCGAACCGCGCCCGCCTGGGACCGCAATGCGCGCGTCCGGCCCGCCGCCCGCTGGTCGGCCGCGCTGTCGCTCGTGCTGTGGCTGGGGGTTATCGCCTGCGGCCGGCTGATCGCCTATCTTTGATGCGGTTGCGCGGCGTCGCGGATCGCGCAATGATCATCTGGCCTTTCCGGAGATCGTCCATGTCCCGCACGCCAGCCTGTCTCCTCCTCGCGCTCGCACTCCTGACGGGCTGCGCGTCCACCCGCGTCGTCAACCAGTGGGAGATGAGCGATCCCGGACCGGCCTTCCGCAGGCTGCTGGTGGTCGGCGTATCTGAGAACGCCTCGGTGCGCCGCACGTTCGAGGACGAGTTCGTGAAGGCGCTCTCTGCGCGCGGGGTGGCCGCCGTGGCGAGCTACACGCTGATCCCGGAGTCCGGCCAGGTGCCCGAGGGGCGGCTGGACGCCGCGGTGAAGGCTTCCGGCGCAGACGGCGTGATCACCTCGCGCATCGTGCGGGTCAACCAGCAGGTGGACGTCATCCCGTCCTCTTCGCCGGCCTTCTGGGGGCCGCCGTGGGGCTTCCACGGCTGGTACGGCGGCGCGTGGGGTCCGGCCTACGCGTTTCCGCCGCAGGTGGTGACGCGCGACGTCGTCTTCGCGGAAGTGCGGCTTTACCGGACGGCCAACGACGTCCTGGTGTGGGCCGCCACCACTCAGACTTTCGCCCCGGGCGAGGTGCGGCGCGAATCGGCGGCGTTCGCCGACCTGATCCTGCGCCAGCTCGCCGAGCGCAGGCTCATCTAGAACTGCGCCGGCACTCCCCGCGGCGCGCCTGCGTCCCGGCCCTCGGGCCCGTAGTACATGCGTGCGATGCGGGCACGCGCCGCCGCCGGCTCGCACATGCCGCACGCGCGCGACGTGCCGTAGAGCTCGCAACCGGAAAGGTCCTGCGTGCCGAGGCGCCGCATCGCGTCCCGCAGCGCCTCGATTTCCGCGTGCGCGCTCGGATCGCCCCGCGTGACCACCGCACTGACGCCCTCGCCGACCACGCGGCCGTCCTTCACCACGACCGCGCCGTAGGCCTGGTCGCCAGCCACGATCGCACGGCGGCGCATCTCGAACGCCTGCGCCACGAACGGTGCGCGCTCGGGCGAGGCCTCGGCCGCCGCGTGTCCGGCGAGGAGAACACCAGCGGCGCCGATCATCCAGCGCCGCCGCGACGGGTTGCAGTCGGGCCTCATCGCAATACGATCGCACGCCACGCGCCGGAGCGCCAGCGCAGGAAGAGCGACATCCCCAGCGCGCAGCAATAGATCACCGCCGCGATCCACCCGCCGGCCGCGCCCCAGCCGGCCTGCGGCAGGCCGGGAATCCAGGCGTCGCCGGCGGCGAACGTCAGCGTGTGCGCGAGCGGCATGAACACTCCCCAGGCGAGCCCCAGCACGACCAGTGCGGGCACCCGCACGTCGCCGGCGCCGCGCAGGCAGAAGGAGGAGCCGATGTTGAGGCCGTCGAATGCCTGGTAGAGGGCCGCCAGCCAGAGCAGCGCCGCGCCGAGCCGGACCACCTCGGCCGAGTGCGGATCACCGGCGGTCACGAACAGCGGGAGCAGCCACGGCGCGGCCGCCGCCAGCAGCACGCCGAAGACGCCCATGTAGCCGACCGAGAGGCGTATGGTCGCGTTGCCCACCTTGCGCGCCCAGTCGCGGTCGCCCGCGCCGATCGACTGCCCGACCAGCGTCGTGCCCGCGATGCCGATGCCAACGGCCGGCATGTAGCACACCGACGTGAGCATCATCGCGAGCTGCGAGGCCGCGCCGTCAACCGGGCCGAGGCGCACCTGCATGAGCTGGAACAGCGAAAGCGCGGCGAGATCCACGGTGACCGAGAGCCCCATGGGCAGCCCCAGCCCCAGCAGGCGGCGCAGCGCCGCAGCGCGGAAGGGCCAGGTCGTGCGCGACGCGTACTCGCGGTGCACCGCCGCCGACGCGAACACGGCGAGCGACGCAGCGAGGCCGAGCGCAACGGCTGCCGTCGTCGCCCACGCCGCACCTGCCATGCCCCAGCCGAGCCGGAACATGAACACCTCGTTCAGCGCCGCGTTGGCCAGGGCGACGAAGACGTTGAGCCACAGCGTGACGCCGGTGCGTCCGATGCCGTTGAAGAACCCGGTGACCGCCCACATCGCCACCGCCAGCGGGCCGCCGAGCATGCGGGGCATCCAGTACTCGGCAGCCAGACGCTCGATGTCCGGCTGCAACCCGAACGGCGCGAACAGCCACGGCGCAGCGAGCGCAAGCGCGACGAATGCCGGCGCGGTGGCGAGCGCCGCCCAGCAGCCGGTCCACACGGCGCGCCCTGCCCTCCGCCGGCGGCCGCTGCCGTAGGCCTGCGCGACCAGCGTCTGCACCGCCATGCCGACGCCGCCGAAGAGCAGGATGAACACCAGCACCAGGAAGTACGACGCGCCCATCGCCGCGGTGGCGTCGGTGGAAATGCGCCCGATGAACCAGGTGTCGATGAGCGACAGCGCCGCCTGCGTGCTCGCGTTGATCACCAGGGGAAGCGCCAGCAGCACGATCGCGCGGTAGTCAACGCGCCGCCGGCCACGCGCGTCGATGCGCAGCGCGGGCAGCGTGTTTTCAGGCGCGGTCAAGTCGGTTCACCATCGCGGCGCGGCGGGCGGCGCGCCGCAGCGCCGCCGGCGCCCGGGAAGCGGCGGACGAACCGCGCGCGCCTAGCCGCGATGCTCCCGGATGAACCCCGCGATGCGCGGCGCGATGGTCTCGCGCCACTTGCGCCCGCTGAAGATGCCGTAGTGACCGACCCTCGGGACCCGGAAGTGCTCGCGATCGTCCACCGGAATGCCCTTGCAGAGCTGGTGCGCCGCCTCGGTCTGGCCGAAGCCGGAGATGTCGTCCAACTCGCCCTCGATGGTGAGCAGCGCGGTGCGCTGAATCGCGGCGGGATTGACCCGCTGGCCGCGCACGTCCCAGGTGCCGTTGGGCAGCCGGTGCTCCTTGAACACGGTCTGGATGGTGTCGAGGTAGTACTCGGCCGGCATGTCGAGCACCGCGTTGTACTCGTCGTAGAACTTGCGGTGGGACTGCGCGCTGCTGCCGTCGCCCTGCACGAGGTGGTTGTAGTAGTCCCAGTGGGCGTCGGCGTGGCGGTCCGGATTCATCGCGACAAAACCCATGTGCTGCAGGAAGCCGGGATAGACGCGGCGCGTGAAGCCCGGGTAGCGCATCGGCACGGTGTGGATGAGCGTCCGGTCGAACCACGACACCGGCTTGGTCCGGGCGAGGTTGTTGACCTGGGTCGGGCTGCGCCGCGTGTCGATCGGGCCGCCCATCATGATCATGGTGCGCGGCTTGACCGGCTCGTCGTCGGCGGCCATCAGCGAGATCGCCGCGAGCACCGGCACGGTGGGCTGGCACACCGAGATCACGTTGATCTCGGGGCCGAGGAAGCGGATGAACTCGCGCACGTAGTCAACGTAGTCGTCCAGATGCCAGGGCCCCTCGGACACCGGCACCATTTTCGCGTCCAGCCAGTCGGTGACGTACACGTCGTGGTTGGGCAGCAGGGCGCGCACCGTGTCGCGCAGCAGCGTCGCGAAGTGGCCGGAGAGCGGCGCCACGAGCAGCACGCGCGGGTCGTCCCGCTCGTTTGCGCGCTGGAAATGCAGCAGGCGGCAGAACGGCTTCTCCAGCGCCACCCGCTCGGTGACCGCGACCTCGGCGCCGTCGATCAGCGTACCGTGGAGACCGAACTCCGGCTTTTCGTAGCGCTTGGTGAGGCGGTGGAACAACTCGTTCGATGCCGCGATGCGGCGGCTGCCGGGCACGTAGGACAGCGGGCTGAACGGATGGCTGAAGATGTCGTGATTGACCTTGGCCATGACGTTCCACGGCGCAAGAATCGCGTGCTGCATTTCGTGTAGCGCGTAGAGCATTTCGGTCCCCTGCCGGGCGGCTCGACGGCCCCCGGTCCGCTGATGTTGCACTGCGGTTATACCAGAGCGTCCGGCGCGACGCATTGCGCAGCGTAATGAAAGCGCCACGCCGTTTCCGCCTGTCGGGACGCCCGCGGAACCCGCGGCGGAGCCGGTCAGGCCCCGCCGCGCGGGACGGCGCTATGCGGGCTTCTCGTCGCGCAGTGCGCGCCGCAGGATCTTGCCGACGTTGGTCTTGGGCAGGTCGTTGCGGAAGGCGATGTGCTTGGGCCGCTTGTAGCCGGTCAGCACCTTCTCACAGTGGGCGCGGATGTCCGCCTCGGTGAGGTTGGGATCCTTCTTGACGACGAACACCTTCACTGCCTCGCCCTGGTAGTCGTCGGGCACGCCGACTGCGGCCACCTCGAGCACACCCGGATGCTTGGCGATCTCGCCCTCGACCTCGTTGGGATACACGTTGAAGCCCGACACCAGGATCATGTCCTTCTTGCGGTCGACGATGCGGACGAAACCCGTCTCGTCCATGATGCCGATGTCGCCGGTGGCGAAGAAACCGTCGGGCGAGATCGCCTTCGCGGTCTCCTCGGGCCGCTGCCAGTAGCCCTTCATCACCTGCGGCCCGCGGATGCAGATCTCGCCCGTCCCGCCGACCGGAAGCGTCTCGCCGGCGTCGCTGCGTATGATCACCTCGGTGGACGGCACCGGCAGGCCGATCGAGCCGTTCCATGCAGGCAGGTCCATGGGATTGATGGTCGCCGCGGGGGAGGTCTCGGTCAGGCCGTAGGCCTCGATCAGCGGCTTGCCGGTGACCTCCTTCCAGCGGTTGGCCACCGCCTCCTGCACCGCCATCCCGCCGCCGAGGGTGCTCTGCAGGGTCGAGAAGTCGAGCTTCGCGAACTCGGCGTTGTTGAGCAGGGCGTTGAACAGCGTGTTGACGCCTGTGATCAGCGTGAACCGGTGCTTGCCGAGCTCCTTCACGAACCCGGGGATGTCGCGCGGATTGGTGATCAGCACGTTGCACCCGCCCAGCTTCATGAAGGTGAGGCAGTTCGCTGTGAGCGAGAAGATGTGGTAGAGCGGCAGCGCCGTGATGACTATGTGGCCTTCGGTGCGCAGGAACGGCTTCAGCCACGCTTCGGCCTGCAGCAGGTTGGCGATGATGTTGCGGTGGAGCAGCATCGCCCCCTTGGAAACGCCCGTGGTGCCGCCCGTGTACTGCAGGAAGGCGATGTCTTCGTGGCCGATCTCGCGCCGCTCGAGCTTCGCGCCGGCGCCCTGCGCCAGTACCTCGTTGAAGCGCAGGCTGCCGGGCAGGGAGTAGTCCGGCACCATCTTCTTCACCTTGCGCACCACGAAGTTCACCAGTGCGCCCTTCAGGCCGAGCAGGTCCCCGAGCGCCGCCACCACGACGTGCTTCAACGGCGTGCGGCTGCGGACCTCCTCGAGCGTCCGCGCGAAGTTCTCGAGGATCACGATCACCTCGGCGCCGGAATCGGCGAGCTGGTGCTCGAGCTCGCGCGCCGTGTACAGCGGATTCACGTTCACGACGGTGCAGCCGGCGCGCAGGATCCCGAAGATGCACACCGGGTATTGCAGCACGTTGGGCATCATCACCGCGACGCGCGTGCCCTTTGCGCAGCCGACGCTCTGCAGCCAGGCGCCGAACTGCCCGGACAGCCGGTCGAGCTCGGCGAAGCTGATGCTCTTGCCCATGCAGTGGTACGCGGGCCGGTCGCCGTAGCGCGCCACCGACTCGTCGAACAGGTCCCGCACCGACGCGTACTGCTTCGGGTCGATGTCCACCGGTACCCCCGGCGGATACGACTTCAGCCAGATCTTTTCCATGCTCCTCCTCCTCGTTGCCCCGTTTGTGCACCGCCCGATCGATACGCCGGGCGAGTCCGTTGTCGATCGTTACCGATGCTTGAAATCGGGCTTGCGCTTCTCCACGAACGCGCGCATGCCCTCCTTCTGGTCCTCGGTGGCGAACAGCGCGTGGAACAGCCGCCGCTCGAACAGCATGCCTTCGGCCAGCGGCGCCTCGTACGCGCGGTTCACGCTTTCCTTGGCCATCATCACGACCGGCAGGGAATAGCCGGCGATCACCGTCGCGGCGCCGAGGGCCTCGTCGAGCAGCTTGTCCGCCGGCACGACGCGCGAGACCAGCCCCGCGCGCTCAGCCTCCTGCGCGTCCATCATGCGCGCGGTCAGCACCAGGTCCATCGCCTTCGCCTTGCTCACCGCGCGCGGCAGGCGCTGCGTGCCGCCGGCGCCGGGGATGATGCCGAGCTTGATCTCCGGCTGGCCGAACTTCGCCGTGTCGGCGGCGATGATGAAGTCGCACATCATCGCGAGCTCGCAGCCGCCCCCGAGCGCGAAGCCGGCCACCGCGGCGATCACCGGCTTGCGGACCTGGCGCAGCTTCTCCCAGTTGCGCGTGATGTACTCGGACTTGTACACGTCCATGTAGCCCCAGTCCTTCATCGCGCCGATGTCGGCGCCCGCGGCGAAGGCCTTCTCGCTGCCGGTGATGACGATGCAGCCGATCCCCTCGTCGGCCTCGAACGCCGCCAGCGCGGTGCCGAGCTCGTCCATCAGCGTGTCGTTCAGCGCGTTCAGTGCCTTGGGCCGGTTGAGGGTGACCAGGCCGACGCGGCCGCGGGTCTCCACCAGGATGTTCTCGTATGACATCGATCGCTCCTTCCTCGGGTGTGGGATCGGGCGGCGGCCGGCGGCGCCGCGCCCGGTGCAACGGCGGCAGTGTAATGCGCTCCGGCCGCCGCGAGGACCCTCCGCGCCCGGCGCCCGGTCCGCTACCGGCGCGCCTTCCAGGCCGACAGCGGCAGCACGTCGGGCAGGTCGAAGCGCCCGCGGTCGGGCTCGGGCTCGGTCAGGGCCACCGTCTCGCGCATGGTGGCGAGCGAGCGGCGCGCGAGCGCCTGGTACAGCGCCGTGGCGTCGGTCTTCCACGCGACCTCGTCGTCGGTGACCTCGCGCACCACCCGCGCCGGAATGCCCGCCACGAGGGTGCGGCGCGGCACCTGCATGCCCGCCTTCACGAAGGCCATCGCCGCCACGATCGCCTCCTCGCCGATCACGGCGTTGTCGTTGACCACCGCGTTCATCCCCACCAGCGCGTTGCGGCCGATGCGGGCGGAGTGGACGATGGCGCCGTGGCCGACGTGCCCGTCCTCCTCGATCACCGTGTCCGCCTCCGGGAAGCCGTGCACAATGCAGCAGTCCTGGATGTTCGCGCCGCGCTCGACCACGATGCGGCCGAAGTCGCCGCGCAGGGAGGCGGACGGTCCCACGTAGACGCCGGGCCCGACGATGACGTCCCCGATCAGCGTGGCGGACGGGTGGACGTAGGCTTCCGGGTGCACGACCGGGATGATGCCGTCGATGGCATAGACTCGGACCATGGGGCCTCCCGCGCGGCGCGCTAAACTGGCAGAGCCGTGCAGAATACCAAAGCCTCCCTGTTGCGCCTCGCCCTTGCCGCCCTCCTCGCCGCCTGCATGAACTCCGCCGCCGCGTTCGACCTCCAGGGCCACCGCGGGGCGCGCGGGCTCGCGCCGGAGAACACGCTCACCGCGTTCGCGCGCGCGCTGTCGATCGGCGTCACCACGCTGGAGATGGACGCCGGCGTCACGGCCGACGGCGTCGTGGTGGTCAGTCACGACCGGCGCCTGAACCCCGACATCACCCGCGGCACCGACGGACGCTGGCTCACCGGGCGCACGTTCGCGATCCACGACCTCACCTTCCGCGAGCTGCAGCGCTACGACGTCGGCCGCATCAAGCCCGGCAGCGACTACTCCAGGCGCTTTACCGACCAGCGCCGCGCCGACCGGCTGCGCATCCCGTCCCTCGAGCAGGTGTTCGATCTCGCGCGCCACGCGAGGAACGATCGCGTGCGCTTCAACATCGAGACCAAGCTCTCGCCGCTGGAGCCCGAGGACACGCTCCCGCCCGACGCGTTCGCGCGCGCCCTGATCGACGTGGTGCGCGCCAGCGGCATGGCCGCGCGCACGACCATCCAGTCGTTCGACTGGCGCACGCTCCAGGTGGTGCAGCAGGAGGCACCCGAGATCGCCACGTCCTATCTCTCCGTGCAGCAGCAGGCGGAGGACACCATCCAGGCCGCCAATCCCGCCGGCTCGCCCTGGACCGGCGGCATCCGCTTCCGCGACCACGGCTCGGTGCCGAAGATGGTGAAGGCTGCCGGCGGTCGGGTCTGGTCGCCGTACTTCGGCGACCTGACGACCGAGCTGGTGAAGGAAGCGCACGCGCTCGGCCTCGAGGTGCTGCCCTGGACGGTCAACGAGCCGCCGGACATGGAGCGCCTCATCGACTGGGGCGTGGACGGCATCATCACCGACTATCCCGACCGGCTGCGCGAGGTAATGGCCGATCGCAGGCTGCCGCTGCCCGCGCCCACGCCGGTCAATCCCTGACCCCGAAAGGAGCATCGTCCCATGGATGTCCGCGCCGCCGTCGCCTACGCCCCCGGCCAGCCCCTCGTCATCGAAACCGTGCAGCTCGAGGGACCCCGCGCCGGCGAGGTGCTGGTCGAGATCAAGGCCACCGGCGTCTGCCACACCGACGAGTTCACGCGCTCGGGCGCCGATCCCGAGGGCCTGTTTCCGGCGATCTTCGGCCACGAGGGCGCGGGCGTGGTGGTCGACGTCGGCCCGGGCGTGACGTCGCTCAAAAAGGGCGACCACGTGATCCCGCTCTACACGCCCGAATGCCGCCAGTGCAAGTCGTGCCTGTCGCGCAAGACCAACCTCTGCACCGCGATCCGCGGCACGCAGGGCAAGGGCGTGATGCCCGACGGCACGTCGCGCTTCAGCATCGGCGGCAGGATGGTCCACCACTACATGGGCTGCTCCACCTTCGCGAACTACACCGTGCTGCCGGAGATCGCGCTCGCGAAGATCCGCGAGGACGCGCCGTTCGACAAGGTCTGCTACATCGGCTGCGGCGTGACCACCGGCATCGGCGCGGTGATCAACACGGCGAAGGTGGAGGCGGGCGCGAACGTGGTGGTCTTCGGCCTCGGCGGCATCGGCCTCAACGTGCTGCAGGGCGCGCGCATGGTCGGCGCGAACAAGATCATCGGCGTGGACCTGAACCCGGAGCGCGAGGCGCTCGGGCGCAAGTTCGGCATGACGCACTTCGTGAATCCGAAGGACGTGAAGGGTGACCTCGTGCCCCATCTCGTCGACCTCACCGACGGCGGCGCAGATTACAGCTTCGAGTGCATCGGCAACGTGGACGTCATGCGCCAGGCGCTGGAGTGCTGCCACCGCGGCTGGGGGGTGTCGGTGATCATCGGCGTGGCCGGCGCCGGGCAGGAGATCCGGACGCGGCCGTTCCAGCTCGTGACCGGGCGCGTCTGGAAGGGCACCGCGTTCGGCGGCGCGCGCGGCCGCTCGGACGTGCCGAAGATCGTGGACTGGTACATGGACGGCAAGATCGACATCGACAGCCTGATCACCCACACCATGCCGCTCGCGGACATCAACAAGGCGTTCGACCTGATGCATTCGGGCGAATCGATCCGCTCCGTCGTCGTTTTCTGAAGCGTCACCACGAAAGCGCCAAGAGGAACCCGGCTTCGCAGCACGCCCCGCCCGGCATTCTTCGTGCCGTGGCGGCGGAGCTTCCCCGACGGCGGTGAATAAGTCACTGCCGCGGCGGGAATGGTCCCCGCCCGCGCGCCCCGGCGCCGGCCATCCTTCGCTCACGTCGATTCGACGTCCACGCGAAGGAGAACGAGATGAAAGCGAAGATCCTGGCCGCCGCGTTCGGCATCCTTGCCCTGTGCCCCCTCGCCGCGACGGCCCAGCACGACACCCGCGATCCCTGGCAGGAGGCGCTGAACGAGTACGAGATCGGCCATTACCGCGAGGCGATCTCGTGGCTCTCCATCGCCGGCGAGAACAACGACGTCCGCGCACAGCAGATGCTCGGCCTGATGTACGTGTACGGCGAGTCCCTCTACGGCGCGGCGGTCCCTCGCGACGTCGGCCTCGCCCGGTCGTGGCTCTACCGGGCCGAGGCCCAGGGCAGCGGGGTCGCCCGCTACGCGCTCGCCCGGCTCGACAGCGGCCAGCCGGTGCCGCCTGCGGTCGCGATCGCCAACCGCGAGGCGAGCGGCGAGTAGACCCGCCGGACGGTCGCCATGCACAACCTCGCCGTCCTGGTGCTCTGCTTCGCCGCGGGGATCCTGCTGCGGCGAAGCGGCCGGGTGCCCGACAACGGGCACATGGCGCTGAACGCCTTCATCATCCACGTGTCGCTGCCCGCACTGATCCTGCTGCACCTGCAGCGGGCGCCCCTCGGGGCCGACGTGTTCGCAGCCGCGGCGATCGCCTGGGCGCTGTTCGGCCTCGCCGCGGTGTTCTTCATGGCAGCGGGCCGCGCGTTGCGGCTTGCGCCGGGCACGGTGGGCGCGCTCACCCTGACCGGCGGACTCGCCAACACCTCGTTCGTCGGCATCCCGATGATCGAGGCCTTCTACGGCACCGGCGGCGTGGCGCTCGGGCTGGTGATCGACCAGCTCGGCTCCTACCTCGCGCTCGCCACCATGGGGATCCTCGTCGCGGCGCTGTACGCCGGCGGCCGGCCCGACCCGCGCGCGGTGGCCCGCAAGATCGCCACCTTCCCGCCGCTGATCGCGGTGGTGTGCGCGTTCGCACTGCGGCCCTTCGAGTATCCGGACTGGCTGGCGTCCGTGCTCGGGCGGCTGGGCGATACGCTCGCGCCGCTCGCACTCGCCTCGGTGGGCATGCAGCTGCGCCTCGCCGACGCGGCCGGCTACCGCGCCACGCTCGCGCTGGGGCTCACTTTCAAGCTCGTGCTCGGGCCGGCACTGCTGGTCGGCGGGTGGCTCGCGGCGTTCGGGATCGACGGCCCGCATGCGCGCATCGTGCTCTTCGAGGCGGCCATGGCCCCCATGATCGGCGGCGCCATCGTCGCCTCCGAGCACAAGCTCGATCCGCCGCTCACCGCCCTGATGGTCGGGATCGGGATCCCGCTTTCGTTCCTGACCGTCCCGGTCTGGTGGTGGGTGCTGGAACGGCTCTGAACGCAGGCCGTCAGGCCACGCGCCGCTCGAGCAGCTGTTCCCAATCGATGTGCGGATCGGGCTCGTGCGCGAGCGCGCGCTCCAGGCGCGCGGCGTGCTCGACCTCCTCCTCCGCCATCTCGCGCGCGAAGGCGCGCACCTCGGGATCCTCCGCGCTTGCCGCGACGCGGTCGAAGAACGCCTTGGCGCGCTCCTCGCCGGCAAGCGCGATACGCAGCGCGTCGTAGGGCGTCAGCAGCCGGAAGATCCAGTCGTGCGCGGCGGTCTCGGGCGCCCCGGCATCGAGCCAGCGGTACTCGCCCGCGAGCGCGGTGGCGAGCTTCGCGGCGCCGATGCGCCGCTCGATGAGGTCCGCGTGTTCCTGCTCCATGCGGGCGAGCTTCGCGAACAGCGCAGCGAGGTCCTCCTTGTCGTGGTCGGCCATCTGCGCGGCGAACTCCCGGTAGCGGGCCGCCGCCTCGCGCTCGATGGCGAGCGCATGGGCGTGGAACTCGTCGAGTGTCTGGATGGGGGCGGTCATGGCATCCTCTGCGTCGCGTAACGGCATCGTATGCAGCATGACCCCGCGAGGGCGCCGGAAGGGTGACCTGGATCAAACCTCCCGGCGTTCGCGGAGCGCGCGGGACCGTGGGGTAGAATCCAAGGGATTCAAGCCTTTGAATCGCTCCCCCGGATGCCTGCCGCCACCCCTCCCAACGCGCCGCCGCCCTCGGGCGAGGGCCACGCCACCAACTTCATCCGCAATATCGTAGATGAGGACCTGGCCAGGGGGAAGTACGCGGCGCGCAGCTGGGGCGGCGCGCCCGGGCCGACGTCGAGGCACGCGGGCGCGGCGCCCGACCCGGCGCGCATCCGCACGCGCTTTCCGCCGGAGCCCAACGGCTACCTGCACATCGGGCACGCCAAGTCGATCTGCCTCAACTTCGGTCTGGCGCGCGACTACGGCGGCGTCTGCCACATGCGCTTCGACGACACCAATCCCACCAAGGAGGAGCAGGAGTACGTCGACTCCATCCTGGACTCGGTGCGCTGGCTGGGCTTCGACTGGGGGCCGCATCTCTACTTCGCGTCCGACTACTTCGATCTGCTCTACGGGTTTGCCGAGAAGCTCATCGAAGCGGGCCACGCGTACGTGGACAGCATCAGCGCCGAGGAGATGCGCGCCCTGCGCGGGACGCTCACCGAGCCGGGCAGCAACAGCCCGTACCGCGACCGCAGCCCGGCCGAGAACCTCGATCTCCTGCGGCGCATGAAGGCGGGCGAGTTCCCCGAAGGCACGCACGTGCTGCGGCTGAAGATCGACATGGGCTCGCCCAACGTCAACATGCGCGATCCGGTCGCCTACCGCATCCGCCACGCCTCGCATCACCGCACCGGCGACAAGTGGTGCATCTACCCAATGTACGACTACACCCACGGCGTGTCGGATGCGCTGGAGAACATCACCCACTCGATCTGCACGCTGGAGTTCGCCGACCACCGGCCGCTTTACGACTGGCTCAACGAGCGCCTGGCCGAGCTCGGCCTGCTCAACACGCCGCTGCCGCAGCAGATCGAGTTCGCGCGGCTCAATCTCAACTACACGGTGCTGTCCAAGCGCAAGCTCATCCAGCTCGTCGAGGAGCAGCACGTCGACGGCTGGGACGATCCGCGCATGCCGACCCTGGTCGGCGCGCGCCGGCGCGGCTACACGCCCGAGGCGATGCGCCTCTTCGCCGACCGCATCGGCGTGTCCAAGGCCGACAGCATCATCGACATGAGCGTGCTGGAGGACTGCGTGCGCGAGGACCTGAACGAGCGCGCGCCGCGCGCCTTCGCGGTGCTCGATCCGCTGAAGCTGGTGATCGACAACTGGCCCGCGGGCCATGTCGAGCAGTGCGAGGCGCCGGTCCATCCGCATCATCCGGAGCTCGGCAAACGCACGTTCCCGATCTCCGGCGAGCTGTGGATCGAGCGCGAGGACTTCGCCGAGACCCCGCCCAAGGGCTACTTCCGCCTCTTCCCCGGCAACCTGGTGCGGCTGCGCTTCGGCTACGTGGTGAAGTGCATCGGCGCGGACAAGGACGCGACGGGCAACGTCGTCGCGGTGCATTGCGAGTACCTGCCCGAGACGCGGTCCGGCACCCCGGGCGCCGACGGCGTCAAGGTGAAGGGCACCCTCCACTGGCTGTCGGCCGCGCAGGCCTGCGCCGCGGAAGTGCGGCTCTACGACCGGCTGTTCAACGCGCCCTTCCCGGGCTCGAAGCGCGGCCGCGAGGTAAGTGACGACACGCTGCTCGCCCGCGAGAGCCTCGCGGGCGCCGCCGAGCAGGAGCCCGGCGCCGCGCCCGCGCTCGAGGATTTCCACTGGCTGGACGACCTCAATCCGGAGTCCAAGCGCACGCTGCAAGCCTATGTCGAGCCGGGGCTCGCCGACGCGCCGCCGGAGACGCGCTTCCAGTTCGAGCGTCACGGGTACTTCGTGGCCGACCTGCGCGACACACGGCCTGGCCGGCCGGTGTTCAACCGCACCGTGACGCTGCGCGATTCCTGGGCGAAGCAGGCGAAGTGATCAGCGCTTCGCCCCGCTGAGCGCGCGCCACACCTTCTCCCTGGTCACGGGCATGTCGATGGCGGTCACCCCGCAAGGCGCCAGCGCGTCGATCACCGCGTTCACGATCGCCGGCGTCGCGCCGTGGCAGCCCGCTTCGCCCACGCCCTTGGCGCCGAGCGCGTTGTGGGCGGTCGGGATGGTCTCGTCGAACTGCGTGACCAGATCCGGCACGTCGTCGGCGCGCGGCATGGCGTAGTCCATGAACGAGCCGGACAGGAGCTGTCCGGCGCTGTCGTGCACGCAATCCTCGAGCAGCGCCTGGCCGAGTCCCTGCACGATGCCGCCCTCGACCTGGCCGTGGGCGATCATGGGATTCATCACGCGGCCGATGTCGTCAACCGCCACGTGCCGTACGACGCTCACGACGCCGGTCTCCAGGTCGATCTCCACCTCCGCGATCTGGCAGCCGTTCGGCCAGGTCTGCGCGGTCGCGGCGCCGGTCGCGGTGACCGCGATGCGGCCCTGCGGTGCCCGCGCGGCGAGCTCGAACAGGCCGATCGACCGGTCCGTCCCGGCGATGCGGAAACGCCCGTCGACGAGCTCGAGATCGCCCTCCGCCGCCTCCAGCGCCTGCGATGCGAACTTGCGCGCGGCATCGGCGGCGGCATTCGCGCCGGCGAGCACCGCGGTGCCGCCGACCTGCAGCGAGCGCGAGCCGCCCGAGCCGCCGCCCGATTTCACCACCGCCGTATCGCCGTGCACCAGCACGACGCGCCGCGGCTCTATCCCCAGCCGGTCCGCGACGATCTGCGCATACGACGTCCACAGGCCCTGCCCCATGGGCTGCGTGCCTGCGGCGACGGTCACCTCGCCCTCGCCCGAGACGGTCACGTCCACGGCTTCGTCGAGCTTCGCGCTGCCCGTGACCTCGACGTAGCACGCGACGCCTCGCCCGCGGAGCCGGCCGCGTGCCCGCGATGCGGCGGCGCGCGCCGCGAAGCCGTCCCAGTCCGCCGCCGCGGCGCAGGCCTCCAGCACGCGCGGAAAATCGCCGCAGTCGTAGGTGAGCCCGACGGCGTTCTTCCACGGCATCTCGGCCGCCGTCACCAGGTTGCGCCGGCGCAGCTCGACCGGATCGACGCCCGTCTCCAGTGCGGCGCGCGACACCAGCCGCTCGAGCAGGTAGCCCATCTCCGGCCGCCCCGCGCCGCGATAGGCGTCCACCGGCGCGGTGTGGGTGAACTGCATGCGCACCTCGTGGCGCAGCAGCCGAATGCGATACGGCCCGGTCGCCGCACGCACGCCGGACATCGCCGGCACCGCCGCGCCGTAGTGCGAGACATATGCGCCGATGTTGGCCCAGGTGCGCACGCGCAGGGCGAGGAAGCGCTGCTCCGCGTCCAGCGCGAGCTCGGCCTCGGTCCAGTTGTCGCGGCCCTGGGTATCGGTGAGAAAGATCTCCGAGCGGTCGCCTAGCCACTTCACCGGCCGGCCGGTGCGCCGCGCCGCGTACGCGACCGCAACGTACTCGGGATACGGATAGCCGCGCGTCCCGAAGCCGCCGCCCATGTCGGTGCAGACCACCCGCATGCGCTCGCGCGGCACGCGGAAGGCGGCCTCCGCGAGCTGAGTGCAGACCAGATGGGTGTTCTGCGTGGGGCACCATACGGTGAACGCATCCGCGCCGGCGTCGTACTGCGCCAGCGCGGCGCGCGGCTCGAGGGGATTCGAGACCAGCCGCTGGTTGCGCACCGCCACGCGCACGACGCGCGCGGCCGCCGCGAACGACGCCGACACCGCCGCCTCGTCACCGTGCTGGTAGTACGCGGCGATGTTGCCCCAGCCGGGCAGGCACGCGGCCGGCCACACCTGCGCCGAGTCGTCGCGTGCGGCGTCGCGCGCATCGACCACGGCATCCAGCGGCTCCCACTCGACCTCGACGCGCTCGGCGGCGTCCTTCGCCTGCTGGCGCGTCTCGGCCACCACCATCGCCACGGCGTCGCCCACGAAGCGCGCTACGTCCGCGGTCAGCGCGCGACGCGGCGCGGCGTCGACCGGCCGGCCATCGGGCCGCTTGTGCAGCTGCAGGCAGGGCAGTGCGCCGATGCCGTCGTCGACGAGGTCCTGCCCGGTGAACACGCCGGCCACCCCGGGCATGGCGCGCGCCTCGGCAGCATCGATGCGCCCGATGCGTGCATGCGCGTGAGGCGACCGCACGAAGGCGCAATGGAGCTGCCCGGGCAATGCAAGGTCGTCGGTGAACCGGCCCTGGCCGGTGAGCAGCCGCGCGTCCTCCAGGCGGCGCACGGGCCGGCCGATCCACTGGCTGCGGCCGGGTTGCAGCGTATCCATGGGTCTGTCGCTCCCCGATTCGTTCGATCGTTGCCGGGAAAGAAGCGTCCTAGGTTAGCAGGTCGGAATCGGCAGGTCGGCTGTAGAGGGCGTTTGATCTAGATCGACTTCTGCAGTGCCGCGAGAAGCTCTAATGAGCGGGGACGAAGAAGAGGGGGCTCCTCGATGGCTTGGTACAACCTGTTCACCACTGATTACGGCCTCATGAGCCTGGCCGTGATCGTCATCGTCATCGCGATTGGCGTGTATTTCGCAAAGAAATTCAACGACTTGTCCAAACAAAAGCCGGGCGAGGAAAAGGACTGGTAGGCCCGCCGGGCCGGTGACGCACCGGACCTGCGCCGCTGGACGGCGCGGGTTCCTGCTACACTTCGCGTAGCGGGCGCAAATTCATCCGGTTGGCGCGCCGTGGTCCTGCGTACTTCGCGGTAGAAGTCCGCGCGGGGCATTCCCATCACGACTCGCATCGTCCTGGACCGGTTCCGAGCTGTCATGCTCGGCAGGCCGAGCAGGAGAACTCATTTGGCTCAGGGCTTTGAAGGCCTCGGGCTCGCTCCGGAACTCGTCCGCGCTGTCGCGGAAGAAGGCTATAGCGAACCCACCCCCGTACAGATCCAGGCAATTCCCCCCATCCTCGCCGGACGCGACGTCCTCGCCGGCGCCCAGACCGGCACCGGCAAGACCGCCGGGTTCACGCTGCCGATGCTGCAGCGGCTGGAGCATCACTCGCACCACGGCGGGCGCCACGCGGTGCGCGCCCTCGTGCTAACGCCGACGCGCGAGCTCGCCGCGCAGGTCGAGGAAAGCGTCCGCACCTACGGCAAGTACCTCAAGCTGCGCACCGCGCTCGTGTTCGGCGGGGTCGGCATGCAGCCGCAGGTCGATGCGCTCGCCAACGGCGTCGACATCCTGGTCGCGACGCCGGGGAGGCTGCTGGACCACGTCGGGCAGAAAACGGCGAACCTCTCGCACGTGGAAATCCTCGTGCTCGACGAGGCGGACCGCATGCTCGACATGGGCTTCATCCACGACATCCGCCGCGTCCTCGCGGTGCTGCCGGAAAAGCGGCAGAACCTGCTGTTCTCGGCCACGTACACCGACGAGATCCGCGATCTCGCCGAGTCCATCCTTCACGATCCCGCCCTGGTCGAGGTCGCGCGGCGCAACGCGGACTCCGAGCTGGTGGCGCAACGCATCCACCCGGTGGACCGCGCGCTCAAGCGCAGCCTGCTCGCCAAGCTGGTGAAGGACGGCGACTGGCACCAGGTGCTGGTGTTCACTCGCACCAAGCACGGCGCCAACCGCCTGGCCGAGCAGCTCTGCCGTGACGGCATCCAGGCCGTGGCGATCCACGGCAACAAGAGCCAGGGTGCGCGCACGCGCGCGCTCGCGGGCTTCAAGTCCGGCGACGTGCGCGTGCTCGTGGCCACCGACATTGCGGCGCGCGGCCTCGACATCGAGGAGCTGCCGCACGTGGTGAACTACGACCTGCCGAACGTTCCCGAGGACTACGTGCACCGCATCGGCCGCACCGGCCGCGCCGGCATGACCGGCGAGGCGCTGTCGCTGGTCTCCGAGGACGAGCACGAGTTCCTGCGCGACATCGAGAAACTGCTCAAGCGCCCGGTCGAGCGCGTCGTTGTGCCGGGATTCGAGCCGGGCACCGCGCCCGCGGTCCCGGCCGAAGCGCAGGGCGAGCGGCGGGAGCGCGAGCCGCGCCCGCAGGGCGGCGGCCGGCCGCAACAGCAGCCGCAGCAGCCGCGCGGCAACGCGCCCCGGCCACAGCAGCAGGGGCGCGGCCAGCCGCAGCAGGGCAAGCAGCGCCAGCCGCAGCAGCCGCAGCAGCCGCAGCAGCAGCAGCCGCAGCAGCAACCCCGCGGGCCCAAGCAGCCGCGTCAGCCTGCGCACGACCTCGAGCTCGGCCCGCCGCCGTCGCACTTCGCGCAAAGCCGCGGTCCCAAGCCGCAGAAATACTCGGATCACGATCTCGAGTCGGGACCGCCGCCGTCATACCGGCCCGACGTTCCGGCGGAGCGCGCCCGCCCGGAGCACGACGCCGACGACCGCCAGCCGGCGTCGAACGCCAATGCCCTGTTCCCGTCGTCGGGCGGCTTCACCCCGGACGGCAAGCGCGGCGGCGGCGGCGGCGGGCGCAAGCAGCGCGGACGCGGCAGCAACGTGCCGGCGCTCCTGCGCGGCCCCTCGCGCCGCGACTCCTAGCGGCGCCGCTTGACGTCGCGGCGGGAGCGGGTCACCCGCACCCTGGTGCTGGGCGCACTCTCGGCGTTCGCGCCGATGTCGATCGACCTGTACCTGCCGGCGCTGCCGGCCCTGGAGCGCGCCCTCGGGGCCGACGCGGCCGCAATCCAGTGGACGCTGGCGGCGTTCTTCATCGGCTTCGCCGCGGGCCAATTGCTCTACGGCCCGATCACCGACCGCTTCGGGCGCAAGCCGCCGCTGTATGTCGGCCTCGCGATCTACGTAGCCGCCTCGATCGGCTGCGCAGCCGCCACGTCGGCGGGCATGCTCATCGCGCTGCGCCTCGTGCAGGCGATCGGCGCGTGCGCTGCCGCGGTGACCTCGCGGGCCATGGTGCGCGATCTCTTCGAGCCGCGCGAGGCGGCGCGCGTGTTCTCCACGCTGATGCTGGTGATGGGCGTCGCGCCCATACTCGCGCCGCTGGTGGGCAGCTACATCCTGCTCTGGCTGGGCTGGCAGGCGATCTTCCTCGCGCTGGCCGCCTACGGCATCGCCTCGCTCGCCGCCGCGGCGCTTGCACTCCCCGAAACCCACGCGGGCAGCCCGGAACGCTCGCTGCGCCTCGGTCCGGTGCTGCGCGAGTACGCACGCATCCTCGCCGTGCCCGTGTTCCATCGCAACGTCGGCGCTTCGGCCGTCACCATGGGCGGGATGTTCGCGTACATCACCGCGTCGCCCTTCGTGTTCATCGAGCTGATGGGCCTGGCGGTCGATACCTACGGCTGGCTGTTCGGTCTCAACGCGCTCGGGCTGATCGCCGCTTCGCAGCTGAATCGCGTCCTGCTGGCGCGCACCTCGCCGCGGCGCATCCTGCTCGGGACGCTCCTCGTCCAGGTCGGGGCGAGCGCGGTGCTGCTCGCGGCGGCCATCAGCGGCTTCGGCGGCGTCGCGGGCCTGGTCGTTCCGCTGTTCGTCTTCATCGCCTGCCTCGGCCTGATCCTTCCCAACGCGTCCGCCGCCGCGCTCGCGCCGTTCGCGGCGAGCGCCGGCAGCGCCTCCGCGCTGATGGGGGCGATCCAGTTCGGCATCGCCGGCCTGGTGAGCGCCATCGTCGGCGCCGTGCACGCGCGCTCCGCGGTGCCGATGGCGGCGGCGATTGCACTCTGCGCCGTCGGCGGCCTCGCACTCATGCCCAAGCGGCGGCTCGGCCCGCGCTGAGGCGGCTCCTGGCGTGCGGAACCGTGCAGTCCCGCGAACAGTCTTAGAATAAGCCATCGCGCGGCGCCTATCCCGGCGCCGCGCTTCGTTTTCCCGGTTCGCCCATGAACGCTCCCGAGCATCCGCCCCGGACCGCCGCCGAGGCCATCGTCATCCGCGGCGCGCGGCAGAACAATCTCAAGAATCTCGACGTCACGCTGCCGGTCAACGAATTGATCGTGGTGACCGGGGTGTCGGGCTCGGGGAAGAGCTCGCTGGTCTTCGACACCCTGTTCGCGGAAGGTCAGCGACGTTACGTCGAGACCTTCAGCCCCTACGCGCGGCAGTTCCTCGACCGGATGGACAAGCCGCAGGTGGACGCCATCGAGGGCATCCCGCCGGCCATCGCCATCGACCAGACCAACCCGGTGCGCACCTCGCGCTCCACGGTCGGCACGATGACCGAGCTGAACGACCACCTGAAGCTGCTGTTCGCGCGCGCCGCGCGGCTCTTCTGCCGCGGCTGCGGCCAGCCGGTGCGGCGCGATACCGCCGACACCATCGCCGACGAGCTGGCGCGCCGCGCCGCCGCGGCCGGCGATCCGCGTCTCGTCGTGACCTTCCCCGTCGCCGTGCCGGAGAACTTCAGCGAAGCCGAGGTCATGCAGTTGCTGGAGCGCCAGGGCTACACGCGCATCCACGCCAGGTCCCCCGGCCTCATCGAAGTGATCCAGGACCGCTTTCGCATGACCGGCGCCGAGCGCGTGCGGGTGATGGAGGCGCTCGAGGCGGCATTGAAGCTCGGCAACGGCAAGGTCAACGTCTCGGTAGAAGAACCGGCCGCGCAGTGGCGCTTCTCCGGCGATCTGCACTGCGCCGACTGCGACCTGCACTACGCCGACCCGACGCCGTCGTTCTTCTCCTTCAATTCCCCGCTCGGCGCCTGCGAGACCTGCCGCGGCTTCGGCCGCGTGATCGGCGTCGATTACGGACTCGTCGTGCCCGACGAGTCGAAGACGCTGCGCGAGGGCGCGGTGAAGACCTGGCAGACCGCCTCGTTCAAGGAATGCCAGGGCGACCTGGAGAAGTACGCCGCGATGCGCGGCATCCCGCTCGACACGCCGTGGAAGCACCTCGCCCCCGAGCAGCGCGAGTGGGTGATCGAAGGCGAGCCCAAGTGGAAGAGCTGGGAGAAGTCCTGGCCCGGCGTCTGGTACGGCGTGAAGCGCTTCTTCAAGTGGCTCGAGACCAAGAGCTACAAGATGCACATCCGCGTGCTGCTCTCCAAGTATCGCGCCTACACGCCCTGCGAGACCTGCCAGGGCGCGCGGCTCAAGCCCGATGCGCTGCTCTGGCGCCTGGGCACGCGCGAGGACGCGGACGGCGCGCTCGCCGGCCGCTATCGCCGCTTCAAGCCGATGGGCGCGCAGTGGTCCGACGAGACCCTCGCCGCGCTGCCCGGCCTGACGGTGCACGATCTCATGCTGCTGCCGCTCGACCGCGCGCGCGGCTTTTTCCAGACGCTGCACCTCCCCGCGCCCCTGGACGAGGCGACCGACCTGCTGCTCGACGAGATCCGCGCGCGCTTGAGCTATCTCAACGCCGTGGGCCTCGGCTATCTCACCCTCGACCGGCAGTCGCGCACGCTCTCCGGCGGCGAGGTGCAGCGGATCAACCTCACCACCGCGCTGGGCACGTCGCTGGTGAACACGCTGTTCGTGCTCGACGAGCCCTCCATCGGCCTGCATCCGCGCGACATGGGCCGCGTCATCGACGTGATGAAGCGCCTGCGCGACGCGGGCAACTCGCTGGTCGTGGTGGAGCACGATCCGCAGATCATGTTCGCCGCGGATCGGCTGCTCGACATCGGCCCGGGGCCCGGCGAGCGTGGCGGCGAGATCGTCTTCTTCGGCACGCCGGAGGAGATGCGCACCGCGGGCACGCTCACCGCGGAATACCTTTCCGGCCGCAAGCGCGCCGGCGTGCCGCGGCCGCAGGGCGCCATCGGCACCGACCGTGAAAGCGGCCGCCTCGAGCTCTCCGGCGCGGCGGAGCACAACCTGAAGCACGTGGACGTGACCTTCCCGCTGCGCCGCCTGGTGTGCGTCACCGGCGTGTCGGGCTCGGGCAAGTCCACGCTGGTGCAGGACGTCCTGCATCCGGCGTTGCGCAAGGCGAAGGGCAAGCCGACCGAGACGCCCGGCGCGTTCCGCGAACTGCGCGGCGTGCAGCACATCGACGACGTGACGCTGGTGGACCAGACGCCCATCGGCAAGACCACGCGCTCCAATCCGGCGAGCTACGTCGGCGCGTTCGACGCCATCCGCGACGCGTTCTCCCGCGCGCCGCTGGCGAAGGAGCGCAGCTACACGCCGGGCACGTTCAGCTTCAACGCAGGCAACGGGCGCTGCCCGACCTGCGGCGGCAACGGCTTCGAGCACGTCGAGATGCAGTTCCTCTCCGACGTATACCTGCGCTGCCCGGACTGCGACGGCAGGCGGTATCGCCCCGAGGTGCTCGAAGTGACGGTACGCGGCAAGTCCATCGCCGACGTGCTGGAGATGACCGTGCACGAGGCCGCGCAGTTCTTCGCCGGAAATGCGGAGGTACGCACGGCGCTCGCGCCGCTGGTCGACGTCGGTCTGGACTACCTGCGCCTCGGCCAGCCCGTGCCCACGCTCTCCGGCGGGGAGGCGCAGCGGCTCAAGCTCGCCGGGCACCTGGTCGAGGCAGCGCGCTCTGCGCCGAAGCGCGGAACGCTGTTCCTCTTCGACGAGCCCACCACCGGCCTGCACTTCGAGGACGTGGCGAAGCTGCTCGGCGCGTTCCGGCGCCTCATCGCCGCGGGACATTCGCTCATCGTCATCGAGCACAACCTCGACGTCATCGGCGCGGCCGACTGGGTGATCGACCTCGGCCCCGAGGGCGGCGAGGCCGGCGGCGAGGTGATCGCGGTCGGCACGCCGCGCGACATCATGGCGAACCCGCGTTCGCACACGGGCGTCGCGCTCGCCGACTACGAGGCGCAGCTCGCCGCCGGCGCGGGACTCGCGGCCCACGAGCCGCGCGGGCGGCCGCTGCAGGCGGCGCTGCGCAGCCGCAACGCCATCACCATCCACAACGCCCGCGAGCACAACCTGAAGTCGGTGGACGTGGACATTCCACGCAACCGCTTCACCGTGGTGACCGGCGTGTCCGGCTCGGGCAAATCGACGCTGGCCTTCGACATCCTGTTCAACGAGGGGCAGCGGCGCTATCTCGAGTCGCTGAACGCATACGCGCGGCAGTTCGTGCAGCCCTCGTCGCGGCCGGACGTCGACGCCATATTCGGCATTCCGCCGACGGTGGCGATCGAGCAGCGCACCAGCCGCGGCGGGCGCAAGTCCACGGTCGCCACCATGACCGAGGTCTACCACTTCCTGCGCCTGCTCTACATGAAGCTCGGCGTGCAGCACTGCCCGCAGTGCCGCGTGCCGATCGAGCCGCAGACCTTCGAGGCCATCGCCGCGCGCATCCAGCGCGACTACCGCGGCCGGCGCGTCGGCCTGCTGGCGCCGCTGGTGGTGAGCCGCAAGGGCTACTACACCGACCTCGCCAAGTGGGCGCGCGGCAAGGGCTACGAGTTTTTGCGCGTGGACGGCGAGTTCCTGCCCACGGCCAGGTGGCCGCGCCTCGACCGCTTCAAGGAGCACACCATCGAGCTGCCGGTGGCCGACATCGCCGTGAGTCCCGAGAGCGAACGTCAGCTCCGCGAGGCGCTCACCACCGCGCTCGACTTCGGCAAGGGCGTGATCCACGTCCTCGCCGGGCTGGAGCGGCTGGAGGCGGCGAAGCGCGCCGCGAACGGCGATCGCGTGGAGATCGACCTGCCGCAGCAGGTCTTCTCCACCAAGCGCGCCTGTCCCTCGTGCGGCACGAGCTTCCCCGAGCTGGACCCGCGGCTCTTTTCGTTCAACTCCAAGCACGGCTGGTGCGCGTCCTGCCTCGGCACCGGCGTGGAGTTGGCCGGCTACCGGCCCGACGCCGAGGAGGACCGCACGCAGGAGGACAAGCGCCTCGACGACTGGATCGACGAGCACGGCACGGCCTCCCAGCCTTGCGGCACCTGCGCGGGCAGCCGCCTCAACCCGGTCGCCCTCAACGTGATCTTCCGCGACCGCTCGATCGCCGACGTCACGCGCGATCCGGTGAACCGCGTGCACGGCTTCGTGCGCTCGCTCGAGCTCGCCGGCCGCGACGCCGAGATCGCGCGCGACATCATCGCCGAGCTCGACAGCCGCCTCGGCTTCCTCGAGGAAGTCGGCCTGGGTTATCTCTCGCTCGACCGCGCCTCGCCCACGCTCTCCGGCGGCGAGGCGCAGCGAATCCGGCTCGCCTCGCAGCTCGGCTCCAACCTGCAGGGCGTGTGCTACGTGCTGGACGAGCCGACCATCGGCCTGCATCCGCGTGACAACAAGGTGCTGCTCGATACGCTGGCGCGGCTGGAGGCCAAGGGCAACACGCTGGTGGTGGTGGAGCACGACGAGGACACCATCCGCCGCGCGCATCACGTCATCGACCTCGGCCCGGGCGCCGGCAAGCTCGGCGGGCGGGTCATCGCCGACGGCGATGCCGAGACGCTGATGCGCTCGCCCGACTCGCTCACCGGGCGCTTCCTGCGGGAGCCGTTGCGCCATCCGCTGCAACCGCGCCGCGCGGTGAGGCGGGACACCCCGGCGATCGAGGTCGTCGGAGCGACGCTGCACAACCTCCAGCGCGCCAGGGCGCGCTTTCCGCTGGGCCGGCTCACCGTCGTGACCGGCGTCTCCGGTTCGGGCAAGTCCACGCTCGCGCGCGACGTCCTGCACGACAATCTCGTGCGCCTGGTCGGCGCGGAGCGCCAGCGCAAGGCCGCGGAAGGCGTGTCGGGCTGCGAGGCCATTGCCGGCTGGGAAGCCATCGGCCGCGTGCTGGAAGTCGACCAGACCCCGATCGGCAAGACGCCGCGCTCGTGCCCGGCGACCTACGTCGGCTTCTGGGACGGCATCCGGCGGCTGTTCGCCGACACCAACGAGGCGCGCATGCGTGGCTACGGCGCGGGCCGCTTTTCCTTCAACACCGCCGGCGGGCGCTGCGATGCCTGCGAAGGCCAGGGCGTGAAGAAGATCGAGATGAGCTTCCTGCCCGACGTGCGCGTCCTGTGCGAGGTGTGCCGCGGCGCGCGCTTCAACGCCGAGACGCTGGCGGTGCAGTGGCGCGGCAAGTCCATCGGCGACGTCCTGGCGATGAGCGTGGACGAAGCGGTCGAGTTCTTCGCCGCGCATCCGTCCATCCACCACAGCCTGCGGCTGCTGCAGGACGTGGGCCTCGGCTACCTGACGCTCGGCCAGCAGAGCCCGACGCTCTCCGGCGGCGAGGCGCAGCGCATCAAGCTGGTCACCGAGCTCGCCAAGGTGCGCATGGACGGCGCCGATGCAGCGGGGCGACCCGGCCGGCCTGGGGCCGCGCGCAGCACGCTCTACGTCCTCGACGAGCCGACCGTGGGCCTGCACATGGCCGACGTGGAGAAGCTGATCCGCGTGCTGCACCGCCTGGTCGATGCCGGCAACACCGTGGTGGTGATCGAGCACAACCTGGACGTGATGGCCGACGCGGACTGGATCGTGGACCTCGGGCCCGAGGGCGGCGATGCCGGCGGCCGCGTGGTCGCGCAGGCGGACCCGGACACGCTCGCCGCCCGCGACACCCACACCGCGCATGCACTCGCGCCGTTCCTCGCCGAACGTGGCCGCACGGATTTCTCCGAGGCGCCGCGGCCTTGAATCTCGACCGCCTGCTCCCCGCCCGCGCACTGGACCTGCCGCACCCCGCCGGCAACGAGGACGGCAATGCGAAGCTGGTGCGGGTGCTCGCCGAGGAAGCGGCCTTTCCACTCATGCGTTGGCGCGTGCACGGCGACGTGCGCGGCGACGACGTGCACCTCTGGTACTCCCTGCGGCGGCGCCCGCCGGCCATGGCGCCGCAGCTCCGTGCGCGCTGGCAGCCCGACGCGAGCGGCGGCGCGCACCTGGTGGGCGAGTTCCGGCAGGACCGGCGCGTCGCGGCGGCGGTCCTCGTCACCGGCGTTCTGCTTGCGCTCCTGGTGCTGTCGATGGGGCTGCGCGGCGGCCTCGCGCTCCACTGGACACTCGGCGGCATGGCGTTCTTCGTCGGGTACCCGTGGATGGCGTGGTTCATGCACGAGAATCACATGGAGAAGATCCGGGAGCTGCTGCACCGGGCCCTGGACGCCGTCCCGCCGGACGAGCCCTCACGCACGTGACGGGCGCTGCCGTCCGCGTCGGCCTCATCTCGGACACCCACGGCCTGCTGCGGCCGTCGGCGCTGGACGCGCTGGCCGGCAGCCACCACATCGTGCACGCGGGCGACATCGGCGCGCCGGGGATCCTCGATGCGCTGGCGCGGATCGCGCCGGTCACCGCAGTGCGCGGCAATAACGACGCAGCCGCGTGGGCGAGCCGCGTGCCGGAGCGCGCGGTCGCGCGCGTGGCGGGCGTCTCGCTGCTCATTCTCCACGACCTGGCCGAGCTGGACGACGACCCGGCACGCGCGGGACACCACGTGGTGGTCTCGGGGCACTCGCACCGCCCCAGGCACGAGCTGCGCGGCGGCGTGCACTACGTCAACCCCGGCAGCGCGGGCCCGCGGCGCTTCAGCCTGCCGATCGCGCTCGCGCGGCTGGAGATCCGCGGCGACGCGATTACGGTGGAGCTGGTCGAACTGGCGGCCTGAGGCCGGGCCGCGGCGTTATAATTGTTTTATGCTCGTCCGATTCAATAGCCCCTCCGGGGAATTCGTCATGCACGGGGACGTCGCCGTGCAGCTCCTGAAGATGATGGGGCACAGCGGCACCGTGCCCAGCGCCATCCTCGCCGCGGACATCCCGGCCGCGCTCGCGAAGCTGCGCGAGGCGGTCCGGCATGCGCCGCCGCCAGCACCCCCGAAGAACGACGAGGAGGAGCGCGAGCACGTGCCCATCCAGCGCCGCGCCGTGCCGCTGATCGAGCTGCTCGAGCATGCGGCGAAGGACGGATCGGACGTCATGTGGGAGAGGGTCTGAGCCACCCGGTGTTGGCGCATCCCGCCCAGCTCTTCGACGCCGCGCTGCGCGCGCACCAGGCCGGCCGCGCGGAGGAGGCCGCGCTCCTCTACCGGCAGGTGCTCGCCGCGGATGCGCGCAATGCCGGCGCGCTCTCCAACCTCGGCCTGCTCCTCGCCGAGCATGGCCGGCACGACGAGGCCGAGGGCCTGCTGCGTGAGGCGACGCGCGTCGCGCCCGGGTATGCGGGGGGCTTCGTCAATCTCGCGCTGCTGCTGCACGACCGCCAGCGCCACGACGAGGCGATCGCCGCATGCGAGATGGGCCTCGCGGCTGCGCCCGGCCACCGGACGCTGCAGAACGCGCTGGTCTCGAGCCTCGCCTCGGCCGGCCGCCACGACGAGGCGATCGCGCATCTCACGCGCATGGTCGCCGCGCACCCGGGTTACGCCAAGGGCCACACGCTGCTCGGCACCATCTACGCGAAGACCGGGCGGCCCGACGAGGCAGTCGCCGCGTTCGAGAAGGCGGCAAGGGCGCAGAAGGGCGACGCCTCGCCGCTGGTCTCGGCCGCGGAATGCCTGCTGATGCATGGCCGCGCGGAGGACGCGCTGAAGTACCTCGACCGGGCACTGAAGGTGCGCGGCTGGGAGGTGCGCGCCATCGCGCTGAAGACGCTCGCGCTCGCCGACGCCGGCCGCGTCGCGGACGAGCGCTGGCTGGCGGATCCCGAGACCTTCGTGCACGTGGTGCGGCTCGCCGACTTCGGCTACAGCGCGGCGGACGCGGCCTCGCTCAACCGGCGGCTGTCCGCGTTTGCCTCCCACGAGCCGTCGATGAAGGAGGATCCCGAGGAGTACGCCACCGCCAAGGGCTGGCACAGCACCACCAACCTCGCCGAGTCGGGCGACCCGGCCATCGAGGAGCTGAAGCGCTTCATCGATTGGGCGTTCCACGAGCGGCGGCGGCGCCTCGCGGAGATCGATCCGGCCCACCCCTTCGCCAGGCACGCGCCGGCGAAGTACCACATCGACATGTGGGCGGTGCGCATGCAGGACAGCGGCAAGATGCTCCCGCACATCCACATCAGCGGCTGGCTCTCGGGCGCGTACTACGTGGACGTGCCGTCCGTGGTGGACGACCCGGCGGCGGGCGAGGCGGGCTGGATCAAGTTCGGTCCGCCGCGCGCGGACATCCGGCTGCGGCGCGAGACGCTGCAGCGCACGCTCAAGCCGGAACCGGGCCTCATGGCAACTTTCCCGTCCTACATCTGGCACGACACCGTGCCGCTGCCGCCGGAGAACACCGAGCAGCGCCTGGTGCTCGCCTACGATCTGAATCCGGTCGATTGAGGAAGATCCGCGAGACATCGTTTCGCGGATCCTCGTATGCAGGGGCACGGGGAGGTATCCCCGGGTTGGCGGAATCTCCCTAGCGGACCGCCACGCCTTCGCGCCGCAGCCGCGCCGCCCTCAGGAAATCCAGCAGGATCGGCCCGCCGTCGAGCAGGTCGCTGCCCGCCGCCGGGTGGAACTCGGGGTGCCACTGCAGACCGAGCACGTAGCTCGATCCGGTCCAGCGGATCGCCTCGACGACGTTGTCCGCGGGCGCGCGCGCCTCGACCACCAGGCCGCTGCCCAGCGCCTTCACGGACTGGTGGTGGATCGACGTGACGCGCGCATGCCGTACCCCGGGATAGAGCTGCGCGAGGCCCGCTCCGGGCACGAACGCGATGTCATGGTGATGCTCGTCGTACGCGTCGGTGTCGACGTGGGCGAGCGAGCCGGCCACCTGCGTCGCGATGTCCTGGTGCAGGCTGCCGCCCATGGCGACGTTGATGAGCTGCGCGCCGCGGCAGATGCCGAGCACGGGCTTCCCCTGGATCACGAACTCCCAGAAGAGGTCGATCTCGTAGAGGTCGCGCACGCGGTCGCCCGCCCACTCCGGCGCAAGCGGCGTCTCCCCGTAGCTCTGCGGCGCGACGTCCGCCCCGCCCTGCAGCACCAGACCGTCGAGCTCGCGCACGTACGCGGACACGCTGACGCTCGCGCGCGTCAGGTCGCTGCCCGCTTCCAGGGTGGGGATCATGAACACCAGCGCGCCGTGGCGCATGATCCAGTGCGCCACCGACTGCTCCAGGTACTGCAGCGTCTTGCCGCGGAAGCCGAGTTCGCGCGGCACGTTGTGCATGATGCGGGCGGAGAGCCCGATGCGCAGGGGGCGTTCGCGCGGCTCGAGGCCGGCCGGCGCCGTCGCGGCTTCCGGTGCGTTCAGCCGGGCGTCCCCCGCCAGCGCGCCGCCTGGCGATACACGAGATCGGGGAGCGACTGCGTGGCGGCATAGGCCTCGCGCATCCAGCGTGCATCGTTACCCTCCCCGCGTACCATCGCGGAGATCATCGCGATGCCCTCCTCGGCCTCCAGCTCGCGCGCGTGCACGGCGACCGCGCGCAGCGTGAGCTGCACGTCCTCGGCGAGGCTGCGTTTCGCGTAGGTGTGCGGATCGATGATCTCTCCCTCCAGCCCGAACCGGCAGGCCTGGAAGCGATTGTAGTTGTACGGCAGGTAGGCGTCCTCGTGCGGGGCGTGCGGACGCTCCACCAGCAGATAGCGCGCCAGCGCCTGGGCGTAGACCGCCAGCGCCGCGGCCTTCTCCACCGTGAGCGGCGTGTCGCAGACGCGGATCTCGATGGTGCCGTACTCGGGCTTGGGCCGGATGTCCCAGTAGAAGTCCTTCATGCTCTCCACGATGCCGGCGCGGCGCATGCGGTCGAAGTAGGTGTTGAAGTCGTCCCAGCGCAGCACACACGGCGCCCGCCCGGACAGCGGGAACGCGAACACGGAATTCAGCCGCGACGAGTCGAACGCGGTGTCCACGCCTTGGTAATGGGGCGAGGACGCGGCCAGCGCGATGAAGTGCGGCACGTAGCGGCTCATCGCGTGCAGCAGGTACATCGCGTCGTCGCCGTGCGGGCAGCCGACGTGGATGTGCTGGCCGAAGATGGTGAACTGCTTGGCGAGGTAGCCGTACAGCTCGGAGATGTGGCGAAAGCGCGGCTTGTCGTAGATCTGCCGGTCGCTCCAGCGCTGGAACGGGTGCGCCCCGCCGCCCGCCACGAGCACGTTCAGCTTGTCGGCCGCGGCGAGCAGCGCGGCCCGGATCTCACGCAACTCCGCGACCAGCGGCCCGTGGCGCGACTGCACGGAGGTCGAGATCTCGATCATGCTCTCGGTGATCTCGGGCTTGATCTCGCCGGCGTGAGGCTTGCGCTCGGTGATCTCGAGGAGGTCGGACGCGGCGCGCGTGAGGTCGCAGTCGCGCATGTTCACCAGCTGCAGTTCGAGCTCCACCCCCAGCGTGAGCGGAGCCGACTGGCGGAAGGCAAGCCCCTGCGGCCCGGCCTCGGCGAGGCGTTCGACGACGTCATGCACGCCCATGGCTCTCTCCTGCGCGGACCAGGGCGAACTGCACCAGCAGCGGCCCGAGGATTTCGAGTATGGCCACCGCGGCGACGATGACCGTGAGGAGCTGCGGACCGAACTCGGGGAACGCCGACGCGGTCTCGTGCACCAGCATCACCGCAAGGCCCGCCATCGGCATCAGCCCCAGGCCGACCAGCGCGGACTTGCGCGTGCCCAGCCCGGACCAGCGGCCCAGCGCGATGACCCCGAGCACCTTGCCCGCGTACCGGGCGACGATCAGCGCTGCGCCGGCGGCCAGCCCCGCGGGCACCAGCGCGAGATCGATGCGCGCGGCGATCAGCGCAAACAGCAGCACCATGAAGATCTGCCCCAGCCGGCCGAACTCCAGCGACACGAACCGCCGCTGGCGGTCGAAGTGGCGCGTCATCATGCCGAAAGCGAGCATCGACAGCACCACCGAGAGCTTGAGCAGCGACGCCGCCGCGACCGCGATGACGATCAGCGCGAGCACGGTGATGTACTGCGCGTCCACGCGCCGCCCGAGCAGCCGCAGCGCGCCGTGGGCCAGCGCGGCGAAGGCGCCGGCGAGCGCGATGGAGCCGAACACCAGGTACAACGGATGCGACACCACGGTGAGCCAGCCGCCGCGATACTCGGCGTTGAGCCAGGCGAACAGCATGCTGACGACGATCACCGCGTAGATGCAGTTCAGCGTGGTGAGCAGCAGGATGCGCTCGGTGACCTGGCCCTGCGCACGCAGCTCCTTGGTGAGCACCAGCGAGATCGCCGGCGAGGTCGCCATGCCGATCGCGGCCGCGACCGCGGCGAGCAGCGCCGAGGGCTGCGCGAGCATCAGCACGCCGTAGACGGCGGCGAACGACAGCGCGGCCTCCAGCACGCTGGTGCCGAGCAGCCACGGGTTGCGCCGCAGCCAGCCGAGGTCGACCCGCTGGCCGAGTTCGAACAGGACGATGCCGATGGCGATGTCGAGCAGACCCGAGAACCGGCCGAGCATCTCGGTGCCGAAGACGCCGAGCCCGTAGGGTCCGAGCAGCATGCCCGCCACGATCCAGCCGATCGGCCGCGGCAGGCGCGCGTAGCGCTGCACCGCTTCGCCCGCGGCCACCGCAAGCAACACGAGCACCGCGAACCAGGGAAACTGCGTGATCTCGAGCGGCCAGTCGGGCAGGAAGAACAGGTCGTGCATGGCATCCCCCTTCCGCTGCTGCAGCGCCGCGCGAGCGGCGGCGCCCATTGTCGTGGGCCGGCGACGCGCCCAGGGCGGACGCGCGCCGCGACTTGATGTTTGTTTTCTTGGCGAATCCGGGAGCAGGCGCGCTCCCGGCTCTGTAGAGACAGCGCGCCGCCGCGCGAGTTCCGCCGCGGTCCGCTCAGTCTCCGCCGCCGCAGCCGCCGCCGTCGCCGCCTCCATCGGCGGACGAATCCCCCGAGCACCCGCCCCCGCATCCGCTCGAGCAGCCGATGTGCGAGGCGCAGTAGGTGCCACTCGCCGGCGTGCAGGCGAGGTCATAGCGATAGCCGTCGGCGATGGCCAAAGCCTGGTCCACCGCGAAAAGCAGCGGCAGGGCAGCCGGCGCGCGCGGATCGACCTTCTCCAGCGTGCAGCAGAGGCGCCACGCGCGGCGGATGCCCTCGCCGGCAAGCGTGGGCGTGCGCATGGCCTCGGCGGGGGTGTGGTGCAGGAACCGGCCGAACCCGCGCGCGCAGAAGTCGCGATAGGCGCGCGTCGAGAGGATGAACGCATGCCACGCGTCGTCGACGGCCTTCGAGGGCATGGAAACGAACCGCCCGTTCGCGAGCCGGCAGGCATGGAAGTACTGGCGCAGGCCGTCGAAGACCAGGGCTTCCTGCTCGTGCGAGAGGCCGGGCCGCGCCTCGCGCAGCTTCGCGGCGAGATACAAGGGGAAGCGGTAGCCATCGATGAACTGCCTGCGCCGGTAGCGGCGCAGGCCGTGGCCGATACCGCCGGCCAGTACGACGACCATGATGCCCAGAAAGACCAGGGGGATGAGTTGCACGTCCATTCTTGTTTTTCTCCTTTTTCTTTTTCTCGGTGCAACGACACTTTCCCGGCGCGCCGTTACCGCTGCATGACAGCGCGCGGACTTCCGTGGCACATGTCACGCGGCGTAACATCACGCACCATGACCGCCATGATCGCCGCCACGCTCAGGCCCCACACCAAGGACCTCGGCGGGTTCACCGTCCGCCGCCTGCTGCCCGGCCACCCCATCCGCATGGTCGGGCCGTTCATCTTCTTCGATCACATGGGGCCGGCCGATTTCGCGCCGGGCAAGGGCGTCGACGTGCGCCCGCACCCGCACATCGGCCTCGCCACGGTGACCTACCTCTTCGCCGGCGGCCTGATGCACCGCGACAGCCTGGGATCGGTGCAGAAGATCCGCCCCGGGGACGTGAACTGGATGACCGCCGGCAGCGGCATCGTGCACTCCGAGCGCACCGACCCGCAGGACCGCGAGACCGGCCATCCGTTGCACGGCATCCAGACCTGGCTGGCGCTGCCGAGGGCGCACGAGCGCGCCGCACCGGAGTTTCACCATCACCCGCGGGAGACGCTGCCGCTGCTGGAGTTGCCCGGCGTGACCATGCGCCTGATCGCGGGACGCGCCTACGGGGAGCAGTCGCCGGTGCGCACCTGGTCGGACATGTTCTATCTCGGGGTGGAGATGGACCCCGGCGCGATCTTCACGCTGCCGCCGGAGCACGAGCAGCGCGGCGTGTACGCGGTGGACGGCGAGGTCATGGTGGGCGGAAGCATGCTCGATCCCCAGCACATGGCGGTGCTCGCGCCGGGCGAGACGATCGAGATCGCGGCGGGCTCCTCCAGCCGGGTGATGCTGTTCGGCGGCGAACCGATGGACGGCGAGCGCCACATCGTCTGGAACTTCGTGGCGAGCGACCGCGCGCTGATCGAGGACGCCAAGGCGCGCTGGAAGGCGGGAGGCTTCGACCCCGTTCCGGGCGAGACGGAGTTCATTCCCCTGCCGGAGTAACCGGCACCGGCTTGGCGCTTGCTGCTTTGCGGCATGCACCGGAAGCGGGCGCGCACAGCCGCAGCCATTGCACAACGCCATGCTTTCATAGCCATTGTCGCCCCGGCACGCTCGTTGCGTGAAAGGGCCATCCACCACCCGGGAGGCCCCGCCATGAAGCGCCGTGAGTTCCTCAAGTCGTCCGCCGCACTCGCCGCCACCACTCTGCCCGCCGTGCCGGCCATGGCGCAGGAGAAGGGGCCCGACGTCATCAACGTCGGCCACCTGGTGGGCATCTGCATGTCGCCGCTCTTCTTCGCCGACGCGATGGGCTACTTCAAGGACGAGAAGCTCAAGGTCCAGCTCAAGTTCATGCCCAACCCGGGCGACGCCCTCACCGCCCTCACCAGCGGCGCGATGAACATCATCCACGTGCCGTTCACCAACTTCCTCGCCGCGGCCAACAACGGCGCGCCCGTGCGCATCATCGCCGGCAGCGGCGCCGGCGGGATCTTTCTCGTCTCCCAGGGCAGCACCGGCATCCGCAACATGGACGACCTTGCCAAGGGGAAGGGCAAGGGCCTCAAGATCGGCGCGATGCGCGTGAACACCTTCGAGCTGATGCTCTACCGCGCGCTGACCAATGCCGGCCTGTCCTACTCCGACTTCCAGATGGTGTGGTTCAACGACGTGCTGTCCATGGCCGCGGCGTTCGAGGCCAAGGCGATCGACCTCTGCACCCACGTCGAGCCCTTTTCCACCAAGATGGTCGACCAGCTCGGCGGCCTGCCGGTCACCAGCAACCTCGCCGTGTGGGGCCCCGACGGCCCCGACTGCGTGACCGGCACGCGGGCGGACTTCGTCGAGAAGTACCCGCAGACGACCACCCGGTATATCCGCGCGCTGCTGCGCGCCGACCGGGAGATCAAGGCCGACCGCGAGCGCGCCGTCGAGGTGCTCGACAAGGGCAAGTACTACCGCGTCGACGGCAAGACCCTCCGCGCCGCGCTGCCGCGCCAGCTGCCCCAGGTGGATCTGACCCGGGGCGGCGACAAGGGCATGGCGATCGCCATCAACGACATGACCTCGCTGGGCTACATCAAGAAGCTCCCGGACACCGTCATGGACTTCCGCTTCCTGCGCGAGGCGTTGAAAGCCTGAAATGAAAACGAAGGTTTGCCGGCTTCGGGGAGCACGAGGGGGCCTGCCCCCTCGTAGCGTGGCGCGCTGACGTGGCGGCGACCGGTATCGAGGGCGGAACGGCTGCGAGCACGACCGCGGCGGCGCCGGCAATGGCGCCGCGCTCGCCGCTCGCAAGCTGGCTCATCATCGCCGCGGCGTCGCTCGCGCCGTGGGCGGTGATCGTCGCGGTGTGGGAGCTCGCCGCGGTGAAGGGCTGGCTGCAAAGCTCGCTCCTGCCCCCGCCCTCCTCGTTCATCCGCTACGCGATCGAGAGCGACTTCAAGGTCGGTTTCGGCCGCGAGGCCATGGCCATTCCCGCGGCCATCCTGGCGAGCGCCTACCGCGTGATCGTCGGGCTGGCGCTCGGCTTCGTCGCGGCGGTGGCCACCGGCATCGCGATCTCGATGTCGCGCATCGCGAAGTGGTCGTTCCTGCCGGTGATCCGCGGCCTCGCACCGATCGCGCCCATCGCCTGGATCCCGATCGGCATCATCCTGTTCGGGGTCGGCAACGGCACGGCGATCTTCGTGGTCTTCGTCGGCGTGTACTTCCTGCTCACGCTCTCCACGGTGGCGGCGGTGCAGTCGGTGGATGAGCGCATGATCAAGACCGCGCGCACCTACGGCGCGACGCCGCGGCAGGTGTGGCTGTGGGTGATCTTCCCCGCGGTGCTGCCGCAGGTGTTCACCATGCTGAGGCTGAACTTCTTCGCCGCGTGGATGGCGGTGCTCGCCGCCGAGATGGTGGGGCTCAAGAACGGCGTCGGCATGATGGTCATCCTCGGCCGCGAGATGTTCAACGGCAACCTCATCATGCTGGGGATCTGCATCGTGGGCATCACCGGCTACGTGGTCGACTCCGCGCTGCTGTTCGTGCAGCGCAAGCTGCTTTGGTGGAGCGGAGAAGGAGCGATGGCCAGATGAGCTCCCTCGTCTGCCGCCGCGTCGGCAAGGTCTGGGCCGCGCCCCACGGCCTCGCAGTGGAGGCGCTGCGCGGCATCGATCTCGCCGTCTCCGCTGGCGAATTCGTCGCCATCCTCGGCCCCAGCGGCTGCGGCAAGAGCACGCTGCTCGAGATGATCGCGGGCCTGGAGTCGCGCACCTCCGGCGACATCCTGATCGACGGTGCGCCGGTCACGGGGCCCAATCCCAAGGCGGTGATGGTGTTCCAGGAACACGCGCTCTTTCCCTGGCTGTCGGTGGAGGACAACGTCGCGTTCGGCCTGAAGATGAAGGGCGTTGCGCTGTGGGACCGCCGCGAGCGGGCGCGCGAGGTGCTGCGCAAGGTGCGCCTGACGCCGTTCGCCAAGCACTACCCGCATCAGCTCTCCGGCGGCATGAAGCAGCGCGTCGCCATCGCCCGCGCGCTGGTGGGCAATCCGGAGTTCATCCTGATGGACGAACCGTTCGCGGCGCTGGACTTCCAGACGCGGGTGCTGATGCAGCAGTTCCTGCTGGAGATCTGGGCGAGCTTCAAGTCCACCATCCTGTTCGTCACCCACCAGATCGACGAAGCTATCCTGCTCGCCGACCGGATCGTGGTGATGAGCGCCGGACCCGGCGCCGTGATCGAGGAGGTACCGGTCACCCTGCCTCGCCCGCGCAGCTACACCTCGGAAGGCTTCAACGAGTACCGCGTGCGCCTGACCGCGCACATGGAGCGCGAGGTGATGAAGGCCCACGCAGCGGAGCTGGCATGAAGCCTAGGCGCGTGCGCTTCGCCGAGCTGTTCCGCGGCCTCGACGACGCGGCGGAACTCGGCTTCGACCCCCGCGCGGCGGCGCTCTCCGGCGAGGACGTCGAGATCCGCGGCTACCTCACGCCGCTGCACGACGGCGGGCGCTATGCCCTGGTCAATGCGACCGGCGAATGCCCCGACTGCGGCGCCGTCGCGGCGATCCACCTGCCCGATTTCCGCCCCGCCGCGGCGCCCGACGGAGCAGCGGCAGTCAGGTTGCGCGGTCGGCTCGAGTACGGATTCGCGATCGCCGCCGACGGCTACGCGTCGTTCCTGCGCCTGGCCGACGCGCGTCCGGTCGCCGGTCTCACCCGCTAAACTCGATCCAACCCACTTCCGGAGAACGGCCATGCAGGTCATCCAGGGCGGCCGCGTGCTGCGTTCCGACACCTTCGACATCGCGCCCGGCGACGTGGTCGTCGACGGCGGCGTCATCCGCGACATCGTCGCCCCTGGGACGGTCAGGGATGCCCACGCGGAGCGCATCGACGCCACCGACCGCATCCTGATCCCCGGACTCGTCAACGGCCACAACCACGCGCAGACCGGACTCGCCAAGGGCCTGTTCGACCGCTACACGCTGGAGCTCTATCTCAACGCCGTGCCCTGGGCGACCGGCCGGCGCACGCTGGAGGACAAGTACCTGTCCGCGGTGATCGGCGCCGCCGAGATGGTGCGCAAGGGCTGCACCGCCGCCTACGACATGTTTGCCGAATTCCCGTTGCCGACCGTCGACGGCGTGAAGGCGGTCGCACAGGCCTACGCTGACGTTGGCATGCGCGCGTCCGTGGCGACCATGATGGCCGACAAGAGCTTCCACGAGGCCATCCCCGGCCTGCTCGACGCCATCCCGGCATCGGTGCGCGAGCTCGCGCTCAAGGTGAAGTACGCGCCGCACGAGCAGTCGATCGCAGCATGCCGCGACATCGTGAAAGGCTGGTCGTTCGACCGCGAACGGGTCCGCCCCGCGCTCGGCCCGACCATTCCGCATCACTGCACCGACGCCTTCCTGACGGCCTCGCGCGACCTTGCGAGGGAGCACGGCCTCGGCATGCAGATGCACGTGGCCGAGTCGAAGATGCAGGCGGTCGTTGCGAGCAAGGCGTACGGCAAGTCGCTGGTCGCGCACCTCGATGCGCTGGGCATGCTGGGGCCGCACTTCTGCGTCGCGCACGGCGTCTGGCTGGACGGCGACGACATGCAGCGCCTCGCCGATCGCGGGGCGTCGCTCTCGCACAATCCCGGCAGCAACCTCAAGCTCGGCTCGGGCGTCGCCGACCTGCGCCGCATGCTGGACCGGAGCATCAACGTGGCCGTCGGCACCGACGGCAGCGCCTCGTCCGACAACCTGAACGTGTTCGAGGCGATGCGCCTGGCCGCCTATCTCAGCCGCGTGCAGGACCATCCGGTCGAGCGCTGGGTGACGGCCCGCGAGGCCTTCCGCGCGGCGACGGAGGGCGGCGCGAAAGCGCTGGGCTTCGAGAAGCTCGGCCGCATCGAACGGGGCTACCAGGCCGACATCGTGTTCATCGACGCGGGCGCGCTGCACTACGTGCCGCTCAACGACTTCATCCAGCAGCTCGTGTTCGCCGAGGACGGCACCGGCGTGGACAGCGTGATGATCGGCGGGCGCATGGTGATGCAGCACGGGAAGCTCACCACCATCGACCTCGCCCGCGTCCGCCACCAGGCGGAGGAGGCGGTGGCGCGGCTCGCCGCCGCCAATGCCGAGGCGAAGGTGGCGTGCGACGCGCTCGCACCGTATGTCGGGCAGTTCTGCTCCGGCCTCGCGGCAACGCCGCTGTCCGTCCACCGCTTCTGCGGGCACGCGCACTGAGTCCAACCCGGCGCGCGCCCGCGCCGCGCGTTAGCGTGGCTTCTTCGAGCGTGTACCAGCCTCGCGGGCCTGGGTCGAGCGCTTGGCAGGGTCGTCCGGCTTGAAGTCCCCGATGGCGCTCTTCAGGGGGCAGGCGCCGACGATCGGGCACTTGCGGCAGCCGGCCACGAGGGCAACGGGACAGAGGACCATCGGAAGCTCCATTTAGGGCATGACGCCCTTGCGCGGATCTGCATTGTGCGCCTGTTTGGCCGGCAGCCCGCAGGCGCGCAGCCGCATAGTCGCGTCCCGCGCTTCCGGGCAGCCCGCGCCGCGATCTTGACGCGGCCTTGACGCCCGTGCAGGTAAGGTTGATCCGCCCTGCGCGCCCGGCGGCCCAGAATGCCTCCATGGAGTACTCGCACGGAGGTTTACATGACGCTCCTCTACATCTTCATCCTGATCGTGTACGGCGTGGTTCGGCTCGATCGCCTGGTCGAGGCCGAGCTGGCAGCCCTGGAACCGACCCGCACGGCCGCCGCGC
>Ga0209254_10000139_pt1 | contig 48875 bp, 45 predicted proteins | sample FrelakmetDIP11DI_FD_187148 | JGI IMG/M metagenome (GOLD analysis project Ga0209254, IMG submission 187148) | Freshwater lake sediment microbial communities from the University of Notre Dame, USA, for methane emissions studies - DIP11 DI (SPAdes)... | ecosystem: Environmental > Aquatic >...
GATGTACAACCCGTCCACGTCCACCCCGCACTTGGCCGCATACGACGGGTCGAGGGCATGCTCCATGTCGATATAGGCCGCCACTCCGCCCATCGCCTGCGCTTCGGCCACGATGTGCTGGCACAGGGTGGTCTTGCCCGAGCCCTCCGGGCCAAAGATCTCGATCACCCGGCCACGGGGGATACCGCCGACCCCCAGCGCCAGGTCGAGGACCAACGAGCCGGTGGGGATGACGTCGATCTGAAGGTGACTGGCCTGGCCCAGCCGCATGATCGAGCCCTCGCCAAACCGCTTCTGAATTGTCGCTAACGTTGTCTCGAGTGCTTTGTCCTTGCCTGTTGAAGCCATCGTTTAGGGTTCCCCTCAGTCTGAGTCAAACTACATTATACCTTAAAAGCACCTACACTGCAAACAGCGGAGGTGTCCTTTTCTTACCGGCAACCTGGCGGCTTGGGCCAGTAGTCAGTAATGTCATGCTTCGTCGCCAACCCAACTATCAGGCGAGCCCTCCATTTTGCGCCCCAAGCGGGCCAGCCGGTGATGCAGATCGGCCAGAGCCTCCTGCTGACCAGGGCCGGATTCCGATCCTTCGGTCAGGGCGATGGCTCGCTGGGTCCAGGCGGCGGCCAACGCCAGATCCTGATCGTACCATTCGTAGTGTTTGGCCAGCTCCTCACAGGCATAGACGGTCTTGGCCGTCTCGGCCAGCTCGCGCCACCAGGGCAGGGCCTCGGCCCGCCGCCCCTGGCGCTTGAGCAGATAGGCCAGGTCGCGCATGGCCAGCTCGCGGACCGAAGGCAGGCTGCAGGCGCGGGCTGCCTGGCAGTACAACTGTTCGGCCCTGGTCCGTTGCCCCAGGTCGAGCAGCAGGCCGGCCAGGCCGTACAGGTCCTCGCCGGGGAGCGCGACGCCGGCCAACTGCCCGTCGCCGGCCAGGAAGGTGCACATTCGGGCGGCGAGGGTCACCAGGGACAGGATGTCTTGGGCGTTGTGGTAAAAGACGCGGGCGAGGCTGCGCGCATCGCCGGTCCGTGTGTACTCCACATAGAGCTCAGGAATGAGCCAACCGGGGACATCAGCCTGGGTGCGCTGCACGGCCAGCACGTTGTCTTCCAGGGAGGACAGGGCACAGGAGTCGAGGCGATGCTTCCAGATACGGCGGGCCGGAGCCAGCAGGTCCAGGTGTGGCGCGCCGGTCAGGCGGGGCGGCTGGCGGTTCATGATAAAGCGTGTCTCCAGCAGGGGCAGGTCAAAGCTCTTGCCGTTGAAACTGACGATCGCCTCCATCCGGTCGAGCAGGCCGCCGAGCGCCTCGAGCTGGGCCGGCTCCTCAGCATAGTCGCGCATGAAGAACTGGTGGACTACAAAAGCATCACCCTCAAAAACGCCCACCCCGACCAGGAAGGTATAGGTGCCGCTGCCGCCGGCCAGGCCGGTAGTCTCGGTGTCGATGAAAGCAATGCGTCTGGGATCGACGCCAGCCAGCCGCTCGTCGCGCGCCAGCCAGGCAGGGGCTTGTGGCGGCTGGGCGAGCAGATCAGCCAAGGCGTGGCCGCCATGACAGTAGTCAAGGCCGTGGGTCTCCCGGTACAGGAAGAAAGAGCCCTGGGAAGTCGATACAACCTCGCCGGGTAGCAGCTCTTCGATGCCCGGGCCCCGGCGGCGAGGCCTGGGTTTCAGACGCCCGGCTCCCCGATTGACGCCCAGGTGCCGCAGTCGGTCCAAAAGCCGGTTGTCCATATGGGATGGGACGTTGGATTCTAGCTCAGCCACTTGCCGGCCATGTAGCCGGCAAAGCTCACGACCACGCTCAAGACCGTTCCCCAAATCAGATCCACGACGGTGACGATCAGGGGCCAGTCCTTGATGGTGGCGAGGTTCGTCAGATCATACGTGGCGTAGGCGACAAGTCCAAACAGTGCCCCGCGCAGCAGGGTTGTCTCGAGCGAGTTTGTCTCCAGCCCGGGCAAAACCGCCAGCACCAGAATGCCAACGATGTACAGCAGGTAAAAGATGATCGCCGCCAGCCAGTTGGGGCTGGGGGCCATCAGGAAGCCGAGGTGTTTGCGATAAAAGGTGCGCGCCACCAGGCCAAGCCAGACTATATCGACCGCAAAGAACGCGATGAGTGTCGCAAAATAGAGTTTGAGATAGTAGGCCATTGTGTTTTCACTCCTCTTTGGGCGAATGTGCTGCCAGCCCTAAATATAGCACAGATACCTCGGCGATGCAAACGGCCCGCGGGCGTCAAGGAGGTCATGGCGCCCACCCTTCATTAAAGGTGCGTAAATAATATGGATAATATCTTGACAAAATATTAAAGTCGTGCTATAATCGTGAACAGTACCAGGGCTTGCAGAGCGCTTCACAAGCAAGAACCGCAAGAGTACTGGAATCCAAATATGAAACAAGGAGGAAAATAACGTGCCCACAAAACCTGCTGTCGCGACCAAAGAGTCGGACAGACCCGAGAAGACCTACCAAGGTCTGCGCCGCTTTAACCTGGGGATGGCGTTCCTACACCTGATCCAGGGCATCCTGATGATCGTGCTCAGCAACGCCACGACCTATCCCATCTACACCAACTTTTTGAGATTCGACCTGGCTGCTCGTAGCCTAGCGCCGGATCCCACGCTGGTCTACGAGCTGCGGTTCGGCCCGGCTGTGGCCCTGTTCCTGCTGATCTCCGCCGTGGCACACTTTTCTTTGGCCACCTTTGGATACGGCTGGTACGTCAGGCATCTGAAGAAGGGCATGAACCCGGCTCGCTTCTACGAGTACGCGCTAAGCTCCTCGCTGATGATCGTGCTGATCGGTATGCTGGTTGGCGTCTGGGATCTGGGCACCATGATCGTGATGTTCGGCATCAACGCCATGATGAACCTGTTTGGCATCATGATGGAGCTACACAACCAGACGACAAAAAAGACCGATTGGACCTCGTTCATCTATGGCTGCATCGCGGGGATCATTCCGTGGGTGGTGATTATGATGTACTTCCTGGGCGCATTGTCGTCGGCTGGCGCCAAGCCGCCTGCCTTCGTCTATGCCATCATCCCCACGATCTTTGTGTTCTTTAACATCTTTGCCCTGAACATGCTCCTTCAGTACAAGAAGGTCGGCCGCTGGAAAGACTATCTGTTCGGCGAGCGGGTGTACATCATCCTCAGCCTGGCGGCCAAGACCGCACTGGCCTGGATGATCTTTGCTGGGACGCTGGCCCCCGTCTAGGCCCCGATCGTTGCGTTGACTGAGTGCCCCCATGCCAGGCCCTGCCTGGCGTGGGGGCGGGATGAAACCATGAGCCGTCTCGACCCCGCGAAGCTGCACGTCCAGTTTTCGGCCGGTGTCACACCTGAAGGGCCGCTTACCCCCAGGCGCTACACCCTGACCCACTCTGACACGACGGGCGAGCTGTTCCTGACCATTGCGCCGGAAGTGGATCATGAACAGATCTCGGGTTGGTATACCCGGCTGATGCGCGATGAGGTGGTGGCCGAATGGCAGGATGGCGGAGACGGGCCGGCGCTGCACCTGTTATGCCACGTCAGCGGTGGGCTGGTTTTCGGCAGCGCCGGCATGCGTTACGGCATCTTCCAGCGCGAGCTGGCACTGGTACTCGAGGCGTTCCGGTTTGGCGATGGAGGGCTGTTCGAAGCTCAACCTGAGCTGGATCGGGCGCCGATCTGGATCCATTTTCAGTCGGCCAATCGCCGCTACAACACGACAGAGTGTTGGGGAACACCTGCCGATTACAGGTTGCAGGGCCCTCCCCCAACCCATCCTGACGGCAAGCAGCGCGTCTAGGTTTGAAGGAGGGTGAAACGTGGACCGTCCTTTGAAGCTCTTTCAGAAGGCGATTGTTTTCTCACTGATCGCCATGATGGCCCTGCTCATAACACTTGCAACGGTTGAGCTGGGCTGGATCATCCTCCGAGATATCGTCACTCCGCCCTACGTGCTACCAGGCATCATCGAGCTGCTGGATATCTTTGGCTTTTTTCTGCTGATCCTGATAGCGATCGAGCTGCTGGAGACAATTCACGCCTACTTGACCGAGCACGTCATCCACGTGGAAGTCGTGCTCGAGGTTGCCTTAATTGCCGTTGCGCGCAAGGTGATCGTCCTAGACGTCAAGGAATACTCAGGCCTGACAATTCTTGCCATCGCAGCACTGATCCTGGCTTTGTCGGTGGCTTTTTGGCTCGAACGGAAGGGACGCAGCAGGGCTTAGGATTGGGAAGAGACTTGTGCAGTTGGGAAGGAAAAAGATGACTATCAAGATCGTAACCGACAGCAATTGTGATTTGCCCGCGGACCTGGTGGCCAGGTATGGCATAACCGTCGTGCCGCTATACATCAACGTCGGCAAGAAAAGCTACCTGGACGGCGTCGAAATGACGCACGAGCAGTTTTACGAAGGCTTGCCCCACTTTCCATCACACCCCACAACGTCAGTTCCAGGCCCCGGGCAGTTTGTTCAGGTCTATGAGGGCCTGGCCCAGGCTGGCGCTACCGAGATCATCTCGATCCACATCGGCAGCGCCCTGAGCGCCATGATGGCGGTAGCGCGCCTGGCGGCAGAAGAAACCAAGAGCGTGCCGGTCACCGTGTTCGACTCGGGCCAGTTGACCCTCGGCACCGGCCTGCTGGTTCTCACGCCAGCCAGGCTCGCCGCTGAAGGCCGGCCGGTGGCCGACATCATGGCAGCCCTCGAGGATCAGGCATCCCGTACCCATTGCGTCGCCGCCCTGGACACTCTGGAGTACCTGCGGCGCAGCGGCCGCCTGAGTCGCTTCCAATCCAGCCTTGGCTCTGTGCTTCAGATCAAACCCCTGCTGAGGATGCATCGTGGTGAGTTTGACATGGAGCGTGTGCGCACCCGAAATGGGGCCTCCGCCCGGCTCCTGGAGCTGTTGACTCAACTGGCGCCTTTTGAGAGGTTGACCCTGGTCCACACCCACGCTCCGGACAAGGCGCAGCTTCTCCGCCAAAAGGCCTCGCACCTGTTTCCCGGCGACGAAGAGCCGATGTTTGCCGAAGTGACGCCGGTCATCGGCACACACATCGGCCCCGGGGCGGCGGGTTTCGTGGCCATCCAGGCCCGAAAACAGAGCTAGAGCGTTCGACAAGAAGGAGATGAGAAGATGACATTCCTGGAAGCATATCTCGTCGGTCTGGGTGTGGTGCTGGGGCTGATGGCTTTGCTGTGGGTCCTCAGCCTGGTTCTGCGCAACTCCAGCATCGTCGATCCTTTCTGGGGAACCGGCTTTGTCATTGCCAACTGGCTCTATTTCGCCCTGACGCCCGACGGTTCTCCGGCGCGCAAGTGGCTGATCTCCATTCTGGTCACCATCTGGGGGCTGCGCCTGTCGATCCACCTTTTGCGGCGCAACTGGGGTGCGGGTGAAGACTTTCGCTATCGTAAGTGGCGGGAGGAGTTTGGCGCCAACTGGTGGTGGCAGAGCTTCTTTCGCGTCTTTGCGCTGCAAGGCGTGCTGTTGTGGATCATCTCTGCGCCGCTCCTGGCCGCCCAGATTCGCCCGACGCCCGCTCACCTGACTTGGCTCGACCTGCTCGGCGTTGTGGTGTGGGCCATCGGCTTTTACTTTGAAGCTGCGGGCGACCTGCAGCTCACCCGGTTCAAGGCCAATCCTGCCAACAAGGGAAAGGTGCTGAACACCGGCGTATGGCGCTATACCCGCCATCCCAACTACTTTGGTGACGCGGCGCAGTGGTGGGGATACTATATCATTGCCGCAGCAGGCGGCGGATTCTGGACGATCTGGAGCCCGATCTTGATGACGATCATGCTGCTCCGGGTCTCAGGTGTAGCCCTCCTGGAAAAGACTTTGACGACGACCAAGCCGGGGTACCGGGAGTATGTAGAGAGCACGAGCGCCTTTGTGCCCTGGTTTTCCAGGAAACGGCGCTGAGTGAGTGGGAAGCTTGAGCAGCAGGAGTGAGGAGCCGCTGTTCAACCTTAAAGCCGTCGTGCAGCAGACGGGCCTAAAGCCCGACACTCTCCGTGCCTGGGAGCGGCGCTATGGGCTGCCCTCTCCCGCCCGAAGCAGCGGCGGGCACCGTCTCTACACGCAGCGCGACATCGAGGTGCTGCGCTGGCTGATAGCTCGCCAGCGTGAAGGACTGAGCATCAGCCGGGCCGTGGATCTGTGGCGCCAGATGGAAGCCGGCAGAGCTGATACCCTGCCGATCCCGAAGCTTTCCGGCTCGATTTCCGAGCCCCGGCTCGTGGGCGGCATGCTGGACCGGCTGCGGCAGGAATGGCTCGCGGCCTGCCTGGCCTATGACGAGCAGCGGGCTGAGCAGGCAGCGGCGCAAGCGTTTGCCCTCTACCCTCCTGAAACTGTCTGCCTTGAGCTGCTCCAGCGGGCTTTGGCCGAGGTGGGCGACCTGTGGCAGCAGGGCACGGCAACAGTGCAACAGGAGCACTTGGCGTCAGAGCTGGCCATTCGCCAGCTGGAGTCGTTGCTGATGGCCGCTCCTCCTGCCACGCGGCCAGGGCAGATCTTGGCTGTCTGCCCGCCGCAGGAGTACCACACCTTCGGCCTTTTGCTCTTGACTCTCCTGCTGCGCCGCCGTGGTTGGGCAGTTGTGTACTTGGGGGCGAACGTCCCGGCAGAACAGTTGGTGGCTACCGTCGCCGATGTCCGGCCGAACCTGGTGATCCTGGTCGCGCTGCGGCTGCCCTCGGCTGCAACCCTGCTCGAGACGGCCCGGGTTTTGCAGGAGCGTGTGCTCATCGGCTATGGGGGAGGGGTCTTTAACTCGCTGCCGGCCATCCGATCCCGGATCCCGGGCCATTTTCTAGGCGAAAGCGTAGAGTACGCTTTACACGTCGTGGATTCGCTCATGTCTGCTCCCCGCCCTGCACCAGGAGGCGAGCCGATCCCGGCAGAGGCTCGCGTGGCCCTGGAGCATTTCCGCGAACGGCGTGGGCCTATTGAAGCCAAGATGGGCCTGGCTGCCGGCGCGACCGGCCTTTCCCCGTGGCACCTGACTCATGCCAACGAGGAATTTGCATTGCACCTGGAGGCTTCCCTTGCATTAGGAGACGTGGCGCTTCTCGACACCGATATTGCAAGCGTGGAGCAAGGGCTCGCACAAGAGGGCATGCCGGCAGGCACGCTTGCTCGCTACTTGATCGCCTACCGTCAGATTGCCGAGGAACAGCTTGATGGGCGCGGCGATCCGATTCTCGCCTGGCTGCGCAAGGTTACCAGCAGCTAGCGGCCGGATCGACCGGGTGGCCTGGAACGCAAAAGACCATTACGGAGGTCCCGAAATGCGGGTTATCATCACTGGGGGAACTGGACTCATCGGCAGGGCGCTGTCCGCCGACCTGGCCGCGGACGGCCATGAGGTCACTGTCTTGAGCCGCGCACCAGAGCGGTCGAAAGGGCTTACCACCGGGGTGCGGGTCGCGCGCTGGGACGGGCGCACCAGCAATGGCTGGGCCACCCTGGCCGATGGCGCCGACGCCATTGTCAACCTGGCGGGTGCGAGCATCTCGGGTGAGGGGTTTTTTCCCAGCCGTTGGACCGATGAACGGAAACGCCTCATCCGCGAGAGCCGTCTGAATGCGGGGCGCGCAGTGGTGGATGCTGTGAGGCAGGCGAACCGCAAGCCGCGCGCCGTGATACAGGCATCAGGCATCGGGGTGTACGGCCCGCGTGGCGACGACCCGATCGCAGAGGACGGGTCTCCGGGTCAAAACTTTTTGGCCGGCTTTGCCGCAGATGAATGGGAGCCCTCCGCGGCGCCTGTCGAGGCGATGGGCGTCCGGCGGGCTATCATTCGCAGCGCCGTCGTGCTCAGCAAGACAGAGGGCGCCCTGCGGCCCATGCTCCTGCAGTTCCGCCTGTTCGCCGGTGGGCCCATCGGCAGCGGCAATCAATGGCTGTCCTGGATCCACCTCAAGGATGAAGCCAGGGCCATCCGCTTTCTGATCGAGAACCAGTCGGCCACCGGGCCGTTTAACCTCGTAGCGCCCCAGTCAGTAACCAACGCTCAGTTTGCACGTGCCCTCGGGCGGGTTATGGGCCGGCCTTCATGGCTGCCTTTGCCGGGATTGGCGATGAGAGCAGCGTTCGGGGAGGTGGCCGACCTTTTGCTTACCGGGCAGCGGGGCGTGCCACAGCGGATGCTTGACTTGGGCTTCCAGTTTCGGTTCCCCGAGCTTGAGGGGGCGCTGCGGGATGCCCTGGCATGAGACAGGTGGGCCCGGCACGAGCCAGATAGATGATAATGAGGAGGAATCAGATGGCTGATCGACTAGATGCAGCAGTGGCGCCAGATTTTGAGTTGACCGATACCGCCGGTCAGCCAGTGCGCCTGTCGGACTACCGCGGAAAAAAGCACGTCGTCCTGGTCTTTAACAGGGGCTTTACGTGACCGTTCTGCCGCGCACACATGGCGCAGTTGCGCCGTGACTATGAGCAGTTCGTCGCCCGCGACGCCGAGGTGGTGGTGATCGGGCCGGAGGATCAGAAAGCATTTCGGGACTACTGGCAGAAAGAGAGCCTGCCGTTTGTGGGGCTGGCCGACCCGACGCACGCGGTGGCCAACCGCTACGGCCAGGAGGTCAGCCTGCTCAAGCTTGGCCGCATGCCGGCGTTGATGGTCATCGACAAGGCCGGTGAGGTGCGTTTCCAGCACCATGCCGGAGCCATGTTCGACATCCCGCCCGACCGCCAGGTTCTGGCGGTGCTCGATGGGCTGGACGAGGCACAGGCATGACCATCGCCGTCTGGTGGGTCCGCCGCGACCTGCGGCTGGCCGACAACCAGGCCCTGGCCGCCGCGTTGGCTGCGGCCGACCGGCTGATCCCGGTCTTTATCCTTGACCCGGCGATCCTTTCCTCTGATTTTGTCGGGGATTCGGCCAGAAGGCGGGTAGCTTTCCTATTCGACGGGCTGCGCCGGCTTGACGCCGACCTGCGCACCCATGGCAGCCGGCTGATCGTCCGGCGAGGCGATCCGGTCGAGGAGCTGGCCAGGCTAGTGGCTGAAAGCGGCGCCGCGGCGATATTTGCCGAGGAGGACTATTGGCCCTATGGCCGGCGCCGGGACGTGTGCGCTGCAGAGGCACTGCCTCTGCACCTGACCAGTGGGGTGACCATCCATCCACCCGAAGCGGTGCTGAAACCGGATGGCAGGCCGTACACAGTCTTTACTCCGTTCAGCCGAGCCTGGAAGGCGCTGCCGCTGCCGGCGGCCGGGACGGTGCTGGCAGTACCGGGATCGCTGCCGGCGGTGCCGCCACTGGACAGCCTGCCGATCCCGGACGAGCCACGATTCCCGCAGCCGGAAATCGTGCCGCCCGGCACACTGTTCCAACCCGGCGAGGCGGATGCATGGCACCGGCTGCAGGCGTTCGCGGGTGGGGACGACCCGGCTATCTATCGCTACGGCGAAAACCGCAACCGGCCAGACCTGGCCGGCACGTCGCAACTGTCGCCCTATCTGCGGTTTGGGATGGTGTCGGCACGGCAGGCGGCCGCAAGCGCCCTGGGCGCAATCGAGGCAGCGCCCGACCTCCAGGCCCGCAGCGGAGCCGAGACGTGGCTCACCGAGCTGATCTGGCGCGAATTCTACCTGTCGATCCAGTATCACTTTCCCGAGACAGAACGGCACAGCTTTCGCGCCGACCTGCGCAACATCGCCTGGGACAACGACGAGGCGGCCTTTGCCGCCTGGTGCCAGGGCCGGACCGGTTACCCGGTGGTCGACGCGGCCATGCGCCAGCTGGCGCAGATCGGCTGGATGCACAACCGGGCGCGGATGATCGTCGCCTCGTTCCTGGTCAAAGACCTGCTGATCGATTGGCGATGGGGGGAGCGCTGGTTTATGCAGCGCCTGGTAGACGCCGATCCGGCGGCCAACAACGGCGGCTGGCAGTGGACCGCCGGCACCGGCACCGACGCAGCGCCCTACTTTCGCATCTTCCACCCGGTGCTGCAGGGGAAGAAGCACGACCCTGAGGGCGCCTACGTGCGCCGCTGGGTACCGGAGCTGGCAAAAGTGCCGGGACGTTACATCCATGCGCCGTGGGAGATGCCGCCAGAGGTGCAGCGAGCGGCGAGCTGTGTCGTCGGGCAGGATTATCCGGCGCCGATCGTCGACCACACCTGGGCGCGCCAGCGGGTGCTGGCTGCGTACGCCCAAGCCAGACAAAAAAAGCGAAACGAAACAAAAGGAGCATAAATGGTCGATCAAGCGATTGTAGTAGAAAACCTTGTCAAAGACTATCCTGGTGGCGTCAAGGCCGTGGACGGCGCCTCTCTTCAGGTCGGGGCCGGGAGCGTCTTTGGCTTCCTGGGGCCGAACGGTGCCGGCAAGAGCACGATCGTCAAGATCCTGACGACCCTGGCGCTGCCGACGGCAGGCCGGGCGGAAGTGGGCGGATTTGACGTGGTGACCCAGGCGGCCGATGTGCGGCGGATTGCCGGCGTGGCGCTGCAGGAGATTGGCATCGACCCGCTGATGAAGCCGATGGAGCTCCTGATCTTGCAGGGGCAACTGTTCGGGGCCGATCGGGTGCGCGCCGCCGCCCGGGCCGACGAACTGATCGAGCTGGTTGGGCTGACCGGTGCGGTGAACCGACGCGCGGGCACCTACAGCGGCGGCATGCGCCGCCGCCTGGATCTGGCCCTGGCACTGGTCCATCAGCCCAGCGTCCTCTTTCTCGACGAGCCGACAACCGGGCTGGACCCTGCCAGCCGGCGGGATGTCTGGCAGGAGGTACGGCGGCTGAACCGGGAACTGGGCATCACCGTCTTTCTCACCACGCAGTACCTGGAGGAAGCCGACGAGCTGGCCGACACGGTGGCGATCATCGTCGGCGGCAAGATCGCGACAGAGGGCTCCCCTGCCCGGCTCAAAGCGGCCCAGGGGGGTGAGTCGATCAACCTGCTGTTCGACACGCGCGAGACGGCCGAAAAGGCGCTGGCGACCCTGCAGGGCACGGGTGACCGGCTGCAGTTGGACCGTGACGTCGTTCGCCTGTACATGGCCGGCGCCGCCGAGGCGATCCCGGCAGTCATCAACCGGCTCCAGCAGGGGGCGATAACGCCCATCTCCCTGACGCTGACCCAGCCCACCCTGGACGACGTCTTTTTGCAGGTGACAGGGCAGCGGTTGCAGGTGCAGGATGCGCCTCAGGCCAAGGGGAAGGGCAAGGCCCGGACGACGCAGCCTGCGGAAGAAAAGTAGGAAAGGAAATCATCCATGACTGTAAACGTAACCACTCTGCCGGCGGCAGCTATCCCAGGACAGAAGGGCCAGTCGTTCCTGGTCCAGGTGTTCCTGCTGGTACGGCGCAGCCTGGTGACCATTTCGCGCGCGCCAGAAGCGCTGCTGCCTCCGGTCGCCATCAGTCTCTTCTTCCTGGTCATCTACCAGTCAACACTCGGCAAGGCGTCCGAGAATATCCCGGGCATCGGCGGCAGCTACCTGGGCTTTATCCTGCCCCTGTCGATCGTCTCGTCTGCCCTGTCGGGCGCCGGCATTGCTGCGCAGAACCTGGTCCGCGACCTGGAACGCGGCTATTTCGACAAGCTAATCCTGACACCGGTCAGCCGTCCGGCGCTGCTGCTGGGACCAATCCTGGCCGGCTCGGTCATCCTCGGCGTCCAGGCAGCCATCGTCGTGGGCGTAGCGCTCCTGCTGGGGCTGAACTCGGCAACAGGCGTGCTCGGTCTGCTGGCAGTCATCGGCCTCGCCGTGCTCCTCGGCACCGGTTTTGCCGGATTCACCGTGTCGGCGGCGTTGGGAAGCGGCAGTGCTGCGGCCACACAGGGCGCAAGCTTTCTCTTTTTCCCGCTCACCTTCCTGGCGCCGACCTTTGTGCCACTTGCCCTGCTGAGCGGCTGGCTAAAGGTCGCAGCTCAGCTAAACCCGATCACCTACGTGCTGGAGGCGATGCGCGCGATCCTGAACACCGGCTGGGATGGGGCGGCCATCTGGAAGGGGGTGATCGCCTGCCTGATCCTGGCAGGCGTGACCTACGTCCTGGCGGCGATTGCCCTGCGGGTGCGGACTCGCCGGCTGTAGGGGGGATAGGGGCGGCGTCTGAGTGTCGAGAGCGGCGTTTCCGCTGCCAGGTGGAGATGAGAAGGCCATGCGACGAGACAAAAACGATTGGCCGACATATTTGCCCTTTTCGGCGGTCTGTGGTAATATAGCCGGGTGAGGTGGGTCATGTTCGATAGAATTCGATCCTGGCAACCGAATATCACCCGTCAAGCTTCGGCGGCCAAGGGCTTTATGGGGGGCCGCCCCCAAGTGAGCACGATGGATCCAGCTTGAGTCCTTTGCCGTCCGGTTGCGCGCGCCGGCGCGGAACCATCGGAATCTGTCCGAATCCGAGCGAGGGGACTGCCTCGCTCGTTCTTTTTACAGGGAAGGAGAGCCACATGGCCAAGAAAATACTGATCGCAGTGGCCTGGCCGTACGCGAACGGCTATCAGCACCTGGGGCACCTAGCCGGGGCCTATCTGCCGCCCGACATCTTTGCCCGCTACCACCGGCTGGTGGGCAACGACGTGCTCATGGTCTCTGGCTCGGACGCCCACGGCACGCCAATCACCGTCCGCGCCGATGCGGATGGAGTGCCGCCGCGCGAGATCTTTGAGCGGTACCACCGGACCTTCCTGGAGACCTACCAACAGATCGGCCTGACCTTCGACCTGTTCACCCACACCGACACCGAGAACCACCACCGCGTCTCCCAGGACATCTTTCTCAAGATCTTGGAGAACGGCTATCTGTACAGGGAGGTGCAGAAGCAGCTCTACAGCCCAAAGGAGGGCCGCTTTCTGCCTGACCGCTACGTGGAGGGCACTTGCCCCCACTGCGGTTATCCCGATGCGCGGGGCGACCAGTGTGATAACTGCGGCAAGCTGCTGGAGCCGACGGAGCTGATCGGCCCACACAGCAAGGCCAGCGGCGACACGGCGCTCGAACTGCGTGAGACAGAGCACTATTTCCTCGACCTGGCCAAGCTGAGCGGCCAGCTGGAAGCCTACCTCGGCAGCGGCAAGGAGCATTGGCGGCCGAATGTGCTCAACTTTGCCCGTAACTATGTCCAGGCCGGCCTGCGGGGACGGCCCATTACCCGCGACATCGACTGGGGTATCCCGCTGCCGCTGCCGGGCTACGAGGGCAAGCGCCTGTACGTCTGGTTCGAGGCGGTGATCGGCTACTTTTCGGCCAGCCTGGAGTGGGCCGCTAACCAGGGCGCACCTGACGCCTGGAAGGCGTGGTGGTATGATCCGGCCGTGCTGACCTACTACTTTGTGGGCAAGGACAACATCCCCTTCCACACGGTCATCTGGCCGGCCGAGCTACTGGCAGTGGGCCGGCTTTATTGCGACGACTGCAGCGCCCAGTTGAGCCTGCCCCACGACGTACCGGCCAACGAATTCATGAATTTTAAGGGTTTGAAGTTCTCGAAAAGCCGGGGCGGGAGCGTGGATGTGCCCTACTTCCTGAGCCGGTACGACCCGGATCCGCTGCGCTACTACCTGACGGCAGCCGCGCCGGAGACGCGGGACACCGAGTTCACTTGGGAAGAGTTCGTGGAACGGAACAATAACGAACTGGTCGCTACCTGGGGTAACCTGGCCAACCGCATGCTGAGCTTTGCCTTCAAGCACTTTGGCCAGGTGCCCGAGCCGGGTGCGCTGGACGAGGCCGACCGCGAGCTGCTGACGAAGGTGGAAGCTGGATTCGAAGCGGTGGGCGAGCTGTATGGCGGCTGCCATTTCCGTACCGCCCTGGGCGAAGCCATCGCGCTGGCCCGCGAGGCCAACGTCTACCTGGATCGCAAGGCACCGTGGGTGCAGATCAAGCAGGACAAAGCCGTGGCGGCGACCACCGTCTATACGATCCTGCGCGTGGTGGACAATCTAAAGACGCTGTTGTCGCCCGTCCTGCCTCTCACTGCGCAACGGCTGCACGAATACCTGGGCTACGACGGGCAGCTGTTCGGCACACAGCGGATCGTGGAATACCACGAGACGACACGCAGCCACCAGGCGCTGATCTACGACCACGCCGGCGCCGTCGGTACCTGGACCCCCAGCCGGCTCCGGCCCGGCCAGGCGCTGCGCCAGCCCTCGCCGCTGTTTAGGAAGCTGGACGAGAGTGTGATCGAGGAGGAATACGCGCGGCTGGAAGGCTAGTCGCGCCCCAGACACCAGCGTGGGTCATTCTGAATGCTGAGAGCCGGGGCATTGGCCCCGGCTCTTTCATGCTTGCTGCACCGCCTCGACCACCTCGCGAATAGCGTCGATCACCACCTGGGGCTGATCTACCTGAACGTAGTGGCGGCTTTCCTGGGCAAGCACCCGCTTCCCCCTTGTGGATAGCGCGGCCAGCTCAGCATGCAGCTCGTCCTGCACCCTCTTCATCTGCTCGGCATCCGCTGCAGAGATCCCGTGCCCGGCGGAGACCGCGGGCCGGCCCGCCGAGATCACCGTCAGGGGAATGTCGCCCAGCGGCCCGAGCTGCCGGTCGCGTACCAGGGCGAAGCTCTCCTGAATGCCAGAGGTCTCCCTCCCCACCGTCTCCAAGTGCCGCGTGCCCGAGTAGACGATACCCAGGTAGGCGGCGCGCGCCTCCGGAGGTATTGGCATGGGCCACGTGCCGCTCTTCTCGGCCAGCAGCGCCAACAGCCCTATGGAGTTTAGCGCCCGCAACAGACCAAAGACCAAGGGCCCCACCTTGTTGCTGGTCCTCTGCATTTTGGCGATGGCCTCCGGCATGCGCGCGTACTGATCCTCGTGGGCGGCATCCACCAAGACCATGCCCGCCACCTGCTCAGGGTGCTCGTGGGCATACAGGCGCACGTACAGCCCGCCGATCGAATGCCCGACCAGCACGTAGGGGGGTTCCACGCCCGCCCGCGCCAACAGGGTGTGCAGCTCATCCACGATGTTCGGAGCCGTGCGCGGTTTCGGGCTGCGCTCGCTCCAGCCCAGGCCGGCGCGGTCGTAGGTGCAGACGCGCGCGAACTTGGCCACCTCCGGCTGAACGCTAGCCCAGCTCAGGCCTGGTTCCGAGTGGGCAGCCTCCATCACCACGGTCGGGCGGCCGGCCACAGGTGTGCCCTGGCAGTTGAGGTGCAGCCGGTAGCCGCCTACGTCTACCATGCGCCCAGGTGCCGGATACTTGGCTGCCAGCCTGGCCTTGGCCCGTGAGCCAAGCACCCAGACCAGCCCAACGAGAAGAACCAGCAAAAGAATGATACCGCCTATGATTATGCCTGCCATCGCCATCACCTCCTATTGGTTATGGCTGGGCATCCAGATTAAGGATGCCCAGCCTTGTGCCAATCCTTCCCGCTCAGGCCGTCTGCTTCCGAAGCCAGGTGCCGCATAGGCCGCTGCCGACCGAGTAGACGATGATGACCGGGATCAGGATGTCGAGGATGTTGGGGTTAAAGAAGGCATAGCCACCCATAGCGCAGCATGCAGCAAAGACCACCGCCGACACAACGATGAACACGCCCATCCCTACCGCTGCGGGACCTGTGACAAAGCCCGGTGCCTTCTTGGTCTGTGCCGCCATCAAGTACGGGACCGGCGGGAAGGCCCGGATGACGACGCTGTGCAGCCCGATCAGGAAGATCCAGAGTGCGAAGCACCCCCACACGGCGAACACCGCTGCCGGAATCGACTTGGACAAGCTGGCGCTGCTGGTGGCGATGAGCACGATGGCTGCGACCAGTGCCGCCACAGGCAGGACCAAGCTGGCCACTTCCAGGCGCTTCAGCAGCTTGTCAGAGGCCTGCACGGACTCGGGCTGCTGCTCCAGGTGGCACGCCAGCCGGTCCACCATCTCCTCTTTCGAAACGACCGCCACTTTCTGAACACTCAATGCGTTTGACATGATACACCTCCTCTTGGGTTTTTTGATTTGAACCTGTTTCTCAGTTCTGTACCCACTATAGCAGTCAACCGGGTAGAGTGTCATCTATCGAAGGATAGATTCGGCGGTTTATATCGGCTGCCACTACTCAAACTTGAAGCGCCACATGGCGATCAGGAAGAACAAGACACCCACACCAACCAGCAAGCCTAGCTGGGGCAGGATGTCCACCACGCCGGCTCCCGCCATCAACTTGTAATAGGCTGTGATGGCGTGGGCGTGGGGCGTGAGCCGCGATGGCCAGTACAGAGCGCTGCCCTGGGTGGGGACGCCGGTCATGACGCCGCCCAACACAGCCAAGACAATGCCCAAGATCGTACTGATAGTCATGGCCTGGCCGCGCGAACGGGCAACGGTCGCGACCAGCATGCCCAGCGACGTGGCAGCCAGCGCCAGCGCCAGTGTGACCAGCACCAACCCCAGGGGCGAGTTTCCCAACGGCATGTCGAAAAGGGCGCGTCCCACCGCAAACACCAACACCACTTGCAGGCATACCACCAGCATGTAGGCCAGCATCTTGCCCAGGATAATAGAGCCGCGGTGGAGCGGCGAAGCCAGCAGGCGGCGGAACGTCCCCTGCTCCTTCTCAGCCAGGAGTGTGCCGGAGATGGTGGCTACGATGAAAAAGGCAAACATCACCGTGTAGTTGGTCCCGGCCAAGCCGAAACCGTTGTTCGGGAGTTGTGTCTCAATCCCTGTCAGGTCCTCGCTCTGTACGCTGATCAACGGGTCGGTGGACGCCTTTTGCAGTTGGGTCATTGTAGCGCCCAGGCTCTGCGCCGCAAGGCCTCGGCGCGTCTGCTCGTCCAGCGCATCAAACAGGCCCGACTCGTCCATGACGGTCCGGATGCCGTGCTGTATCTCGCCCTGCATATTCACCCACGTTAGGATGTCGTTCACGACCCCGGTGACCATGCCTCCCTCCCACTGCTGGGCCGGGTCCATGATTACCTGGATGCGAGCCGGATCGTTGACCGGGTCAAAGGCGTCCACATTCTGGCTGAAATCGGCCGGGATGATGATGGCGGTTGCGGCCTCGCCGTCAGCGACTTTTTGGTCGGCCTCTTGGACCGTTGCCAGCTGTTCGACGCTCAGCACTTCAACCTGCTTTAGTGCATTGACCACCTGGGTGCCATACTGGCCACCGGGGTCGTCGTTCACCAGGTAGACCGTGAATTTGGGCTCGGCTCCGCCGAGCCCGCCGAAAAGCAGGCCGAACATGAGCGGTGACAGAAAAAGTACGATCAATTGTGCTCGGTCTCTAAACAGCACCTGGAGATCCTTCCAGGCGGCCGCCAGTGTGTTTTTAATCATGGTTGTTCTCCTTCTCGCAGACTCAATCAAACTTGAGGCGCCACACACCGATGGCGAAAAAGATCGCGCTAAAGGCCAGCAAGGCAAGCAGTTGGGTGGTGATGTCGGCCAGTCCCCTCCCGCGAACCATCAGGTCTTGGTAAGCCGTGATGGCCCAATACTGGGGCACCACCTTGCTGATGGCGCCGAGGCCCATGAATTCCAGCGCGAACGGCGGGAGAAGACAGCCCCCCAGAAAGCCCATCAGCCATATTCCAATGCTGCTTATGGCGCCGATCTGTCCTTCGGTGCGGGTGATGGCGGCGATGAGGACGCCAAAGCTCGTGGAGCAAAGGGCCAACATCAGCGACACCAAGACGAATGCCAGAGGGTCGTTCCCCAACGTCACGCGCTCCAACCCCACCAGGGGCAACAGGAGGATGCTCACGGCAAACATCACGGCGATCAGGATCAGAGCCATGACATAGTTGGACAACATCTTGCCGGCCAGCAGCGCGGCCTTGCTGATGGGCGAGGCCAGCAAGCGGCGAAAGCTGCCCACTTTTTTCTCGTTGTAGATGGACAGGGCAGTGATCACCGAGATTCCAAAGACCATGATGATGGTGTAACCGGGGATGTTCTGCTGGACCCAGCTAGGATTCTTGATCGCCTCGCCGAGCGCTTGGGGCTGTGTCTTTTCAACGACCACCAGCGGCGCGGTCTTGCTGCGCTCGAACTGGCTCTGGGCCTGGGCCACGTTCCTTTCGGGCGTAAAGACCTGCGATCCGGCAGATCCCGCGGCCTGCATATCGCCCATTTGACTCAGGCCGGCGATGAGCTGGGCCTGCAGTGAGCTCACCTGGGCCACGCCGTTGATCACGCGCAGCAGCAGTTCCGTCTCCGTATCGCCGGCGTTGGGGTGGTTGAGCAGGTGCAGTGTGACAGGGCGTCCGGCGGCAGCGTCCTCGCCAAAGCCCGTTGGGATCGTCAGCAGGTTATAGATCTGCCGGTTTTCCAGCAACGCCTGGGCCTCGTCTTGTTCGTACATCTCGACTTTGACCTTGCCGTCTGCGTTGAGGCCGTCTATCAGGGCCTTGGAGGCCTCGCCATCAGGGTCGAGGTTCACCACTGGCAGCGTGGCCGGCTCGTCGCTCATCCCTAACGGTGGCACCGCCATACTTATCCCAAAGATGAAGGCCAGGGGTATGAGGAACACATACATGAGCTGGCCCCGGTCCTTGAACAGAATCCGAAGGTCGTTTATCGCAACGTGTAGTGCATTCATCGTTCTCACTCCCTCAGCTTTTTGCCCGTCAGGTGCAAGAAGACGCTTTCCAGGTTGGGCTCCAGGATAGCCAGCGAGGCGATGGTAATGTCGCGCTCGTTGAAAAAGCTGATCGTGTTGAGTAGAGCCTGCTGGCTGTGCTCGGCCTCAATCTTGACGATAACGTAGCCGGGGGCGGGTGCGATTTCGGCCCCCTCGACCGGCGCTGGCGGGGTTGGCTGCGGCACGATGGTTGCCCGCTTGACTGCCGGCAGCGCCGCCAGTTGAGCCAGCAGCGCGTCGTCCACCTGTTGCAGGCCGACGTGGATCAGGCCCCCGCCCAGCATGGCAATCAGGTTCTTGATCGTGTCCAGGGCGATGATCTGCCCCTGGTCTATGACAGCCACCCGGTTGCACAGCACCTCGACCTCTTCCATATAGTGGCTGGTGTAGACGATAGTCATACCCCGCTCGCGGTTGAGGCTCATCACGCTCTCAAAGATATAGTTGCGGCTTTGGGGGTCGACGCCGACGGTCGGCTCGTCGAGGAACAGCAGCTTGGGCAGGTGCACCAGCCCGGCGGCGATGTTGACGCGCCGCTTCATCCCACCCGAGTATTTGTCTATCACCTGGTCGGCGCGGTCGGTCAGGGCGACGATGCGCAGTACATCGTCCACGCGCTCTCTAAGCTGCCTGCCGCCCAGCCCGTAGATGCGCCCGAAGAAGTTCAGGTTGGCCCGGGCGCTGAGCGTGGGGTAGAGAGCCAGGTCCTGGGGGACCAGTCCATTGAGCCTCTTGACCTTGTCCATCTGGGTGGTGATGTCATAGCCACCGATCCGTGCCGTGCCCGAGGTGGGCGGAATGACGCCGGTCAGCATGGAAATGGTTTGGGTCTTGCCGGCGCCGTTGGGGCCCAGCAGGCCAAAGACCTCGCCTTCTTCGACCGAAAAGCTGATGCCCTTGACCGCTACAAAATCCCCATACTTTTTCACCAGGTTGTCTACCGCTAGAATGGCAGTCATGAAATCTACTCCTTTCTTTCCCCTTGTTTGAAGGACTGATCGTTGGCGAATTCAGGTTTCATTCAGTTGACGTCAATTGGCATAGACACCTCCTTCCGATGAGCGCCTCGGTTTCGTCCCAAACAGGAATTGCGTCAGCGCCACGTGCCAGCTCGGCGTCGGTTGCGTTTGCGCCTTGGTCAGGACCTCATTCTTGCTCATTGAGAACCTCCTCGACAGAATTCACCGCCGAAAGTGGCAAGCCCAAGTCCCTCAGCTTGGCGATCAGGCCGTACAATGCCGCCTGGTCCAGGACAGTGCCGGCGAGTATCGTCTCGTCCTGGTCGGTGTGCATGATACTCAGGCCGTCGAGCCACTCCGACCAGCGTTTGTCTATCCGTCCCTTGACTCGAATCTCTACATGCTGCATCGTTCGCCTCCCAAACAGGTCCAGACCTGATATCGCTGCCGTTCCGGTATCAGGTCTGTGGGCTCACAGCCTACCGGAACCGGAAGAGCTTCTGGGCCAGGGATAGGATCACCTTGACGGGGATCAGAACGCCCATTGCGATGCCAAGGATGCGTGTGAAGCTCAGTACCCATTCCAGGTGGTTGGACCAGATAGCCCAGGCAAACGAGCCCCAGAACGCCGCAGCGACCAGGCCCGTCATGATGAGCCCCAATCCCGACCAAACGGCTTTGGACCCAGTGACAAACTGCGACGTCTCGCCTGGGAAAATGACGGGGAGAAAGGCCCGAAGCACGATGGCGTGCAAGCCGATGAGAGTCATCAGGGGCACGACACTCACCGGGAAGGCGAGCCAGGCCGTGGGAATCGCCATCTGCGGAACCGTGGCCCAGTTGATCGAGACGTACATCGCCACGGCAAAGGCGCTGGCGATGATGGCCAGGCTGGCCGTTTCCAGGACCTTCATCCACTTGTGAAACGTGCGCTTCGATTCCGGCTGTTGCGCTACGTACTGAGCCAGTTGGGCCTTGAAGGCCTGTCTGGTCATTCTCACCGATCCCGCTTCCCGAACGCTTACCTGGTTCATTCTTACCTCCAACCTGTTTTTTGAGTACGCGCTCATTGTAGCAGGCAACCGGATAGAGTGTCATCTATCGAAAGATGGATTCGGAGGTTTATTCTCATACGACGAGGACAGGGCCGGTCGTCGAGACCGGCCCTGTTTTGATCGCAGGGATTTGGGCTATAACAGGCCCAATGTTCTGGCTTGGGCGGCGGCTTGGGTGCGGCTGCCGACGGCCAGCTTGCCGCAGATGTTATGGACGTGGGTCTTGACGGTGCCTACGCTGATGAAGAGCCTCTCGGCGATCTCCTGGTTCGATAGGCCCTCGGCCATGAGTCTCAGCACCTCCAGCTCGCGCTCGCTCAGAGGCTCGATGAGGGGTTGCCCCCAAGGCGCGGCCTTGTCACGGCCCACCTCTGCCGGGGCAGCGCCGAGCAACAAGCCCACGAACTCTGGAGCCACATGGCGCACGCCGGGCAGGAGCGCGAGAACGACCGGCCCTTCGTCCAGAAAGGCGCGGCGATAGCCTTCGGGAGCCGCCAGGCGCACGGCCTCTTCGAGGCGGGCCAGCGCTTCTTCTTTTCGGCCGAGTGCCTGATTCGCCACTGCTTGCAGAATGCAGATCGCGATCAGGCTCCGGACAAGGCCACTGCTACGGGCGTAGCGCTCTAGATTGGCCAGCAGTGTCCGCGCCTCGGCGGGTCGTTTCTGGGCCAAGAGCACGCGTACGTAAGTGAGATACTCGGCCTCGCGCGAAAAGTCAGGCGAGTCGGTCGGCAAAAGGCCGGCAGATTCTGCCCAGCGCACTGCAGCGTCGACGTTGCCTAGCCTCAGTTCAAAATCTGCTTCCCAGGCTCCCACGAGACTATCCAGCAGCGCTAGATGGAGCTGCGCTGTCGTTCGGCGTATACCGGCGACGGACGCCATAGCGGTTTTCGTTTCTCCCATCAGCTGCTGGATCTGCGCCAGCTTGAACTCGCCTTCCATGACGCCTGACGATAGGCCAAGCAGCCTGCTGAGCTCCACGCCTTGTGCCAGGTGCACGCGGGCCTGATCCAGCTCATTCAGATCGTAGAGGATCAGCCCTAGCCCGACATGGGCATGTCCGGCCAAGGGCAGACGGTTGCCCCGTGCATCCACGCACGAGTCAAGGGCCTGATGGCCAAGCGCAAGGGCCTCTCGCGCCCTGCCCTGGAGGTGCTCCAGCCAGCCCAGGGTGGTCAGGGCGCTGACCGTGCTGATGGGATGGCCCTCTTCTTGGCCGAAACGAGCCAACTCACAAAGAGTCTGCGTCGCAGCGGGTATGTCCCCCATGACGACCTGAGCTGAGGCCAGGTTGGACAGGGCTACCCCCCGGAGGCCGTGCGGGTCTCCCTCCTTCAGCAAAGCAAGTGCGCGATGAGCGAGATCGATGATTTTGGGGTTGTCATTCTTGATATCGGCGAGCCAGATCTGCAAGCAGACCACCATGGCCTGGCTAGACAGCGCCGCGCCGGGCGGCAGGAGATCAGCGGCCAGGCTAGCCCAGCTCTCAGCCGCGTCAAACTGTCCTGCTGGGAACGACACCAACCCCTTGAGGGCAGCGAGTGCGGCGCTGCGTCGCAGGCGCTCCTCTGGCAGGGCGTCTAGCCAGCGAGCCAAGGTGATGAACTGGCCGTTGTTGATAACCATCGTGGCCGCACCTTGCATGAGGCGTTCCGCTTCGTCCCAATTCTCCGCCGCCAGGGCGTGGTCCATCGCCTCCTCTAGAAATCCGTTCTGCTCGTACCAGCACGCCGCCCGCAGGTGGAGGGCTGCCCTGTTGAGCCCCTCTTCCTGGGTGCGCAGCAGGTCGCGGAAGAGGCGATGGTAGCGGTACCACTGCCGCGACCCGTCGAGGGGCACGATGAACAGGTTGGCCTGTTCCAAGGCCAGCAGCACCTGCCGGCTGTCGTCCCGCCCGGTGACGGCGTCGCACAGCGGAGCGGTGAGACGATCGAAGATCGACGTCCTGACCAGGAAATCCTGCACTCCGGGTGCCTGCCGCTGAAAGACCTCCTCGACTAGGTAGTCCAAGATGTAGCGCTGGCTCCCCGCAAACTCGGCCACGAACCGCCGGGGGTCGTCGCTATGCTGCACGGACAGGGCCGCCAGTTGCAGGCCGGCAATCCAGCCTTCGGTACGGCGTTGGAGGACGGCAATGTCGGCAGGCAGCAGCTCCAGCGCCATCGTTCGCCGCAAAAAGTCGGTGGCTTCCTCCGGCGTGAACTGGAGGTCCCCCTGCCGTATGTCCATGACCTGTCCGCGCGCTCGCAGCCGGGACAGCGGCAGCGGCGGGTCTTCGCGGCTGGCGATTACCAGGTGCATCTGCGGTGGCTGGTGCTCCAGGAGGAATGCAAGCTGCTGGTGAATGGGAAGGGTGTGGATCAGGTGATAATCGTCCAGGACCAGGATGAAGGGCTGAGGGGTCGCCGCGATGTCGTTGATCAGGCTGGTCAGGAACAGGTCCGGCGCGGGCGGCTGGGGCGCCTGCATCATGGCCAGGGCAGCCTGGCCGATTTGGACGTCGATCTGTTGCAGAGCGGCCAGGAGGTAGGTAAGGAAACGAGCAGGGTCGTTGTCATTTTCGTCCAGCGAGAGCCAGGCGACGCGGCTTTCCGTCTTGCCTCCCTGCCTGGTGGGAGCGGAAAGCCAGGATGCGACAAGCGTGGTCTTGCCAAAGCCGGCCGGGGCCGAGATCAGCGTCAGCCGGCATTGCCTCAGGCTCGCGTTCAGGCGTTCGATCAGGCGCGAACGCGGCACCAATTCTGCCCGCGGGGTTGGCACATAGAGCTTGGTAGCCAACAATGCCATGGGCATTTTTTACCTCCTATGCACCTCCTGGTCCGGCTCAACAACATGCCGGCGAGTCAATACACCCTACAGCTTTTCAAACCACATCAGCACACCCATAATGACGAAAAGCACAGCAGCGATTTTGCGCAGCATTGCCTCTGGGATCACGCGGGTCAGCAGCTCGCCGCCCAGGACGCCGATAAGCGTGACAGCAGCCAGCGCCAGCGTGGCGCCGAGAAAGATCCACACCGGCATCTTGTGCTTGGCCGTCATGGTGATGACCGCCAGTTGCGTCTTGTCACCCAGCTCGGCGACAAAGATCAGGGCAAAGGTGCTGAGAAAGACTTTTAACCCTTCAGACATCATTGTCTCCCCAAATGTGATTAACGCACCCACCAGCGGAACTGGTAGCGGGCCGGATAGATGTGGTCGAGCTTGTCGCCAGGAAATGGATCGCCGTGGCCAACATAGACCGTGCGCGGCTTGAGTGCCCGGACTCGCTCGCAGCTAAGCCGCCATGCCTGGCGGTCGGAGAGGTAGATCGGCTGGCTGGGCACGGCATAGTTGACGAACAGATCCCCGATCAGGATGTCGCCTTCGCCGGTGACGACGGCCAGTGACCCCGGCGCATGCCCCGGCACCGTGATGAGCTGGGCATCCAGGCCATAGGGCGACAGACCGGCGCCCTCGTCGAGCAGGAGGTCAGCCTGCAAAGGCGAAAAGCGGGCCAGCGACGACAGCAGCAAGTAGGCCCAGCGCATCACACTGCCCTGCAGCGTCTGAGCGGGAGGCAGCGCATTGCGCCGGTCTTGGCTAAAGCCAGGGGCGATCGGGTGGGCCACCACCGGCGCACCACACCAGGCCTTGACAGCAGGCACCCCACCATAGTGATCCAGGTGGCCGTGTGTGACCAGGATCAACCGCACCTGCCCGGGTGGAATGCCCAAGCCGGCCATCCTGTCTATGATCGCCGGGGCGCTGCCGGGTGGGCCTGGGTCGACCAACACCACCCCAGCGGTCCCTTGCAGCAGATAGCAGTTTGTTCCTCGAACGGCAAGTTGCTCGATCCGCATCGTGACTCTTAATCTCCTGTGGGCCATGCCCGTCATCGTAGCACAAGCCAGCGGGCGCATCAACTGAAGGGATCACCCCACAGCAGCCGCATCGCCATACCTTCCTGCTAACCCAAAGCTACGTCCAGGGTCATCATGACGGCAAAGCCGAGCATTGCGCCAAGCGTGGCAATGTCCGAGTTCTTGGCCAGTTGCGATTCGGGGATCAACTCCTCCACGACGACATAGATCATGGCCCCGGCGGCAAAGGCCAGAGCATAGGGCAGGATCGGCCTGATGAGGAGGACCAGCGCCGCACCCGCCACACCGGCCAGCGGCTCGACCGTGCCCGACAACTGCCCATACCAGAAGCTCTTCAGCCGAGAAAAGCCTTCCCGGCGCAGGGGGATGGAGACGGCTGCGCCCTCGGGAAAGTTCTGCAGGCCAATGCCCACCGCGAGGGCGACTGCGGCTGCCAGCGAAGCGGAAGACAGCTGAGCGCCCGCGGCGCCAAAGGCTACGCCAACGGCCAGTCCTTCGGGGATATTGTGCATGGTGATGGCCGTCACCAACAGAATACTCCGCTGCCAGCCGGTGCGGATGCCTTCGGCTTCCTCCATCGGAAAGCCGGCGTGCAGGTGGGGCAGAACCCTGTCCACCCCGTACAGAAACGCTCCCCCCAGCAAGAAACCGATCGCAGCAGGAAGCCAGGGCGGCAGGCCCGATTCGGCGGCCATTTCGATGGCCGGGGCCAGCAGCGACCAGAAGCTGGCAGCGATCATCACCCCGGCGGCAAACCCCAACATGCCGTCCAGCACGCGGCGGTTGATAGTCTTGAAGGCGAAAACGGTCGCAGCACCCAGGGCTGTCACGAACCAGGTAAAGCCGGTAGCAAACAGGGCCTGAACGACCGGATTCAGATCGGCGAAACCTCCAGTGGGCATGGCTGCTCTCCTCTCAACACCTGCTGCGGATTATTATACTAGAGACCTGGCAGGTTCCCAAACCTCAGACCCGCTGTGATCCGGCTTTTGCCATATTCGGACCTGTGTGGTAAAGTCTGAGCCATGTTCGCGCTGCTGCCCAAGCTGCCGCTTTATTGGAGCTTTTACCGTCTCGGCCGGCCCCAGATGCTGCCGTTTAGTATCGTCGCCAGCGTCAGTTACCGCTGCAACAGCAGGTGCCAGACGTGCAACGTCTGGCAGCGCAGCAGCGACGAAATGACGGCCGTCGAATGGCGGCAGGTCTTTGCCCACCTTGGTCAGGCGCCCTTCTACCTGACATTCACCGGCGGCGAGCCGTTCCTGCGGGCCGATCTGCCCGAGCTGGTCATAGCCGGAGCGGGGCTGTGCCGCCCCAGCGTCATCACCATCCCGACAAATGGGCTGCTGACCAGGCGGATCGTCGACTATACCGGCCAGATCTGCGCCGCTGCACCGTGGTCGCAGATCGGCCTCAACCTGTCGCTCGATGGCATTGGGCCGGAACACGACGAGATCCGCGGGGTGCCTGGCAATTGGCAGCGGGCGATGGAGACGTGGCAGGAGCTCAAGAAGCTGCAAGACAAGCAGACGAACCTCGTGCTGAGCGTCCACACCGTCGTCTCCCGCCTCAACGTCCGGCGCTTCCGCGACATCGTCGAAGGCCTGGCATTCCTGGAGCCTGATTCTTACATCACGGAAGTGGCCGAAGAGCGGGTGGAGCTGGGGACGGTGGGCTGGGAGATCACGCCAACCGCCGAGGAGTATGGCCCCGTCGCCGACTATCTTTCGGCGCGGGCCAGGGCGGTGCCGACCAAGGGGCTGGCCCGCTTTACCCAGGCCTTTCGCGCCCAATACTATCAGCTCGCCAAGCGGATCCTGCAGGAGCAGAGGCAGGTCATCCCCTGCCAGGCCGGCTGGGCCAGCGGCCACATCGCCCCAGACGGCGACGTGTGGACCTGCTGCGTCCGGGCCGAGCCGGTCGGCAACCTGCGCCATACCGATTACGACCTGCGGCCGATCTGGTTCGAGCAGGCAGGCGAGATACGCCGGCTGCGAAAGAGCATCGCCGGCCGAGAATGCGCCTGCCCGATGGCCAATGCCAGTTACGCCAACATGCTCCTCCACCCACCGACGGTCGCGCGGGTGGCCAGACAGATGTGGTGATTGCCCGTTCTTGTCAGGCATTTGCCAAGGCCGCTAAACGATGGTATGATATCGGCCAGGTGGGCAACGGAATAGAGCATGATCCGCACACTGGTCCTGGCACTTCTGACGCTGTTGCTGATACTGGCCGCCGGATTGATGACGGCCCTTTTCATTGTGCGAAGCAGCCAGCCCTCCCCGGCCGAATTCGAGCAGGCAACATGTTTGTTGAGATGACCGGTTACGGGTCAGGACGCGCGCAGCAGAGCCGGTAGGCCAGCGGATGGGTCAAGACATCGTCGACGCAGTCAGGGCAGCCGGAGTGATCGGCGCGGGGGGAGCAGGTTTTCCCACCCACGTCAAGCTTGCTGCCCGGGTGGACACTGTCATCGCCAACGGCGCCGAGTGTGATCCGCTGCTACAGTGCGATCAGCGGTTGATGGAATGTCACGCCGCCGAGCTGGTGCACGGGCTGCAACTGGCCATGGAAGCCACCGGCGCGACACGGGGCATCCTGGCCTTAAAAAAAGAATACAAGGGGGCCATAGCCGCTCTGCGACGGGCCGTATCCTCTGTCCAAGAAGCTGCTGGCGGCCAGCCGAACCTCAGCCTGCATCTATTGGATAGCCGCTACCCGGCTGGCGACGAGTTTGTGCTGGTCTACGAGACGACGGGTCGGGTAGTACCAGAAGCCGGGCTGCCGCTACACGTTGGCTGCCTGGTTCAGAACGTACAAACGCTGCATAACATCAATCAGGCTGCCGTCGGCCGTCCGGTGACCCACCGCCTGCTGACCGTGGCCGGAGCTGTGGTACGGCCGGTCACGCTGTGGGTCCCGGTAGGCACACCCATGCGCGACGTACTGGCATGGGCCGGCGGGATCCAGCCTGCCAAATGGTCACAGCGCACAGGAGAAGACTATGCCGTCGTGTGCGGCGGGCCGATGATGGGCCAGTTGCCTGACAGCCTTGACCAACCTGTGACCAAGATGACCAGTGGGTTGCTGGTGTTGCCGCGCGACAACGTCGTCGTCCGCTACCTGACCCGCTCTCGGAAATCTTGGGTCAGGCGGGGGGTCTCCACCTGCGATCAGTGCCGGGATTGCACCGATCTGTGCCCGCGATATCTGCTGGGCCACGATCTCAAGCCGCACGAAGTGATGCGGGCCATAAACTATGCGCTGGAACGACCGGCCGACAAGGTAACGGCGGCCATCCTGTGCTGCGAATGCAGGCTGTGTGAGGCCTATGCCTGCCCGCTGGAGCTGTCGCCAATGTCCTATTACGTCGCCATCAAAGAACAGCTCAAGGCGCAGGGCTGGAAACCAGACAGGCGGCAGAATGGCAATCTGGAACCCCATCCGATGCGTGATGGCCGGCTGGTGCCGACCCACCGGCTGATCGCCCGATTGGGGCTGACGGAATGGGAAGAACAGGTCTGCCCACTGGACGAAGCAGACTATTGTCCGGCGCGGGTGATGATACCGCTGCGGCATCCACGCGGCATTGGTGCGCCGGCTGTGCCGGTCGTAGCTGTGGGCCAGAAGGTGGCAGCCGGCGACCTGATCGCCCACATCCCGGAGGGGAAGCTGGGGGCGAGCGTGCACGCTTCCATCACCGGGCGGGTGTCACAGGTGACTGAGGCAACCGTCGAGATTGTGGCTTGAACAAGGCAGAGTAGCGAGAATGAGCAGTGTCCAATTTGGTCGAGTAGCCCAGGCCGATTTCTTTACCACGACCCATCGGATATCAGGTCAAGTGCATACCGGCCCCAAGCCGCTCAGCGACATGCTTAACGACAGGTCTCTATCATTCATGATGGCGACCAACGTGTACGTCTCTCGGTTGTCGGAACCGGGAGAGATTGTCGCCCATGTGCCGGTGGCCTATCTATCGAAGGGGAACCTGAGCTTTGTCATTGTGGCGGCACGGGAGGCACGGCAAGCCGAGCGAACCCGGTTTTCGGCTCAGGAATACAGGGTGCTCGTCACCACGCCGGCGTTCGAGATCACGGGCAAGTTTCTGGGTCCGCTGCGGGTTGATATGCAGGGTTTCTCGCCGGCCAGCCTCGACCCGTTCGTGATCCTGACCGAGGCCACAGCCCAGATCGTGGCCCTGCCGGAAATGACCTTTTGTGGCGAGGCGATCCTAGTCAACGGGACGCGGCTGGAAAGTTTCGGCCTGAGCGAGTAACAAGATGTCCAAAGCATTGGTAATCGACGACGAAGCGCCGCTAACAGCCTTGATCGGCCGTTTCCTCGAGGGCGCCGGCTTTACGGTCGAGTCGGCAACTTGTGGGATAGAGGGCGTGCGCAAGGCGGCGGCGACTCGCCCCGATCTAATCATCTTGGACATTATGATGCCGGATATTGACGGCTACGAGGTGTGCCGGCGATTGCGCGCCGACCCGCGCACGGCGCGGGCTGCAATCGTGGTCCTGTCGGCGCGGACGCAGCCGATCGACAAGCAGATGGCACTCCGCGCCGGAGCCGACATGCACCTGGTCAAACCGTTCAGTGGCAAGGCCCTGGTGGAGGCGGTTCAAGGCCTGCTGGCGACCAGGGCTTCCGGGGCACGTCCGCTGGGTCATCAGGTTGCTGTGTTACGCCTGAAACCGGGCGTGGGCGCCACGATGCTGGCCACCAACCTGGCCCTCGCACTGGCTGAGGAGAAGGGCCGGGTGACCACAGCCGTCGACCTGGTGCTGGGCGGCGGCCAGATCGGCGGCATGTTGGGGTCCCAAGCGGAGCGGTCGTGGGTCGAGTCGTGGCCGGGGGACGACGCAGTAGATGGATTGGCGCCCCACCTGCTCCGGCACAGCAGCGGGCTGTTCGTGCTGCCGGCGCCCGTTCTGCCCCCGGACGTGGCTCCACTGGAAGCGTGGAGAGTGGCCAGGCTGCTACAAATAGTCCGGGGTTGGTTTGATTACGTGGTCATAGATACACCGGTTGCCCTGGGCAACCTGGCGCCCGTTCTGCTCGAGTCGTCGTCGCTGGTCCTGCTGTTGCTGGGATCGGACGAGTCGCTGCGAGCCGTTCAGGCCACTTGGGCCGCGATCAAAAAGAGTGCGGTCGAGTCGTTACAGGTCTGGCCGGTCCTGAATGGAGCGCCTGTTGAGCAAGAGTTGTCCCGTTTCAAAGGACAAGTTGAGCAGGTATTGGGGCTGCCGGTGGCAGCCGTGCTCCCCTGGTCGCCCGGCCAGCAGCCGGTGATGGTCAGCCAGCCCGAGTCGCCGCTGGCAACGGCCATCCGGACCCTGGCGCAGCAGGTGGCCGGTTTGGCTACCAGATCTGTGTAAAAGATTGAGATTGAGGGAAAGATGCTCGAGCCCGCGCTGGCCCTGATCGAGACGAACAGCATCGCCGCCGGCATCCTGGCCGGCGATGCGATGGTCAAAAAGGCGGTCGTGCAACTGCTGGAGGCCCGTCCTGTGTGTCCGGGCAAGTATGTCGTGGTCATAGCCGGAGAGGTAGAGCCGGTGCGCGAGTCGTGGCAGGTCGGGACCGCTACTGCGGCCGACGCCCTGGTAGACCATCTGCTTCTGCCGAACGTCCACCGGTCGGTGTTCCCGGCGTTGATGAGCGCCACGCCACCGCGCCACGACGAAGCGCTGGGCATCATCGAGACGGTGACGGCGGCCATTTGCATCGTCGCCGCCGATGCGGCAGCCAAAGCGGCCGACATCCAGTTGCTAGAGATCCGCCTGGCCAACGGACTGGGCGGCAAGAGTTATGTGTTGATGGAAGGTGCCGTAGCCGATGTCGAAGCCGCGGTGGCAGCCGGCGTGGCCCTGGCGAAACAGGAAGGGTTGTTGATCCGCCAGGTGATCATTCCACAGCTCCACGAGCAGATGAGGGCCAAGATCTTATAAGATGCAATTCGCACGGGTGATCGGCACATTGGTGGCCACTCAAAAAGCCGCAGGGCTGGAGGGTGTCAAGTTCCTGGTCGTCCAACCACTGGACAAGCACCAGCAGCCGGTTGGCGAGCCGGTGATCGCCGCTGACGGCACGGCTCAGGCCGGCCCAGGGGAGCTGGTGTTCATCATCGCCAGCCGCGAGGCGGCGCTCGCCCTGCCCGAGCCGTTTGTGCCGGTGGATCATGCCATCGTCGGCATCGTAGACCAAGCGGACGTGCGCTAATGTACGTGGGACGTGTGAGCGGCACCGTCGTAGCGACGATCAAGAACGAGCTGTTCCGGGGCCGCAAGCTGCTGGTGGTGGACAGGTTGGACCTGGCAATGTTGGCAGCCCTGTCCGCCGGGAAACCGGCCAGGAGCCGGCCAGAAGCCAAGTACGACATCGCCGTAGACATGGTTCAGGCCGGCGAGGGAGACATTGTACTGGTGTTGGACGAGGGTAACTCGGCACGGCAGATAGTGGATCGGGAGCCGGACGGAGCAATCCGGGCGGTGATTGTGGGGATCGTGGACCAGATCGCAATGGCAAGTGACACGAGGGCTGATGTTTGAGGCGGCCCTCCGCACCACGGCCATGGGCATCCTGCCCCACACCGACCTGGACGCGGCGCTGACACTGGCCTTGAGCGTAGACATCCCTTTCTGGCCGCAGTTGCCCAAGGTCAGTTATTACGAGGACATGTACGTTCAGGCCTCGGAGGGCTTCCCAGGGATTTTTCTGGACCTTGAAAACCAACGGATAACACTGGACACGGCGCGTTTCTACGAGGAGTTGCTGGCCTACGCCGAGGCGAGCCAGGATCCTGCGTTTTTTGCGCTATCGCCGGACTATTCGACGGTCTTTCGGCGTTTCCTGGCGCTCGACCTGCACGACCGGGTGGCGATACGAGGGCAGATGATCGGCCCGATCAGCTTTGGCCTGAGAGTGACGGACGAGGCGCGCAAGCCGATCATATACAACAGCGACGTCAAGGCGATCGTGTTCGAGTTCTTGGCCGGCAAGATCAACCGCCAGTTGGCCGAGCTGCGGGCGGTGAACCCCAATGCTTTTGTCTGGCTGGACGATCCAGGCCTGGAGTTCATCTTCTCCAGCCTGTCAGGCTACACCGACATAGCAGCCCGCGAGGATCTGGCTGGATTCTTGGCCAGTCTCGAAGGGCTAAAGGGACTGCACCTGTGTGGCAACCCTGATTGGGATTTTCTGCTGACTGCCAACCTGGACCTATTGTCTCTCGACGCCTACGCCCGGGGCGAGGTTTTCGCGCGGTATGCGGGCCAGATCAAACGGTTCCTCGACAGGGGTGGTGTGCTGAGCTGGGGGATCGTGCCGACTGGAGTAGCTGACCTGGCGCCAGAAAGCGTCCGGTCCCTCGTGGACCGGCTGGAGGCACAGTGGGAGTACCTGGCAGGTCATGGGGTGGAGCGCGAGCAGATCGTCTGGCAGGGGCTGCTGGCGCCGGCCACCTGCTGTCTGGTGAACCCAGACCAGGTCGTGACGGTAGAACGGGCCTTTGCTTTAGTGCGGGCGGTGTCGGAAGCGCTGCGCGAGCGATACCGGCTATATTGAGTCATGGCGTTGGCGAGCATGTCAGGTAGCAAGCGCGTCGTAGAGTACGAGCTACGACAGGAGATGGTCCGTATTGGGCGGCTGATGTGGGAACGGGGCTACGTGGCGGCCGCAGACGGCAACCTATCCGCCCGGCTCGGCCCCGACCGGCTGCTGGCTACGCCGAGCGGTCTGAGTAAGGGCTTCCTGTCAGCCCAAGACCTGGTGGTGATCCGCCTGGACGGCGAGCCGGTGCCGTCCTATCGGGGACGAGGCCAAAAGCCATCGTCCGAGATCCTGATGCACCTGGAGGTTTACCGCCAGCGGCTCGACGTAGGCGCCGTCGTGCACGCTCATCCGCCGGCAGCCACGGCCTTTAGTATCGCCGGGGTGACGCTGGCTCGCTGCATACTGCCGGAGGTGGTCGTCACCCTGGGGGGTATTCCTACCGCCGAGTATGCAACGCCGGGCACGGCGGAAGTGCCAGAGAGCATCAACCAGGCCATCCAGGAGTATGATGCCATCGTCCTGGCACATCATGGCACTTTGACGGTAGGTCAGACGTTGTGGGATGCCTACCAGCGATTGGAAAAGGTGGAACAGGCAGCACAGATCACGCTGATCGCTCGGCAGTTGGGCCAGGCGAAAACGCTGCCCCCCAAAGCAGTCGAAAAGCTCATGGCCCAGCGCCGTGAGTGGCTGCGGCATCAGGGGCGCGATGCCTGCCAGGGCTGCAACGTCTGCCTTGTGGAAGGAGATCAGGAAGGGGTTAAGCATCGATGAAAGGTCTGATCCTGAGCGGCGGGAAAGGAACCCGCCTGTATCCGATCACCTATACCCGGGCCAAGCAGTTGGTGCCGGTGGCCAACACGCCGATCCTCTTTCGTGTGATCGAAGCGATCCGCGATGCGGGGATTACCGAAATCGGCATCGTGGTGGGCGACACCGCAAAAGAGATCAAGGAAACGGTAGGCCCAGGGAAACGGTGGGGTGTCAAGATCGCCTATATTCCCCAGAAGGAGCCATTGGGTCTGGCCCACGCCGTCAAGATCAGCCGGGATTACCTGGGTGACGATCGGTTCGTCATGTTCCTCGGCGACAACGTCATCCAGGGCGGCATTTCAGGGCTGATCAGAGAGTTTGAGACCAGCCAGTACAACTGCCAGATCGTACTGACGGCGGTGGACAACCCCTCGTCGTATGGCGTGGCAGAACTGGACCCCGATACCCGCCGCATCATCCGGCTGGTAGAGAAACCGCGCAACCCAGCCAGCAACCTGGCGCTGGTGGGGATCTATATGTTCGACGAGCATGTCTGGGAAGCGGTGGCAGCTATCAAGCCCTCATGGCGGGGCGAGCTGGAGATCACCGATGCCATCCAATACCTGGTGGACAAGGGGTACGTGGTCCACCCCTACATCCACGAGGGCTGGTGGATCGACACCGGCGAACCGGGCGAGATGCTGGAAGCGAACGACATGGTGCTGGACGAGGTGATCCCGACTATCGAGGGTTATGTGGACCGCGAGTCAGAGCTCCAAGGCAAGGTCACCATCGAGAAAGGAGCCGAGATCATCAACAGCCGCATCCGGGGACCGGCCATCATTGGCGAGGATACGCGCATCATCAACTCGTATGTCGGACCTTTTACGTCGATCTATCACCACGTCGTCATTGAGAACAGCGAGATCGAGCACAGCATTGTCCTAGAAAACAGCAAGATCCTGGATATTCCCTACCGGATCGAGGACAGCCTGATCGGGCGGGACTCGGAAGTCACCCGCTCGCCGATTAAACCCAAGGCGCTCAAGGTGACACTGGGCGATCACAGCAAGGTAGGAATCCTGTAGGAAAGGGGGTGACAGCATGGGTAGTCTGAAGAAATGGCGCAAGAAGAAAATCGCCAAGCACAAACATCGAAAAATGCTCAAGCTGACCCGTTTTCAGCGGCGGAAATAACTGGTCGGCGTTCCGACCGTTGAGATGCCAGGCGGCGGCCGCTTGCTGCCTGGCATCGGTTGCCGACTGACTTGAGGTGAGGCGGATGAAAACCACGTTGGTCTATCCCGGCATCGCCGGGTACGGATTCGGCAGCCTGGGCAAAGGCATGGAAGCTGGCTGGGTGAGCCACGGCCTGGCTCATGTCTCCAGCGCAGCCAAGGCCCAGGGTTTTGGTATTGACCTGATCGACCTGCGGGCGCTGTCCGGTTGGGATCAGTTCAAGGAGGAGCTGCAGCGCCGGCAGCCGGACGTCGTCGGGCTGACGATGATGAGCGTGGACTATGGCCCGGCTACCGAGGCGGTGCGCATCGTCAAAGAGGTGATGCCTAGTACCGTCACGGTAGTCGGCGGCCCGCATCCAACGATCACGGTTGAGGAAGTGGCCGGGATCCCCGAGTTCGATTACGTGGTTACCCGGGAAGGGGAGATTACCTTTCCGTGGCTGCTGGGCGAGCTGGGTGCTGGGCGCCGTCCGGAAAGCCGAGTGCTGGAGGGCGAGATGCCCGATCTCGATGCGGTGCCCTTCCCTGATCGAGATCTGTTTCTGGACGAATGGCGCAAGTACGGCTACACGCTCGACTCGCCGGAGGTGCCGTTCGTGCCCGACCTGCCCCCACCCTTCCTGACGATCATCGCCGGGCGAGGGTGCAAATACAACTGCAACTTTTGCCAGCCGGCGGAGAGGCTTCTCTTTGGCCGGAAGGTGCGCAAGCGAAGCCCGGCCAATATCGTCGCCGAGCTACAAGTGCTGCGCGAGCGCTATCGCTTCGCCAGCTTTATGTTCCACGACGACTGCCTGACCGAAGACCGGGAATGGGTCCTGGAGTTCTGCGACCTGTACGAGAGCAACGGTTTCCGCGAGCCGTTCTTCTGCCAGAGCCGGGCCGACATCATCGTCCGCCACGAGGAGATGGTGCAGCGCATGGCCCAGGTGGGGTTGAAGGGTTACTTTATCGGCTTTGAAAGCGGCAATGATCGCGTCCTAAAGTTTTTGCGCAAGGGTACAACCCGAGCCAAGAATCTGGCAGCAGCAGACATCTGTAAGAAATACGGCATCAAGATCTGGGCCAACTATATGCTCGGCCTGCCGACCGAGACCAAAGAAGAGGTCATGGATACGGTCTCGATGCTCAAAGAGATCGACCCTGACTGGTACAGCCCGGCATTCTACACGCCGCACCCCGGCAGTGACCTGTACGACTATTGCATCGAGCACGACCTGAGCCTGATTACTAGCCATGACCAGTACCGGCGCAATCCATGGGAGACCAAAGTCAAGGGACAGGATTTCGAGTTTCTGCAGTGGGCGCTGAAAGAGAGCCAGCGCCGCAAGCCGATCAACACTGTGCGCCGCCAGACCAGCTATCTATGGGGCCGCTATGCCCGGCCCGATAAGGTGGTGCGGCGCCTGAGGCGGTGGGTAGGCACCTAGCACCTGTTTCGGCGTAGTAGGTCGTTCAACGCAGCGAGCAGTAAGCTGAGAGGGAAGGGGGCGCCCCCTTCCCTCTCATGTCAGTTCACGCGCTACTAGTAGTTTTTGGCGATGACGGGCAGGTAGAAGAAGTGCTCGGGCAGGAACTCGATGCGGCCCTCAATGGCAGGTGATATACACTCCGCCTGAGCCTGCACATAGTTGATCACGGCGTCACGCACATAAAACTGCGTGTCGGCCACGATCTGGTCGAGCGGCCACAGCGTCGTGCCGCCATCATTATAGTTGCACGAGCCGGCCGCCAGGTAGTTGACCGTCGAGACGGTGTAGTAGGTGTCGGCGTCGTCAAAGTCCACGCGCTGGCCGTCGATGATCAGGGCAGTAACGTTGTGACCATTGGGTAGCATCGGAGCGCCATCGTAGTAGATGATCTGGTTCCCGGCATCGGTGGTCAGGAAGCAGGTGGTGTAGTGAGAAAACCCCCCATAGTTCGGCGGCTTATTGTACCAGTACCAGTTGCGGTAGGAGCGCTCGAGGACCGTCTTGAGCTGCGGGCCGTTCATCTCCAACGCCAGCAGCGAGTTCTCGTAGGGCATCAGGGTGAACATGTTGGCCACGGTCAGGGTGTAGGGGTCGGTCGGGGTCGCGGTGGCGGCAATCGCCGCATTGGTCATGGCGCCCGACAGATGAAAGTCAACGTCAATGTCATGCTGCGCCAGCTCCCACACCGAGGAATCGGCCTGCAGGTTGGCCGCGTTGGTCTCCTCAGTAAAGGCCTGCAGCGCGTCGATCGGGGTGGTGGTGCAACCCAGCACCCGGTTGTTGTAGGCGGCCAGCATGTCGGCGTAGGGCTGCACGATGGCCTTGATGATGGGATCTTCGGGCGTGGCAGCAGCATCCACCTTGATGAACCGCCCGGCACGGGTCACCAAGTCGTATCCCCCCTTGGACGGCACAAAGCCGAGGACGACCTGACCCAGGTAGGTGTTGTAGCGGAAAGCCTGGTTGATGATCACCGGGTCGCCGTCCGGAGCGGCGACGATCGCGGGCAGGTACTTGTACGGGCCTCTATTCGGATAGGCATATGTGCTCAACGGGTCCGGGACAGTGTGGCTGTGCCCCCCGAGGATGGCGTCGATGTCGCTCACGTTGGCGGCCAGATAGGTGTCGACGTTGTTGTCAACCTCCAGGCTGCCTTCGAGCGTGGTAAAGCCGATGTGGGTCAGGGCGACCACGGCGTTGCTGGCGGCGGCCAAGACGGGCACCAGCTCCTGGGCCTTGCTGATCGGGTTGGCGAAGCTCAGGCCGGGGATGTTGCTGGGCAGCTCATAGTTTGGCACACGGTGGTTGTCCAGTCCCAAGAGAGCGAGGTAGATGTCGCCGGACGGCCCAGGCACCGAGACCTGGACAAAGGGTAGAACCGGGACCTGATCGAGACCGTAGCTGCCATCGTCGGACACGACGGCACCCAACATGGGAAAGTCGGCCTGCTTGAGCACGCTGGTAAAGATGTCCTTGCCAAAGTTGAACTCGTGGTTGCCCAGTGTCATGGCATCGTAACCCATGGCGTTCATTGCGGCGATGCTCGGCTGGATCCACATGGCCGGGTCGGGGATGGGCGTGCCGTCGGCGGCAAAGCCGGTGGGTGCGGTCTTAAAGTAGTAGCTCATCGAGTCACCCTGGATGGTATCGCCGATGTTGAACAGAAGGCTGCGATCGGGGTTCTTGGCCCGCTCCTGGTTGATCAGCGTGGCCAGTTGGGTAAAGCCTGGGTTGGAGCCCGACTTTATGAGCCGGCCGTGCGGGTCGTTGTTGTGCAGGAGGGTGACTGGAACGACGTTGCCGACGGTGTCGGTGCCGTCGCGGGTGATCCGCCCGTCGAGTGTGCCCTCGTAAGGAGAGGTCTTGGTGTAGGCGGTGGACACCCAGCGCTCGACGCCATCAAGCATGTCGCCCCAGTAGCTGATGTTGGTTACGTACTTGAAGGGTATAAAGCCATCCTGTCCGGCCGGGGCCAGGAACTCGTTGGTGGCGATGCTGTAGGTCTGATTCGGATCGATCGGCTCCCAGCCCGCCTTGGCGCGGTCATAGATCTCGATGTTAAAGGCGCCCCAGGCCCATGGCTGCGGGCCGGGCAGGGCGTTGTTGTAGCGGTAAAAGTCGTAGCGGACGCCGGCTACCTGGAGTGCCCCCTTGAACAGGGTCGCGCTCTGGTTGAGCAGGTCGACAACTTGGGCGCCGGTCATATCCCCGACGACGGTGGCGTTGCCAAAGGGCAGGATGTTGTACAGCATGCCGTGGGTCAGGGTGACGGGCAGGGTGGTGGTGGGTGGGAAGGTGATGTCAGCGCGCAGGCCGCCGGGGTTGTTAAAGACCATGTCGACGTCGTTCAGCGGCTCAGCATCGTTGTTCAGGTCGTTGTAGATGGCGTCGTTGACAAACGCGCCCATCAACGAGTCGCCGTTATAGTCGCGAACGATCGGCACGTTGGTAAAGCCGACTACGCGGCTGATCTGTTCCTGGTACCAAGGGTCGCTGGCCCACTGGTCAATGCGGGCCTTGACGATCGGGTCCTCCGGGCCGCTGGTACTTACGGTAATCCGCTCCCAGGTGATGCTGACCGTGCCGGCCGTCTTGTCGATCACCAAAGTAGCCTTGCCAACCTTGCGCCCGGCATAGTGCGCCTGGACGACGGTGGTGCCGTCAACAATCGTCGCGGCGGCCAGATCGGTGTGGCTGTGGCCGCCGATGATCAGGTCAACCGGCGTGCCAGCCAGGAAAAGGTTGTGAGCCAGGGTCTGGTCGCCATAGACCGGAATGCCATAGCCGTAGCCGCCATCGGCGTAGCCGATGTGGCTGAGGACGACGATAGCGTTGGAAGCAGCGGCAAGCTCAGCCCAGTAATGGCTGATCGACGCCGTCGGGTCCTTGAAGCACAGCCCTTCCGTGGCCCAGTCGACGGTGATGTAGGGGGTCTCTTGCGTAGTGACCCCGATCAGGCCGATCACGGCCTGGTTGCCCGCCGCGCCCACCGTCATGGTTACCCACGGCGTGGCAAAGGGCGGCGATGTCCAACCGGCAGTGGCGCAGTCGCCGGTGTCATCGACGACGATGTTGGCCGACAGATAGGGGAAATCGGCCTGGGTGGTGCGGTCGGTCAGCACCGTCTGGCCCCAGTCGAACTCGTGGTTGCCAAAGGTAGCAGCGCCGTAGCCCATCAGATTGTAGACGTCGATGGTCGACTCGCCGTAAAACAGGTTGGACAGCAGGGTGCCCTGCATTTGGTCGCCGGCATCGACGAGGAGGACGTTTTCGGCGCCGACGGCGGTGCGCACTTCTTCGATCTTGTAGGCGGTGCGGGCCATGCCGGGGTTGCTGCCGCTAAGCTGGAGGTTGCCGTGAAAGTCATTGGTGTGCAGCATAGTAATCGTCGCCACGTCGTTGGGGGCAGCCGCAGGAGCTTCGGCGGCGGTCAGCGGCACGGTTCCCAGTGCCATGGTCATAACAACTGAGATGAGCAACACAGTGTACAAAGCGCTACGCATTTGTTGTTTCTCCTTCCTATATGGTCATGTCAGATTTAACGTGCCCAACTAGAACCGATCGTCCTTGATTTCTCGCTATAGGCACCTCCTTTGCAGAGCCGATCTGGGCGGCTTTGCCTGACTGAAGAAGATCCAGCAATGCGGGATGGCTAGTTGTCGATAGTTCCTTCTATCCAAGGTGAAGAGCTGTGCTACGGTAGGTACAGTATACCACCAGCCGCCTTAAAACGCAAACAGGATTTGTGCATCGTCGCCTGTGCGCCACTGCCTCCCATCTTGTCAATTTGACTCGCCTGGGTTTCTGTCCTATAATTGAACCGTAGACTGACAGGTATGAGAATTCCCTCAAAGCAACCTGAGATCGGATGGGAGGTACTATGAAAAACAGGCGACTGTTAGATGCGATCCTACAGTGGTTGCCGGTGCTGTCCCCAGCACTTGTGCCCGTGTCGGGCGCCGGCTCTTCGCCTCAAGGCAGGCGGCAGGGCTGGCATGCGACGTCTGGAGGCTCGGGCGACGAGCCCAAAAGGACAATACGGGCCGGGCGACGCCGACCCAGCGGGCCGTCAGAGCCTAGCGAGCGTGAAACGGCCCAGGCGCCAAGACGGGAAAGGCCGGATACCGCCGAGTCTCAGCCATCTGGCTGGACCAGCGGTGGAGGGGGGGGCTCTCAGATGCCCATGTCATCTTCAGGTGGTCAGTTGCCGCAGCTTCCCATCGGCAATCTCAGCCCGAAAATGCTGATGATCATCGTTGGTCTAGTGGTGGTGGTGGGCTGCTGCTGTTTGCTCTATGTGCTGCTGAGCGGGGGCTTGCAGGGGCTGACTACCGGTCCCGTCGAGACTCCACAGCAGCAGGAGACGGCCGATCTGTCCCAAGTGTTCGCGACAGACGCACCCCCCCTTGAGCCGGTAGTACCTACGCCGATCCTGGTCAGGGCCACCAATACACCCAAGGCTGCCCAACCCACCAACACAGCAGCACCGGCCAAGCCCACCAGGACACCGGCGCCGACCCAGGCCGTGGTCCAGCCGCCCGCGTCGTCGGGAGATCAAAAGTGGCTGGTGATGCTGTACCAGGATGCCGACGACAAGATCCTCGAGCAGGACATCTACATCGACCTGAACGAGGCCGAGCGAGCGGGCTCTACGGACCGCGTCCAGATCGTGGCCCAGATGGACCGCTACCGAGGCGGGTTTTCAGACGACGGCAACTGGACCTCGACGAAGCGCTTCTATGTGACCCAGGACGATGACCTGACCCGCGTGCGCTCGCAGCAGCTGGCGGAGCTCGGCGAAGTCAACATGTCCGATAGCGATACGCTGGTCGACTTTGTGACGTGGGCTATCAGGTCTTATCCGGCCGACAAGTACGTGCTGATCCTTTCGGATCACGGCATGGGCTGGCCGGGTGGCTGGAGCGATGCCGATCCGGGGCCGGGCGGCGCCCAACCCGACCGCGACATCCCGCTGTCGTCGGCGACCGGTGACGAGCTGTTCTTGATGGAGCTGGACAAGGCCCTGGGCGACATCCGCGCCCAGGTCGGCCTGGACAAGTTTGAGCTGGTCGGCATGGACGCTTGTCTGATGGGCCACCTGGAGGTGTTGAGCGCCCTGGAGCCTCATGCCCGTTACGCCGTGATGTCGCAGGAGACCGAGCCCTCAGTAGGCTGGGCATACACCTCATTCTTGGGGGCGCTGAACGACAATCCGGACATGAATGGCGCCGAGCTGGCCCAACTGATCGTCAAGAGCTACATCGAAGAGGATCTGCGGATTACCGACGCCCAGGCCCGGGCAGAGTTCGTGGGAAAAGGATCAGGCGGCCTCTTTGGTGGCGGCCAGGTGTCGGCCGCGCAATTGATCCAGCAGCTCGGCCAAAACAGCACGTTGACGGCCGTCGACTTGCAGAAATTGCCGGAATTGATGGCCAGCACCGACGAGCTGGCCTATGCGATGACCCAACTCAACCAGAAGGGCGTGGCCCAGGCACGGTCTTATGTCCAGTCGTTCACCAGCGTCTTTGGCAGCAATGTACCGCCGTCCTACCTGGACCTGGGCAACCTGGCCGGACTGTTGAGGGACAACAGCACCAACGCAGACGTGGATCAAGCCGCCGACCGCGTGCTGGCGGCTCTGGATCAGGCCGTGATCGCCGAAAAGCATGGGCGGGGGAAACCCGGCGCTACCGGCGTCTCGGTCTATTTCCCCAACTCGCAGCTTTATCAGTCGGCCATGACCGGGCCGCGGTCCTACACACCGGTCGCCCAACGCTTTGCCCAGAACTCGTCGTGGGACGATTTCCTGGCCTACCACTACACAGGCCGTACTTTCCAGCCGGCGGCCCGTGAGATCGTCGTACCCGACGCATCGGTGCCGGTCAGAGGACCGGGGGCCGGGGGGATCCAGGTCTCGTCGATCACGGCCTCCAGCAACGTGGCGTCGCCAGGCCAACCGGTGCTGTTGAGCACCGACATCAGCGGCGAAAATGTCGGCTATGTCTACCTGTTCGCCGGCTTTCTCGACCAGCAAGCGAATTCGATCTATGTGGCCGACATGGACTATCTGGAGAGCGGCGACACCCGAGAGATCGACGGGGTATACTACCCCGACTGGGGCGAGGGGGCATTCACTATGGAATTCGAGTGGGAACCCCTGATGTTCGCCATCAACGACGGCGCTACGTCGGTCACGGCGGTTCTCATGCCGCAGAGCTTTGGGGCATCGGCTGAGGAAGCCGTATACACAGTGGACGGCATCTACACCTTCGTCGACGGCGGTGAATCGCGCTATGCCCGGATGTACTTTAGCAACGGAGTGCTGCAGCAGGTGTTCGGCTTTACCGGCACGGAGGGGACAGGCTCACCGCGCGAGATCACTCCGAGCGTGGGCGATACCTTCACCGTCCTGGACAAATGGATGGACCTGGATCCGAGTGGCGGAGCCGTCACCATGGCCTCGCAGGAGGGAGGCACCCTGACCTTCGGCAGCCAGCCGTTCACGTGGAAAGAGCTGAATGCGGCCCCGGGCCAATACACAGTGGGCTTTATCGTCAAAGACCTGGACGGCAATAGCTACGAGACCTATACGGCGATAACGGTTACCCAGTAAGCCGGGCAGCCTCGAAAACGGCCGGAACGAACAAAGGGCTCCGGATCCCGAGTTGTGGGTATCCGGAGCCCTTTGCTGTCGGAGCGATTACTCAGGATGGCAAGGTCTTGTCTGGTGCCTTGATTGCCGTCGAATGGCCCGGCTGTATGACACGAACCTCCGTCTGTGGAGCCAGGCAAGCGGCATGTTCGGCGAAGGCATGGGGAGGTGAGTGCATGTAATCGACCGTCTGCCACAGTGCATGGGGTCCGGCATAGCGCAACGCGCCCCAGTGGATCGGCACGGCAACGCGTGGGCGGAGCATGGTCAGCGCACGAGCTGCGGTCAGGGGAGTCAAATGGCCACTGCCCACCCGCGGGCCAAAGCCCCATACGGGCAGCAGAGCCAGATCCAGGTCATATTGCGTCCCTATGTCGTTCATCCCCTCGAACAGGTCGGTGTCGCCGGCAAAGTAGACCGACAGGTGGTTGCGCATAGTGTAGCTCAGACAGGTCGTCATCGGCCGCAAAACCGGCGTTGCCCAGCCATGCTCTGCCGGAAGTGCCGTAATCTCGACGTCGGCAACCTGCACCTTCTCGCCGGCAGTGACCTCGTATATCTCTAATCCGGTGTTGCGCTTCAAGTACTTGCCCGTGCCCCGTGGGGCAATGAGCGGTGTGGCGTGATGCAATCCCCGCAGAGAGGGCAGATCGGTGTGATCGTAGTGCAGGTGCGATAGGATCACCAGGTCGGGCGGGCGTTCTTCCAGCAGGTCAGGCGCCGGATTTGGCCCGTGGCGTTGTAAGAAGAAGAGCCGGTCCCGCAGAATGGGATCGGTCAGAACGCGAACGCGGCCAATGTCGATCAAAACAGTCGCGTGGCCGATGTAATGGACCTGAGCCAACAGTTTTCTCTTTCCAGGTGCCCCGCCCAGGCGGTAACACACCTCGTGATGAATAGAGCCATGCTTGTATTGTGTCAGGCGTGACCCCTGCCCAGTCGGGCTGAGCTATTATACACGACTGTCTGCTTTCCTGTCAATCCCCCCTTGGTACTAGTGATCAGGTTTCCTACAAGTGCGGATTTGCCAAACCATTGCGTTTATGCTAGAATGCTCGCCGTGCTTGCCCAAGCAGGACATGGTAGTTGCGTAGAGTTCTTGGCTGCGTAATCTGAGACTATACCCCGGGCTGAGCCTGATTTGTGCAGGCTTGGCTTTTGGGGTATTCTTGTCTAGTGCAGTGTGTCGGCTTGTGGATTAGAATCTAGGGAATGGAAAGGAAGAGAACATTATGGAGCAGAAGCCTGACCCCATACTTAAAGGGCTGAGCGGATTGCTCGAAGGCAGGATGACGGGGCTGGTCTTTAACCTGCTAATCGTGGTCCTTTTGGTTCTGGCCTTGCTTTTGCCCCCGGTTTCGGCCCAGGAACGCATTCTCGATGCGGGTTATGAGGCAATTGACCGGGATGATGGTGGTTCGGTCGTGGACCCAGACGGCATGCAGGTGACCTTGTCAAAGGACGGCCTGCAGGAGAACGTCAAGATCAAAGAGGAATCGGTGCCCATGGCGAGCTTCATGGACGGGTCCGCCGGCAAAGACCTGGTCGCAGCCGCCGAGGCATTGCCAACTAACCTGCGGCCCAAGAGTCCCGTATACAAGATCAGCGTCAAGGGCGAGCCGCCCACCGACGTGACCCTCACCGTGCCGGTCCCCAACAATGCAGAACCTTATGAGCTGCTATCGCTCTACGATTGGACCGGCGAAAAGTGGGAGTTTGTGCCCAGCCACGTCATCGTCGAGGATGATGTGATCGAAGCACACCTCAACCATGTTCCCAAAGCAGTGGCAGTCCTCCAGGATGCCGGTCAGGCAGCCCAGGTTAGCGCCGAGCTGCCGGACTATGTATCGCTGCCCGAGGAGGGGGCACAGGCCCTGGCAGAGCTGAATCCAGTGGGATATACCCTGGGCGGTGAGAACAGCATCGAGGGTACGCTGCCGACCCTGCCGGCCCTTGCGGGCGGTGAGTCGTACCGGATAATGCCCACGCTGCGCAACTGGACTGAGGACGGCGTGGTGCGCAACGACTGGCTGGACAATATGCTGGCCATCCCCGAGTCGCAAGACGCCCACATAGCGGCGATCGTGGATCTGGTGGTGCGGGAGATGTACGCCGGCATCGACCTGGATTACCGGGGTATCAACCCGGATCTAGAGCCCGAGTATACGTCGTTCGTAACCCGGCTGGCCGAGCAGCTTCACGCCAACGGCAAAGAACTCAGCGTTCACGTCGAGCAGCCGGTCCAGGTCGCCGCAGATCGCTGGGAAACGGGCGCCTACGACTGGGCAGCCCTGGGCCAGGTCGCCGACCGGATCAAGTTCCCAGCCAGCCAGGACCCGGCTGCATGCGCCCCGGGCGGGCAAATGGAAGCGCTGCTGGGGTGGGCCGTGGGCCAGGTCGAACGCTCCAAGCTTCAGCCTGTCTTTACGGCGGGGAGTGTGGAAAAGCAGGGGACAACGCTCGTCGAGCGCACCTATCGCGACGCATTGACCGAGCTAAGCAAGGTGGCCGTTCAGCAGGGCCGAGACGTGATCATCCCGGGCGAGCAGGTCACCCTGGCGCTGGAAAACCTGGGATTGCAGACCGATCCGGCGACGGGTAGTTGCTGGTTTACCTATCACGACGAGGCCAGCGGCGAAGAGCGGACGGTATGGCTGGAAGACGCCAGCAGCCTGAGCCACAAGCTGGCACTGGTGCGGCGTTTTAACCTGGGCGGCATTGCCATGCGCGCCCTGTGGGACGAGGGAAACGATCCGCGCGTGTGGGAGCTTGTGCGCGAATACCAGACCGCAGCCCAGACGGCCGAAGCGCCGGCGGACAGCCAATTTGCCGTGCTGTGGACAGTGACCAAGCCCGATGGCCAGGTTCAGGAAGAGACCAAAGGCCTGGACCAGAACGCCTACACCTGGACGGCTCCCGATCAGCCCGGCCAGTACGCGATCAAGGGCCAGATCGTGGCCAACAACGGCCAGACGGTTGCCGGCGGCGAGCAGGTCGCCTTCCGGGTCGAGCTGCCAACCCCCACGCCAACCCCCACACCGACGCCGACGCCGATTCCGACCGAGACGCCGGTCCCAACCCCGACCCCGACGCCCAAGCCCACGGCAGCGGCCAAGAAAACCGGTTCAACCACACCTAGCAGCCCTCCCCCTGCCAACCGGGTCAACACCAACTTTGGCTACGGCATCCAGATCGATGCCGGCGACGACCTCGGCTGGGCCAGCGGCGCCATCAAGGGGATGGGGTTCGGCTGGGTCAAGTTCCAGGCACCATGGAAGGATTTCGAGTCCTCCCCGGGCAACATCGACTGGGGCAAGATGGATAGCTGGGTCAACGGTCTGAGCAGTCTCAAGATCATGATGAGCATCGTCAAGGCGCCCGCCTGGTCGCGCGGCGGGCAGGATCTCGGCGTGGAGGGTCCGCCAAACAACCCTCAAGACTTTGCCAATTTCCTTGGCGCAGTGGCCGGCCGCTACTGCGGGTCGAGTGTGAAGGCCATCGAGGTCTGGAACGAACAGAACCTGCACTACGAGTGGGGCAACAAGCAGATCAGCCCGGCGGGTTATATGGAGCTGCTGAAGCCGGCCTACACCCGAATCAAGCAGGCTTGCCCGAGCATGATCGTGGTCAGCGGCGCGCTGACCCCAACAGGTGCCCCGCCCCCCAGGGCTATGGACGACTTTACCTACCTTGAGGGGATGTATAAGAACGGGCTGAAGAACTATTCTGACGCGATTGGGGCTCACCCCAGCGGCTACAACGTCGCGCCGTGGGTCAAGGGAGGACAACCGGCCTGCGATTTCATCACCCAACAAGGCTCTTCTTTCCGCGGGCCGTGCAACACCCTCCATCACTCTTGGAGCTTTTATGCCACACTCAACGGCTACCACAACATCATGAACCAGTACGGCGACGGCAACAAAAAGGTCTGGCCGACCGAGTTTGGCTGGGCGACCGACTGGATAGGCGATACGAACTATGGCTATGCCGCCGACAACACGCGACAAGAGCAAGCCGAGTGGACGGCCAAGTCGTATGAGCTGATGAAGCAGTGGGGGTTCGTGGGCGTCGCATTTCTGTGGAACCTGAACTTTAAAGTGACGGCCAATGGGAACGAGTGTTCTCAGTGGGGCATTGTGAATCCCGACCGAACAGGGACACAGACCTATAACGCGCTGGCAAATATGCCCAAGTAGCAGTTAGGACTGACAATTAGAAGCCCGGTTTCTCTCAGAAACCGGGCTTCTTGTTCTAGTAGGTTCGCTCCCAGTCCACCCGATACCAGCCGGCAACGCCGACGTCAAAATTGACAACCGCCTGCGAGCTAATCTGATTGCCGGCGGCGTCGACCACAATCACATACCAGGTGACTTTGTCCTGGCCGATCGTGATGTCGTACTGCCCTGTTTCCGCCCCACCCTTGGAAGTAGCCGGTGGCAGCGTGGACCACTGATTCGACGCTCTAACCAGCATACCTTCCAGCATATTGCCCTTGGCGTCGCGTATCGTGCCATAGATGTAACAACAGCCGGGCCGGCTGGGATCTGGCCGCGAGCTGAGCACACGGAACTGGAAAGCCGGGACGGGCGTAGCCGTTGGCACCTGGACCGGCGGCACGGTGGGGCGTGGAGTCGAAGATGGCTTGGGTGGCTCGGGCGTCGGGGAAGCCTCGGTAGTTGGCGGCAAGGTCGGAGCCACGGTCACCGTGTCGGTGATCAGCGGAATGTAGGTCGGGAGCGTCATGATGGTGGCCGTAGGCGTCGGTGCGACCTGGGTGGCGGCGCGGGTCGCCTGGCTCACCTGGTCGGTTGGCACAGGCGTGGCCTGGGCGCGTAACGCTTCCCGTGTGGACATGAAACCGGTCAAGGCCACGTACAGGCCGAGCAGCACGATCAACAGGACGATCAGAAAACCAACAGCATATCCCTTGCTCATGGCGCCCATGATACCATCGCTGAAAGCAATTGGCAAATCGAAGGGCCGATTTGCATTTTCCTGACGGGAATGCTATAATAGCCGTTGTTATGGGCGAGTAGCTCAGATGGTTAGAGCGCGTGTCTCACATACACGAGGTCAGGGGTTCAAGTCCCTTCTCGCCCACCTCGGCAGCTTTGGGCCGTGGTCGTACCATCACTGCGCGACCACGGTTTGTTGTATGTTCTGACGGTTCATCTCACCAAGGGGAAGGCTGGGAAAGGATCTGATTCCACAAGCTCATGCCCTCTTCCAAGATGCTGGGCCAGCGCATTAGCGGCATACGTGGTGTTGGCACCAACTGGGCGATCTGCCTGGTGCGGTGGGGGTTGCTTGCCCTGGTCCCGGTGCTGGTACTGCTCGACCCAGCCCATCGTCTATCGGTCGCCGATCTGGCCCCTTATCTGCTCGCCGTCGCAGCCTATAACCTGGCCATCACTGTGCTGTTAGCAGTCCGCTTTTTCCCCCGTTTCGTTCCACCGTTAGCTCTGATCGCTGACATCCTCAGCACGATTGCCCTGCTCTACCTGGCCGATGGGGCCCTGGACATCTTCTTTTTCTATCCGCTATTCCCTATCGTGGTCGCCACACTGCGCTTTGGCTCGCAGGCAGGATTGATCACAGCCGGCATCTTTGCTTTCAGCTACGGCTTGTTGGCAGTAGTGGCCCGGACTTTGGGACATGCGCCCAGTCAGATCTTCCAGATCGGCCTGTACATTCTCCTATTCATTCTGGCAGCGGTTGTGCTGGCGGTCGTGCCGGTGGGTGCACCGGTCGCCCGGGGCCAGGCTGCACGCAAGCGGACCGCTGCAGAGGAGGGAGTAGTACCCGACAACCTGAAAATGATCTACGAGATGGCGTCGACCTTGAGCGCCACCATGAACTACGAACGGGTTTTGGAAACAATCCTGGACATCAGCCGCCTGGGGCTGGCCGACTTGGGTGAGCGGATGGGTGAATCGGTGGGGATGGTCCTGTTGTACGACCAGGAGGGTCTTTTCCCCGCATCCCACCGAAACCTGGTCGTGAGAGGTGACGAAACACAGCATATCAGCGGGGTAGCCGGGATTGTCGGGCAAGCCATCTCTTCCGGGCAGGCAGTCATCGGCCAGGATCCCGCCTCCGATCCAGAATTGAAAGTGTTCCGGTCGCTCCAACACTGTAGATCGGTGGTCTGTGTCCCGCTGCGCGCCGGGTTCGAGAGCTATGGTGCAGTGCTGTTTGCGTCCGTTAATCGGGATGCCTACACAAACGAGCATATGGACGTGCTGACGATCTTTTGCAACCAGGCAACTGTCGCCCTGCAAAACGCCAGCCTGTACCAGACCCTGCGCGAAGAACGGGACAAGATCGTGGACAAGGAAGAACAGGCGCGTCGCAAACTCGCTCGCGATCTGCACGACGGCCCCACGCAGGATGTGGCGGCTATCTCCATGCGGCTCAACTTTGCGCGTGTGTTGCTAGACCGGGACGTAAACCGGGCCAGGAAGGAACTGGAAAGGCTGGAAGACCTGGCGCACCGCACCGTGAAAGAGATCCGGTCGATGCTCTTTACGCTGCGGCCGGTCATCCTCGAGACGGAAGGGCTGGTTGCCGCCCTGAATCAATACGCCGAGAATGTCCGTGAAAACGATCAACTAACGGTGGCCGTCGACACCGGACGATATCGCGACTGCCTGGATACCGATGCCCAGGGGGTGGTCTTTAGCATCATCGAGGAATCGGTGAACAACGCCCGAAAACACGCCCATGCAACACGCGTGTCTATCCGGCTGT
>Ga0209254_10000140_pt1 | contig 48744 bp, 46 predicted proteins | sample FrelakmetDIP11DI_FD_187148 | JGI IMG/M metagenome (GOLD analysis project Ga0209254, IMG submission 187148) | Freshwater lake sediment microbial communities from the University of Notre Dame, USA, for methane emissions studies - DIP11 DI (SPAdes)... | ecosystem: Environmental > Aquatic >...
GAGCGCATCGGCGACCACTCGAAGAACATGGCCGAGTACGTGATCTACATGGTCGAGGGCCGCGACGTGCGGCACATGCGCTCGACCGCGCCCTGAGCGGTCTGCTCAGCCCTGCGGCGGGACGTAGCCCGCGGCCGCGTCGGCTCCCGAGCCGAAGAAGTGCTTCTCCATCTGCTCGGCGAGATACTTCCGTGCGCGCGCGTCCGCGAGGTTCAGGCGGTTCTCGTTGATCAGCATGGTCTGGTGGCGGATCCACTGCTGCCACGCCTCCTTCGAGACGCTTTCGTAGATGCGCTTGCCGATTTCGCCGGGGACCGGCGGCAGGTCGAGACCCTCGGCCTCGCGCTCGAGCTTGATGCAGTTGACCATGCGCGCCATGTGGCTGCTCCTTGTGCGGTGATGCGCGATTCTACCCGCGCGCCGATCCGAGCTTTTTCATCAACACCACCGAGCGGCGCTGCCAGTTGTAGAGCGTGCGCTTCTCTTCGGGCAGCGCCGTCACGTCGGTCTCGGCGAAGCCGCGTTCCACGAACCAGTGCTCGGCGCGCGTCGTAAGGACGAACAGCTTGTTCATGCCCGCCGCGCGCGCCTTCTGCTCGATGGAGGTCATCAGCTTCTCGCCGTAGCCCTCGCCGCGGTACTCGGGGCGGACCGCGAGGCAGGCGAGCTCGCCGGCGCGCGCCTTCGGGAAGGGATACAGCCCGGCGCAGCCGAGGATCACCCGGTCGTGCTCCATCACCATGAAGCGGCCGATCTCGCGTTCCAGCAGCTCGCGGCCGCGCCGCACCAGGATGCCCTGCTCCTCGAGCGGCTCGATGAGCTGCAGGATGCCGCCCACGTCCTCGATGGTCGCCGGGCGCAGCCGCTCCAGCGTGTCGGCAGTGACCATGCAGCCGGAGCCGTCGTAGGTGAACAGCTCGATGAGCAGCGCGCCGTCCACGCGCCGGTTGATGACGTGCGCGCGCTTCACGCCGCCGCGCACCGCCTCCACGGCGTGTGCGAGGTACAGGCGCGTGTCCGCAGTGAGCCGCTTGTTGCGCGCGTCGAGCAGCAGCTCGGCCTCGTGCGCGGAGGCCTCCGCCACCGTCTTGCCGGTGCGGTCCACCACCGCCGCGTCGGAGAAGAAGATCAGCTTTTCGGCGCCCAGCGACTTCGCCGTGGCGACCGCGACGTCCTCCATCGCCAGGTTGAAGACCTCCCCGGTGGGCGAATAGCCGATGGGCGAGACGATCACGATGTTGCCGGTCTCCAGGCAGCCGTTGATGGCCGCGGTGTCGATGCGGCGCACGTTGCCGCTGTACTGGTAGTCCTGGCCGTCGACCACGCCGAGCGGCTGGCCCTGGATGAAATTGCCCGACACGGTGTTGATCGGGGCGCCGGCCATGGGCGTGTTGGGCAGCCCGAGCGAGAGCATCGCGTCGATCTCCACGCGCAGCAGTCCCACCGCCTCCTTCACGCACTCCAGCGCCACCGGGTCGGTGACGCGGATGCCGGCGTGGTAGCGCGACTTGGCGCCGCGCTGCGAGAGCTGGGCGTTGATCTGCGGACGCGAGCCGTGGACCAGCACGATCCGGATCCCGACGCTGTAGAGCAGGTTGATGTCGCTCGCGAGTGCGGTGAACTGGCCGTCCTCGACCATCTCGCCGCCGAAGGCGATCACGAAGGTCTTGCCGCGAAAGGCATGCAGATAGGGCGCCGCCCAGCGGACCCATCGGACGAACTGCGAATCGGACTGCGCCGCCATGTTTTTCTCTTTGTGCTCGGGATGCGGGGCGCCGTCGCGGCTGCCCGTGCCCGGAATTGTAGTGTCAGCAGTCGCCGTATAGGGCCTGCAGCGCCGCGACGGCGGCCAGCGGCGCGGTCTCGGTGCGCAGGATCCGGGGGCCGAAGCGCACCGGCACGAAGCCCGCGAGGGCGGCCAGGTCGCGCTCGTCGTCGGTGAGGCCGCCCTCCGGCCCGACCAGGATGGTGACCGGCGCGCGCACGTCCACCGTGCGCAGCGTGGCGTCGGCGAGGGGCGAGAGCAGGATGCGCGTGCCCGGCGCCGCGGGCTCGCCGAGAAAATCGCGCAGCCCGGCGACCGGCGCGACCGCCGGCACCACGTTGCGCCCGCACTGCTCGCAGGCGGCGATCGCGACGTTCTGCCAGTGCGTCTCGCGCCGTTCCTGGCGCTCCTGGGACAGCCTGACGATGACGCGCGCGGTCACCAGCGGGCGGATGCGCGCCACGCCGAGCTCGGTGGCCTTCTGCAGCACGAGGTCCATGCGGTCCGCGGCGCAGATGCCCTGCGCCAGCGTGATGGCCAGCGGCGACTCGCGGCTCACCGCGCGGCGCTCGTGCACGGCGACGCGGACGCCGCGCCGGTCGACGGCGGTCAGCGTGGCGCGCCACTCGTGGCCGTCACCCGCGAACAGGGTGAGCGCGTCGCCGGCGCGCAGCCGCAGCGCCGCGACATGGCGGGCCGCCCGCTCGGGCAGCTCGACATGGGCGCCGGGGGCGAGGCCGGTCTCGCAATGCAGCCGGGCGCCGGCGAAAGGAGGAGCAGAGTCGGGATCGGGCACGTGCGTGCGCGGGAGACCAAACGGAGATGGGCGCGAATGGGCCTGTTACCATTCATTGTAACGACACCATGGACGTCCCTGTTCCCCCCCTTGCCGCCGTCGTGGACGCCGTGCTGGAGGTCGCGCGCACCGAGCTCCTGCCGCGCTTCCGCACGGCCACGCATGCGCGCTTCGCCAAGGCCGACGGCAGCTTCTCCACCGAAGCGGACCACGCTGCGCAGGCGGCGCTGGCGGCGCGCCTCACCACGATCGCCGACGTGCCCATCGTGGGGGAGGAGATGAAGCACGCCCACCAGCTTGCCGCCTGGGCGGGCGGCGGCCGCGGCGTGTGGGTGATCGACCCGGTGGACGGCACGACCAATTTCGCGTCGGGCATTCCGTACTTCGCGGTGTCGGTGGCGTACATGGTCGACGGCCGCAGCCGGCTGGGGGTGATCCACAACCCGGTGAGCGGCGAGACCTTCCGCGCCGAGCGGGGAGGCGGTGCGTGGCTCGGAGACGAGCGCCTGCCGCTGCGCGCGACCGACCTCGATCTTGCCGACGCCGTGGCGGCCATCGAGGAGAAGCGCCTGCCGCGCTCGCTCGCGCTGCGCACCGTGGAGTCGCCGCCGTTCCACTCGATGCGCAACTTCGGCGCCGGCGTGCTGCACTGGTGCGAGCTCGCTGCCGGCCGCATGGACGTGTTCCTGAACGGCGGACAGGAACTGTGGGACTACGCCGCGGGCTATCTGATGCTCGCCGAGGCGGGCGGATCGATGTGCATGATCGGCGACGACGACTTCTTCGCCGGAGAGGGTTTGCGGCGCTCGGTCATCGCCGCGCGCACGCCGCGGCTCTTTGCTCAGTGGAAGGCCTGGGTCCGGGCGCACGCGGGGGTGATGGTGCGCGAGTGACCTCCCCGCTCCGCAGGCGTGTCGATCCACCTCGCCTGGCGCGAGCGGGGCGGGTCGGGCCGGGGTACTCTAGGCTACGGAGGCCGGGCCGACGACGGCCTGCAGCACGCGGTCCATGAGGGCTGCGGAGGCTTCGACGACCTTCGCGCGCCCCTCCGCCAGCGCATCGGCAAGCGCCTCGCGAGCGAAGTTGCGCGCGCCGTGCTCCACCGAGGTGAACAGGAACAGGGTCTGCTTGGGGCTCACCCAGGTGAGCTTGGCGCGCAGCGTCGATTCGCCCTCGGCGAACTCCATCACCACGCCGCGCTCCAGCGCCATCACCGTGTGCAGGTGGTAGTTGCCGCCCACGGCGGTGAGCGCCTCCTCCACGGGCTCCGCCGGGGCCTCGGATGCCGGGCCGAGGTCGGCGGGCGCGACGGACGGCTCCGCAGCCGCCTCGGCGCCGCGCGCCTTCGACTCGTTGATCATCGCCGTGTGCGTCTCCATGAGCTGGTTGAAGAACGCATGGCGTGCGTCGTTGGGCATCCCTACCGAGGTCATGCCGCGCAGCAGGCTGCGCACCAGCTTAGGCAGCATCCCGGCCAGGCTCTGGATCTCCGACTTCTTCAGCGGGCTCACGCTCCACACCAGCGCATCGACCACGCCGAGGCGGTGCGTCCAGGAGTCGTCGCCTTCGCGGTCGTGCAGGTAGGCGTCGACCAGCGTCCGCGTCCACCAGGTGGAGAGGAAGTCGCGCACGAAGACCGGCGTGCGCTTGTTCACCCGCCGCCGCACTTCCGCGAGCGCGGAGGCGTGCGAGATGTCGGCCTTTTCCTTCTGCTCCAGCGACAGGGTGGTCGGCTGGATCTCGCGCTGGCGCGCCTGCTCGTCGTCGGCGATGAGCTTCTCGAGCCGCTCCATCGCGGACGAGAACACGGCGAGATCGTCGGTGAAGCTCGCGACGATATCGTCGACCAGGCCGCGCAGGCCGGACACGAAGGGGCTGGATGCCGAGGTGTTGATGTCCGGGTCGTGCGCGGCCTCGGCGATGCGGTCGAGAAACTGGCGCATCGGGTGCTGGCGCCGCGCGAAGAAAGTGCGGTCCAGGATCGCCGCTTTCACCGCGACGATCTGCAGGCGCGAGATCTCCGCCTTCACCGTCGCCGGGATGCTCTTGTCGCCGATGATGTAGTCGAACACCATCGTGACCAGCTCGATGGTGAGCTGGTCGAGCGGATGGCTCTGCGCGCGCACCTCGCGGTCGAGGTGCTGCAGGAAATCGATGGCCGGCTGGCCTTCGCCACCGTGCAGGTCCGACGTGCCCTGCAGCTGCGACAGCGAGTCGAGCAGCGCCGGGCTCGCCGGCGTGGCCATCATGCCTTCGAACGAGTAGCGCGACGGGTCGGCGAGCATGCGCGCGACCTGCATGCGGCCCTGCGGCGGCCCGGACAGCACGTTCGCGAGGAGCTGCGAGAGCTCGAATGCGCCTGACTTCGCCATCGCCCCGGCGGCGCCCGCGCCGCCCATGCCGCCGCCCATGCCGCCGCCCATTCCGCCGCCCATTCCGGGCGGCATGCCGCCGAGCGCGCTGTACAGCGCTGCCGCGGCGGGGTGCATGCCCTGCGGGCCCATGGTGTTCATGAGCTGCGAGACGTTGAGCTGCTGGCTCATGGCCATGCCCGGCGTGCCGCCGGCGCCGGTGTCGCGCGCGCGCTGCACGGTGTGCCTGATCCGCGGCAGGACGTGGTGGGCAATGAGGTTCTGGTTCACGTCGGCGTACACCGTGCCCATGCCGCGCGCGATGTAGGGCTGGAACGCGGAGAGCAGGGCGGTCTTCACCGCCGAGTCGCCCGGCACGCGGTCGCAGGCGAGCTTGAGCGCCTCGAGGATGGCCTCCGGCGCGATGGGATTCACGTCGTCGTCGAGGAGATCGGTGGCGAGCAGATGGCCGAAACGCGCGCGGATGCCGAGGAGCTGCTCCGGATCGATGGTGTTCCGGGTCTTGCGGGCGAGCTGGTTGATGATGAGCTGCTCCTCGACGGCGTTGTCGTCGACGAGGGCGAGCTCCTCCAGCCTGAGCTCCATGCTCGCGGAGAGAGCGGCGCCGCTGTGCGAGGTGATGCGGCGCTCGAAGATCTCCAGGAAGCGGCGGTCGAATTCGGCCGCGAGCTCGGCGCGGTACTTCTTGGTCTGCGTCATCGCCTCGAACAGCACCTGCTGCTCCTGGCGCGAAAACGTGGACTCGGCTGCCTTGAACAGGTCGTCCTCGAGCTTGTCGAGGGCGTCGCCGACGATGGCGTTGAGGCGCGAGCGGACGAGCTCCTTGCATTGCCCGATGAGGGCGCGGGAATCGGTCCCGGAAAGGGTCCCGGTGGGTGCCCCGCCGGACCCTGGGCGGTCGGCCTTCAGCGTGTCCATGTCGTCGCTTTCACGCGCGTGCGGGAGGGTCGGCCCCGCGCGCGGCGTCGCGTGCGGCAGCCTTCCCGACTCCGCGGCGGCGGCAGTTCGAGAGCGTCATCGGTCCGGTGCTCCACCAGCGGAAGACGCGGCCGCCAGTCCGGTGCTGCAGGTGTTGTTTTCGTTATGCGGAGCAATATGCCATACGCATGGTCGCCGGCCGATCTCCGACCCGGCGGCAGCGTGACAAAGTTGCTGCGGCAAGGCGGCAGGAATGCACGCCGACGCGCGGCATCCGACGCGGGTGTCGGGCTGTCGTCAGGAGGGCCCGCCAGAGCGCGCTATCGCGTGCACGCCCAGGCGAGAATCCGACAGGATGCGGCGTCGGCGCAGGCGCCGAGCGCGCGCGTCTCCGCCTCGGCGCGGGTCGCGCCGCGCGCCGCCTGCGCGCCGCGGGCGCCGACCGCGAGTGCACCGCAGCCCGAGCTGAAGCTCACCGCGACGACGCAGCGCGGATCGGCGCATTCGTCGAGCGCGGAGATTTCCGCGTCGCGCGCGGTGGGCCAGTCGTAGCTGTAGCCGAACGCGCCGGTCTCGGGGTGGTGCGCGATAGCGCCGTGATAGGTCACCGGTGTGTCCGGGATGACGACCGTCGTGCCGGGAACGACGATGATGGGCAGCGGCGCCGGCAGCGGCCGTGCGACCTGCCCGTGCGCGGGCAGCGCCGCCGCCAGCGCGAGCGCCGCCGCCGCAATCCGGGCGGCGATCACATCGTGGCGCCGAGTACCCAAGGCGCGAACTCGTCCTCGCCGTAGCCGAGTTCCTCGCTGCGGGTGCGGCGTCCGGACGCGGTCTCGAGCATCAGCCGGAAGCAGCGCTCGCCCGCCTCCGCGATGCTCTCGCGGCCGTCGATGACCGTGCCGCAGTTCATGTCCATGTCGTCCTCCTGGCGCACGTAGAGCGGCGTGTTGGTGGCGAGCTTGAGGGAGGGTGCCGGCTTGCAGCCGTAGGCGGAGCCGCGGCCGGTGGTGAAGCAGATGAGGTTCGCGCCGCCGGCGACCTGCCCGGTCGCCGAGACCGGGTCGTAGCCCGGCGTGTCCATGTAGACGAAGCCCTTCGCGTTCACCGCCTGCGCGTACTCGTACACGTCGACGAGATTGGTGGTCCCGCCCTTGGCCACCGCGCCCAGCGATTTCTCCAGAATGGTCGTGAGGCCGCCGGCCTTGTTGCCCGGAGACGGGTTGTTGTTCATCTCGTTGCCGTTGCGTGCGGTGTAGTCCTCCCACCAGCGGATGCGGCGGACGAGCTTCTCGCCCACCTCGCGCGAGACGGCGCGGCGCGTGAGCAGGTGCTCGGCGCCGTAGATCTCCGGCGTCTCGGAGAGAATCGCCGTGCCGCCGTGGCGCACCAGCAGGTCCACCGCCGCGCCAAGCGCGGGGTTGGCGCTGATGCCGGAGTATCCGTCGGAGCCGCCGCACTGCAGGCCGACGACCAGGTGGCTCGCGGGCACGGTCTCGCGCTGCGCCTTGTTCGCCTCGGGCAGCAGGGCCGCGATGCGGGCGACGCCGTTTTCCACCGCCTTGCGGGTGCCGCCTTTCTCCTGGATGGTGAACGCGTCGAGGCGGTCGGCGCGCTTCAGACGGTGTGCCGACAGGAGGTCGTTGATCTGGTTCGACTCGCACCCCAGTCCGACCATGATCACGGAGTGGAAGTTCGGGTGGCGCGCGTAGCCGGCGAGGGTCCGGCGCAGCAGGTCGATCGCCTCGCCCTCCGAGGCCATGCCGCAGCCCGACTTGTGCGTGAGCGCGACCACGCCGTCGACGTTCGGGAAATCGTCGAGCCGGTTCTCGAAGTGGCGCGCGATCATGCGCGCCACCGTCGCCGAGCAGTTCACGCTGGTGAGGATGCCGATGTAGTTGCGCGTCGCGACCTTGCCGGCATTGGGCCCGTCGCGCCTCACGATGCCCTCGAAGGTCGCCGGCTGCGGCGCGTACTCGGTCGGCCGCGCGCCGGCGCAGAAGGCGTAGTCGCGTTCGAAGTCGCCCATCGCCAGGTTGTGGACGTGCACGTGCTCCCCGGGATGGATGGTGCGCGTGGCGAAGCCGATGATCTGGCTGTAGCGGCGTGCCGGCTGCCCCTGCCCGACCTCGCGCACCGCCACCTTGTGCCCGGCCGGGACGGCCACGCGCAGGCGGATGCCGCCCTCGCCGGCGAGGGTCGTCCCTTCCGGCAGGTCGACGCGCGCGATGACGACGTCGTCGTCGGGGTGCAGGCGGATCACGAGGTCGGCGTTCCGGAGCATGGCGGCCTCTACTGCGGAAAGAAGGTTCGCGGAAGCCACAGCACGATCTGCGGCACGTAGGTGCACAGCAAGAGCGTCGCCAGCAGCGGCACCAGCCACGGCAGGATGGCTATCGTGGTGCGCTCGAACGACAGGCGCGCGACCCGGGCGAGCACGAACAGCACGGTGCCCATCGGCGGGTGCAGAAGCCCGATCATGAGGTTCAGGACCATGATCAGCCCGAAGTGCACCAGGTCGATGCCGAGCGTCTTGCAGATCGGGATCAGCACGGGCACCAGCAGGGTGATCGCCGCCACCGGCTCGAGGAAACAGCCGACGAACAGCATCAGCAGGTTTGCCAGCAGCAGGAACATCGCCGGGCTCTGCGTGAATGAAAGGATCCACGTGGCGACGTCCTCGGTGATGCGCGTGACGGTGAGCAGCCAGCCGAAGATCGAGGCCGCGGCGACGATGAAGAGCACCGTGGCGGTGGTCTCGATGGTGTCCATCGAGATCTTCACCAGCATGCGCCAGTCGAGGGTGCGGTACCAGACGAGGCCGAGGAACAGCGCCCAGGCCGACGCGGCAATGGCGCCCTCGGTGGGCGTGAAGATCCCGAGCGTCATGCCGCCCACCAGCAGCACCGGGGTCAGCATGGCGAGGAAGGCCTCGGCGAATGTGCGGCCGAGGACGCGCCAGGAGAAGGTCGCGTCGGCGTGGTACTTGCGCACGTGCGCGTAGTAGGCGACGGTGAGCATCATCACCAGGCCCATCAGGATCCCCGGGACCACGCCGGCGAGAAAGAGCTGCCCGATGGAGACGCCGGCCATCATCCCGTAGATCACGAACGGCAGCGACGGCGGGATGATCGGCCCCACGGTCGCGGAGGCGGCGGTGACCCCCACGGCGAACTCGGTGGAGTAGCCGTGATCCTTCATCGCCTTGATCTCGATGGTGCCGAGCCCGGCGGCGTCGGCGATCGCGGTGCCGGACATGCCGGCGAAGATCATCGAGCCGACCACGTTGACGTGGCCGAGCCCGCCCTTCAGCCAGCCCACCAGGGCCAGCGCGAAGTTGTAGATGCGGTTGGTGATGCCGGCGGAGTTCATCAGGTTGCCGGCGAGGATGAAGAACGGCACGGCGAGCAGCGGAAAGCTGTCGACCCCGCCGTACATGCGGTGGATGACGACAAAGTCGGGAATGTTGCCGGTGGCCATCACGTAGACGAGCGACGCGCCCGCCATCGCGATGGCGACCGGCACGCCGCCGGCCATCATGGCGAGGAACAGGCCCATCAGCGCGCCCGGGGTCATCGCGCCTCCTCGCTGCCGCTGGCCGACCCCTTGTCGGCCAGCGCGATCTCCGGGCGCTCGAGCACGCTGTAGCCCCAGCGCCAATGGCGCACCGCCACCTGCACCGAGCGCAGGAACATGAGCGCGAAGCCCGCGAGCATCGCGCCGAACACCAGCCCCATGGGCAGGTCGACGATCGCCATGCGCTGCCCGCCGATGCGCTGGATGAGCAGCCAGGTGAGCCAGGTGCAGTAGCCGAAGAACGCGACGCGCACCGCATCGACCGCGATCGAGCAGGCGCGCGCGAGGGGCCGCGGCATCAGCCGATAGAAGAAGTCGACCTGGATGTGGCAGTTCTTGCGCACCGCCATCGAGGCGCCCAGGAATACCACCGCGACGAGCAGGTAGCGCGCGATCTCCTCGGTCCAGCCGGCAGGATCGGAGAGGAAGTAGCGGGTGAAGACTTGGTAGAACACGACCCCCGCGAGCGCCCAGAAGAGCACCAGCGTCGCCCAGTCCTCCCACCCGTAGCTCGAGAGATCGATCGGCTCGTCGGTGACGTGGAAGCGGCCGTCGGCGCCGAGCGGGTGCTCGCCGTCGGCGGCGTCCGGCGTGCCCGCCACGCCGTCAGCTCCGCCGCGGCGCCCGCTGGTCCGGCTCCGGCGGGACCTCGGGCTGGGGCTGCGCGATGGAGCGGATCTGGAACTTGTCATCGGCGCGGAACAGGAAGGTCTCGTTGATCTCGACCGTGCTGCTGCGCATGAGCCCGCGCGGCGGCGGGTCGAAGGGTGCCGCGCGCTTCACGCTGTCCAGCGCGATGCGCTCGAGGGTGCGATGGCCATTGCCGCGCATGATGCGCGAAGCGGCGACGTTGCCGCGCGCGTCGATGACCACGGTCACCACCGTCACCGACTTCAGCAGGTGGGGCGGCTCGCCCCCGTAGACGTGCGCCCCGTTGGCCGCGACGATGCGCCGCGCGATGCGCTGCTTGTACTCGTCCAGCGGGCTTAGCGGCTTCGCCGGCGCGACGGCTACAGGCGGCTGCGCCGGCGCCGGCGCGGGGCTTTCAGGTGCGGCAGTCGGAGGCGGGGCGCCGGTGGGTGCGCACGCGGCCAGGGCCAGGGCAAGCAGGGGCAGGCATCGTCTCATCTGCAATCGCGCCTCAGTGATTGTCGCGCGGCACGAGCGGCCCGCTGGCGCCGACCAGGAAGTCGAGGTCGGCACCGCGTTCCGCGCCGAGCACGTGGTCCACGTAGAGCTTCCAGTAGCCGCGCGTCATCGGCGGGCGCGGCGGCTTCCATTTCGCGCGGCGCGCCGCCAGCACCTCCTCGGGCACGTGCAGTTGCAGGCGGCGCTTCGCCACGTCGAGCTCGATCAGGTCGCCGTTTTCCACCAGCGCCAGCGGCCCGCCCGCCGCCGCCTCGGGCGAGGCGTGCAGCACCACGGTGCCGTACGCGGTGCCGCTCATGCGCGCATCCGAAATCCGCACCATGTCGGTCACGCCCTTCTTCAGCAGCTTGGGCGGCAGCGGCATGTTGCCGACCTCGGCCATGCCGGGATAGCCCTTCGGCCCGCAGTTCTTGAGCACCATCACCGAGGCCGCGTCGATGTCGAGCTTCGGGTCGTCGATGCGCCTGTGGAAGTCCTCGATGTTCTCGAACACCACGGCACGGCCCTTGTGCTTCATGAGCTTCGGCGTGGCCGCGGAGGGCTTGATGATGGCGCCGTTGGGCGCGAGGTTGCCGCGCAGCACCGCAATGCCGGTATTCTGCTTGAACGGCTTTGCGAACGCGGTGACGACATCGCGGTTCCAGCAGGGCGCGCGCTTGCTGTTCTGCCAGATGGAGCTGCCGTTGGCAGTCAGCGCCTTGCGGTTGAGCAGGCCGTTCTCGCCCAGCTCGCGGATCACCGCCGGCAGCCCGCCCGCGTAGAAGAAGTCCTCCATCAGGTACTTCCCGCTGGGCATCAGATTGACCAGCGTGTGCACGCCCTTGCCCAGCGCATCGAAATCGTCGAGGTCGAGCTTCACGCCCAGGCGCCCGGCGATGGCGAGCAGGTGGATCACCGCGTTGGTCGAGCCGCCGATGGCCGCGTTGACGCGAATGGCGTTCTCGAAGGCCGCGCGCGTGAGGATCTTCCCGATGACGAGGTCCTCCTGCACCATCTCGACGATGCGCCGGCCCGCCTGGCGCGCGAGCACGTTGCGCCGCGCATCGACCGCGGGAATCGCCGCGTTGCCCGGCAGGCCGAGGCCGAGCGCCTCCACCATCGAGGCCATGGTCGAGGCGGTGCCCATGGTCATGCAGTGGCCGTGGGAGCGGTGCATGCAGCTCTCGGCCTCGTGGAACTCCTCCAGCGTGATCTTCCCGGCGCGCAGGTCCTCCGACATCGACCAGACGTTGGTGCCGGAGCCGATGTCCTGGCCGCGGTACTTGCCGGAGAGCATCGGGCCGCCCGACACGCCGATGGTCGGCAGGCCGACGCTCGCCGCGCCCATGATCAGCGAGGGCGTGGTCTTGTCGCAGCCCATCAGCAGCACGACGCCGTCGAGGGGATTGGCGCGGATCGACTCCTCGACGTCCATGCTCGCGAGGTTGCGGTAGAGCATCGCCGTCGGCCGCATCAGCGTCTCGCCGAGCGACATCGCCGGGAACTCCAGCGGGAAGCCGCCCGCCTCGAGCACGCCGTGCTTCACGTGCTCGGCGAGCACGCGGAAGTGCGAATTGCAGGGCGTGAGCTCCGACCAGGTGTTGCAGATGCCGATCACCGGCCGCCCGTCGAACTGGTCGCCCGGCACCCCGCGGTTGCGCATCCAGCTCCGGTAGATGAAACCGTAGATGTCCTCGCGGCCGAACCAGGCCTGCGAGCGGCGTTTCTTCCTTTCCTTGGCCAATGCGTTCTCCCTAGCTCGCTGACTCGGAATCCGAGAACGCGCGGGCGATGCCGTTGAGCCGCTCGATCTCGAGATAGGTGCCGGAGTGATCGACGTGCGCGAGCCCGCGGTCGGCGAGCGCCGCATACAGGCCGCGGGTGAGCTCGCTCGAGGGCAGCTTGAGGTGCCGGGCCTTCGCCTCGCGCAGGATGTTGTCCATGTCCTTCAACTGCGTGGCGACCGTGGCGCCGGGCGCGAACCTGCGCGAGGTCATGCGCCCGCCGTGCACCTGCAGGACCTTCGAGTCGGCCAGGCCGCCTTTCAGCGCTTCGCGCACCGCGTCCGGGTTCGCGCCGCCGCGCTCGGCGAGCAGCAGCGCCTCGCTCACGGCGACGATGGTGCAGCCGACGATGATCTGGTTGGCGAGCTTGGCGAGCTGCCCGGCGCCGGCGGGCCCGACCAGCGTCGCGCGGCCCATCGCGGCAAACACCCGCTCGCAGCGCTCGAACGCGGCCTTGTCGCCGCCGGCCATGATGGCGAGCGTGCCGTCGCGCGCGCCGCCCGGACCGCCGGAGACCGGCGCATCGAGGTAGGCGATGCCGTGCTCCTTGCAGCGCTTGGCATGGCGGCGCGAGTCCTCGGGGGCGAGCGAGCTCATCACGATGACCGTCGTGCCCTGCGCGAGCTTGGTGCACAGGCCGGATTCGAACAGCACCTGGTCGGTCGCGTGGGTGTCGGCGAGCATGGAGATCACGAAGCCCGCGCCGGCGGTGGCGCCGTCGGGTGCGTCGCAGACGGTGGCCCCCATCGCGGCCAGCGGCTCGGCCTTGTCGCGCGAGCGGTTCCAGGCGCGCACCGCGAAGCCGTGCTTGAGCAGGTTGGCGGCCATGGGCGCGCCCATGAGGCCGGTGCCGAGAAAGGCGACGGTCTTGTCCGGCATGGTGATGACCTCAATAAGTGGCGCGCCCGCCGGAGATGTCGAACACCCCTCCCGTGGAGAAGGCGCAGTCCTCGGACGCCAGCCAGCCCACCAGCGACGCGATCTCGTCCACGGTCACGAAGCGCGCCATCGGGATCTTCGCCAGCATGTAGTCGATGTGCGTCTGCGTCATCTGGTCGAAGATCGCGGTCTTCGCCGCCGCGGGGGTGACGCAGTTCACCAGCACGCCGGTGCGTGCGAGCTCCTTGCCGAGGCTCTTGGTGAGCGAGATCACCCCGGCCTTGGACGCCGAGTAGGCCACCGCGTTGGGGTTGCCCTCCTTGCCGGCGATGGAGGCGATGTTCACGATGCGCCCGTACCCGGCCTTCACCATGTGCGGCGCAACGGCGCGGCAGGTGAGGAACTGGCTCGTGAGGTTGACGCGCAGCACGCGCTCCCATTCCTCGATCGGGTAGTCGACCGTCGGCGCGTTCAGCCCCGCGATGCCCGCGTTGTTCACCAGCACGTCGATGCGGCCGAGCGCCGCCACGGCGGCGTCGGTCGCCTTCGCGACGGCCGCGGCATCGGTAACGTCGACCACGTCGCCGCTGGCCGTCCCGGAGAGCGCGCCGAGGGTCTGCTGCAGCCCCTTCTGGTCGACGTCCCAGATGCGCGCCGACGCACCCGAGGCGAGCAGCCGGCGGACGATGGCGAGGCCGATGCCGGTCGCGCCGCCGGTGACGATCGCCGTGCGCCCCTTGAAATCGAGCTGGTTCATGTTCCTCCTGTCCGGGCGCACTGATTCGAGTTATGGGCGCCGCCCGGAGTCCCCGGAGTATAGAGCGCCGCCCGCCCGGCCGGAACGGGCGCGCGGGTCAGGTGGTCTCGATGCGCCGCAGCGTGCGCACGGCCTTGTCCTGCACCCATGGCGCGGTGAGGCGGTCGAACGCGAGGAAGTGCGCCGCAGCGAGATGGGCGCGAAACGCGGCCTCGTCCACGTAGCGCTCGTAGAGGAACACGCGGGCTGGATCGCCTGGATCGACGCACACGTCGAACTGTACGCAGCCCGGCTCCGCGTCAAGCGAGCGGCGCGCGTTCTCGACCATCGCCTCGCGGAAGGCGTCCGCGTGCGCGGGGCGGATGGCGAACTCGACCACGACGACGAAAGCGCCCGCGCTCACAGGAGCGCCTTCCAGACCACCGACGTCAGCGCCGGGACGAAGGTGATCACGAGCAGCACGACCAGCGAGGCGAGGAAGAGCGGCAGCAGCGCGCGGGTGATGGCCCCGATTCCGGCGTCGGCGAGCTTCGCGGCGACGAACAGCGTCCCGCCCACCGGCGGCGTGTAGAGTGCGATCGCAAGGTTTGCGGTCATGATCACCCCGAGGTGGACGAGGTCGACCTTGAACGCCTGCGCGAGGGGCAGGAACAGCGGCGCGGTGAGCAGCAGCGCCGGCAGCGGCTCGATGAAGATGCCCAGCAGCAGCAGCGTGATATTGACCAGCATGAGGAACACCCACTGCTGGGTCGCCACCGCCTGCACCCAATCGGCGAGCTGCGCCGCCACCTGCTCCACCGTGATCAGCCAGGCGAGTGCCCCGGTCGCGCCGATGACCAGCATCACCGTCGCGCTGGTGACGAAGGCGTTGAGGATGAGGCGCGGCAAGTCGCGCACGCCGATGTCGCCGTACAGGAACAACGACACCGCGAGCCCGTACACCACCGCCACCGCGGCCGACTCGGTCGGGGTGAAGATGCCCGACCAGATTCCGCCGACGATGATGATCGGCATCAGCAGCGCCGGGCCGGCGGCGCGCGTGGCGGCCCAGATCTGGGCGGCCGAGGCGCGGTCGGAGCCGTTGTCGCAGCCCGAGCGCTTGCCGTACCACATGCAGACGGCGATCAGTGCGAGCGCCAGGACCATGCCCGGTACGATGCCGGCCATGGAGAGCTGCCGCATCGACACACCGGAGATGAACGCGTAGACGAGGAACGGGATCGACAGCGGCATCAGCAACGCCAGCGTGCCGGCCACCGCGAGCAGCGCCGCCGCGAAGGCGCGCGAGTAGCCCTGCCGGATCATCGCCGGGATGACGAGCGAGCCGATCGCCGCGGTGTCCGCGATCGCCGAGCCCGACACGCCGCCGAACATGAGGCAGGACGCGACCGTGACCACGCCCAGCCCGCCGGGCAGGAACCCGAGGAGCGCGTGCGCGAAGTCGACGATGCGCCGCCCGACGCCGCCGTGCGACAGGATCTCGCCGGCGAAGATGAACAGCGGCACGGCGATGAGGATGAACGGCTCCACGCCGCCGATGAAGGCCAGGAAGACGGACTCGAGCGGGTGGGAGAGCCCCTTCGCCCAGATCATGCCGACGGTGGTGGCGAGCAGCGCGTACATGAGCGGCACGCCCGCCAGCGCGATGAGGAAGAAGACAGCGAACAGCGTGAGGGCGAACATGGTCTAGCGTGCCTCCGCGTCAGCGGGAGGGACAGGGACGGGCCCGGCCGGGGCGCCGAAGCGCTCGGCGTGGCTGCGCCCCTTAAGGATCAGTGCGAGGTCCCAGGCGACGAACACGAACGCGGCGCCGGCACCGATCGGGAGCCCGAGGTACTGGAACGACATCGGCCAGTCCAGGACCGTGAGCCGGTTGGTCCAGCCCGCGCCGACGAGGTTCCAGCCGAAATAGATCAGGAGCCCGAGGACCGCGAGCGCGACGACCTCGATCGCCGCGTCGGCCCATATGCGGCGCTTTCCCTGCAGCTTGTCGATGAACTCGGTGATGCGCATGTGCGAGCCGCGGCGCGCGGCGGCGGCTCCGCCCAGGAAGGTCACCCAGACCATCAGGAGCTCGGAAAGCTCGATGACCCAAGCGAGGTCGCGGTGGATGACGTGCATCACCACGTTCACGAAGACGAGCACGATCATCACCGCGCCGATCGCGACGACCGCCCAGTCCACCACCGCCCCGAGCAGCGCGATCGGGGCCGGCGCGGGTGGCGCCCAGGGCAGCAGCCCCGGGGTCCGCGCCGGCGCGGCGTCGCGCGCGTGCTGGCCGCTGACGCCGGAGATCACTTCACGCTCTTGCGCACGCTCGCCGCCTCGGCCAGGAAGGCGTCGACGTCCGCGCCATACTTCTCCTTCGCCTTGGCGTAGGCGGGTTGAACCGAGTTGCGGAAGGCGGCCACGTCGGGCTTCGCGACCTTCGCGCCGCGCGAGGACATGTCCTTCAGCTGGCGGTCATCGTTCGCGCGGATCTCGTTGCGGATCCACCCGGCGGTTTCCTGCGCGGCGCGGGTAACGGCTTCGCGATCGGCGGGCGAGAGCTTCTGCCAGGTCCGCTCCGAGATCGTGAGCGGGATCGGGCTGTAGACGTGGTTCGTGAGCGTCACGTTCGGTGCGACCTCGTAGAACTTGTTCGCGTAGATCGTGTCGATCGGGTTCTCCTGCCCGCTCACCGTGCCCTGCTGGATGGCGAGGTAGACCTCCGGCAGCGGCATGATCTGCACGGTGAAGCCCATGGACTCCAGGGTCCAGCGCATCATCTCGTTGGGGAAGGTGCGCAGCTTCTTGCCCTTCGCGTCGGCGGGCGTCTGCAGCGGCTCCTTGGTGGTCATGTTGCGGAAGCCCGCTTCCCATGTGGCAAGAAAGCGGAATCCCTTGGCCGGCGCCTTTTCGAACTGGGCCTTCAGCCACTTCGACTCGTCGTAGAGCTTCCAGCCCTGCTCGTAGCTGTCGACGATGAACGGCAGCATGGTGAGGTTCAGCGGCTGCAGGTGGGTGGCGTAGGTGCCGGTGCTGGTCACGGTGAAATCGATGCCGCCGAGCTGCAGCTGCTCCACCGCCTTGGGATCGTTGGCGAGCTGCCCGGCCGGGTACACCTGCACCTTGTAACGTCCCTGGGTATAGCTCTCGACGTTCTTGGCGAAGATCAGCGCGGCTGCGTTGCGCGCGCCGCCAGGCTGGTCGGTATGGCTGAACTTCAGGACCGTCTGGGCCCATGCAGGCGCGCCAGCGCCGAACAGCGCGGCTGCCGCGGTCGCTGCCAGCGTGCGGCGGATGAAGGCTCTGCGTTTCATGATATCTCCTCGTTCTGTGGCGACCGTCGTTCAGCCGCCCTCTCGTGGGGCGGTGGCCGGATTCGCGGTCGGGTCGAATCCATCGATTTCAATGCGTCGGCCGTCCGCGCTGGAGCGGTAGACGGCTTCCTGGATCTTCAGGTTGGCGAGGTACTCGCGCGCGGTGTTTTCCAGCGGTGTGCCCTCTCGAAAGTGGCGTACCACATGGCGCTGGAGCCACTCGCACGCGCCGCCGCCGAAGGTGTCGGCAGGGCCGCGGTCGAAGGCGTGTTCCGCCTCCGGCCCGTGATGCGGCTTCCACCACAGCCGTCCTTCGCCATCGAGGCGTAGCACGCCGCCGGAGCCTTCGAGCCACATCTCACCCATGGTACGACGGGGATTCTCCGCGACATGGTCGTTGAGGCGATTGCCATCGAAGAGCCCCGTCGACCCGTTCTTGAAATCCAGCACGATGTAGCCGGCGTCCTCGCCTGCGATGACCGGATTCATTCTGCGCAGCCGCGCGTACACCGCGTGCACCTCGCCCATCAGGAAGCGGAAGGTGTCGATCCAGTGGATCGCGGTTTCCATGACCAGCAGCCGCGGCATGGTGCGGAAGTAGGGCTGGCGGTTGAGATAGGCGGCGGGGCCCTGGCCGTCGCCGGGGCGCAGCCGGAACGCGACGCTATGCAGCGCCCCTAGACGGCCCTCGTCGATGAGCCGCTTCGCCTCGCGGTACCACGGCTCCCAGCGGTAGTTCTCGTGCACGACGAGCGGCACTCCTGCCTGCTCGGCGGCGCCGGTGACCGCGACTGCGTCGGCGTAGTCCGTGCCGAACGGCTTCTGGCAGATCGTGGGGATGCCGCGCTCCACCGCGGCCGAGACGAACGCGCGATGCGTCGGCGGCGGGGTGATGATATCGACCAGGTCGGGCCGGACCTCGTCCAGCATCATGGCGAAATCGGCGAACACGCGCGGCACGCCGAAACGCTCGGCCGTCGCGACACCCCTGACCTGGTCGCGGTTCGATAGCGCGACAACCTCGACCTCGGCGATGTTGCGCCAGGCGAGATACTGGAACTGGCTGAAATAGCCGGCGCCGGCACAGGCGACGCGCAGGCGCTTGGCCATGGCTACAGATTCCCCGCGACCGCGGCCGCGATCGCCCGAGTGCCGTCGCCGCCGCCGAACTCGAAGGGACGCACGCGTCCGGACGCGAACACCTCGTCCACGGCGTGCTCCAAACGCTGCGCGGCGCTGGCGAGCGCGTCGTCGCCGTGGCGGTCGGCGAGCCAGTCGAGCATCAGCGCCCCCGAGAGGATCGCGGCGGTGGGATTCGCCTTGCCCTGCCCGGCGATGTCGGGCGCCGAGCCGTGGCAGGGCTGGAACAGGCCGTGCGCGTCGCCGATGTCGCCGGAGGGCGCCATGCCCATGCCGCCGACCAGCGCCGCAGTCTCGTCGGAAAGGATGTCGCCGAACATGTTCTCGGTCACCAGGACGTCGAACTCCCACGGCTTGCGGATCAGGTCGAGCGCGGTGGCGTCGATGTAGTTGTGGCGTGCCTCGATACCCGGGTGGCGTGCCGCCACCTCGTCGAAGATCTTGCGGAAGAACGCCATCGAGACGAACACGTTCGCCTTGTCCACGCAGGTGACGCGTCCGGGCCGGCCGCGCCGCTTGCGCCGCTCGGCCAGTCGAAACGAGAACGCGTGCACGCGCTCGCAGCCGGCGCGCGTGATCACCATGGTGTCGCGCGCCTCGCGGTCGTCGATGACCTCGCCCTTGCCACGCGAGGCGAACAGTCCCTCGGTCGACTCGCGCACGACCACCAGGTCCACCTCGCGCGCGCGGGGATCGGCAAGCGGCAGCGGCGTCCCGGGAATCGCCCGCACCGGGCGCACGCCGGCGTAGAGCTCAAGGCGGAAGCGCAGGTCGAGCTGCGGCGCGATCTCCGTGCCGTCCGGGTAGCGGATTTCCGGCCAGCCCATCGCGCCGAAGAAGATCGCGTCGGCGGCGCGTGCGGCCTCGAAGGTCGTCTCGGGCAGCGCGGCCCCGGTGGCCTTGTAGTGCAGTGCGCCGGCCGGATGGCTCTGGAAGCGCAGACTGAAGCCGCCGTTGTCGGCCACCTTCTGCAGCAGTGGCAGCGTTGCATCCACGACATCGACGCCGATGCCGTCGCCGGGCAGCACGGCGATCTGGTAGACCTTCTTCGGGGTGGCCAATCCTCGCTCCTCTAGTCCTAGAGATGTTCCAGTCGATAACGCTCGAGAATCGCGAGCAGCTCCCGGCTGCCGCGCTCACGGTGGCGGCGGTGCGCCTCGAACGCGCCGCGCGCGTCGCCCTTGCGGATCATGTCGACCACCTCCATGTGCTCCCGCGTCGAATGCGTCGGCTTGGGCCGCATGCGCAGCGTGACCATGCGCGCGCGATGCGCGCGGTCCCAGCAGTTCAGCACCGCCTCGATCAGGAGACGGTTGCCGCTCAGCTCGATGAGGTGCCGGTGGAAACGCTCGTCGGCGAGCGCCCAGCTGTCCAGATCGTCGCCCTCGAGCGCCTTCGCCATGTCCTGCGTCGCCTCGACCAGCCGCTGCAGTTCGGTCTCGGCCGGCTTGCGCCGCACGACCAGCTCCGCTGCCATCGCCTCGAGCGCGGTCAGCATTTCGTAGATGTCCCTCATGTCGGCGGAGGACACCGGCAGGACGCGCATGCCGTGGCGCGGGATCACCTCGACCAGTCCCTCCTGTTGCAGCCGGATCAGCGCTTCGCGCACCGGTGTGCGCGAGATGCCGAGCTCGGAGGCGAGGGTCTGCTCCAGCGCCTGCATGCCGGGGGAATACGCGTTGTCGAGGATGCGGCGGCGCAGGGCGGCATAGGCCTGATCTACCAGCGAGCCGCGCCGCGCCGGCGCGGTGGTATCGGCGCGTCTGCTCAACAGGGGCGCGGGCGCCGCGCCGGAGCGCCGACGCGGCTTGAGGGGCGGCGTGCGGGTCACCATGTCCAGTGCGCGGGTGGAAAGCCGGCGACGGGGGACCGGAACGTCGCGATCGAATCGCCGAGCAGGCAGCCCAGGTAGCCAGTGCGCAGGTCCGCACCGCCGAACGCGAGGCTGGAGATGTTGCGCAGCCGCCGCGAAACCACCTGGTCCAGGTGCGGACGGCCCATCGTGCCGTTCGCGTACGCCGCCTCGCAGCGTGCGAGATGGTCGGGGTCGCAGTCCTCGAGCATGAGGGTCTGTCGGCCGTCCGGCTCCACGCGGATCAGCCGGTTGGACACGATGCTGGTGATCCACACCGCGCCTTCCGCATCGAAGGTGAGGCCGTCGGGAAAGGTCCCGGCGCCGAAGGTCGTGACGACCTCCTTCGCGCCCAGGTCGCCGTTCGCCGCGAGCGCCATGCGCGACAGTCGCCGCGCGAACGTCTCGTTCACGTACAGCCAGCGCCCGTCGGGACTCACCACCGCCTCGTTGGTGTAACCCAGCCCGTCGGCTACGACACGGGCGCCGCGCGCGTCGGCGAGCACGACGAAGCCCGAAGCGCAGTCCGCGCGGTAGTCGAGCGAGCGCGGCGTGCGGCGCGTGCTCACGGTGATCCACACGCGTCCCTCGTGGTCGATGCCGACGAAATTCGTGGGCGGCAGCGCCGTGCCGTCGACTGCCTCCAGGAATGGCCGCACCTCGCCGTTGCGCTCGAGGACGAAAACGCCGCCTGCGTCCTCGCCAAGGTCGGCGAGGAGGAACGAGCCGTCGCGGCGCAGTGCGATGCCATTCGGCCGCAGCGCGCGCCCGCCGGGCAGCGACGACGCGTACAGCACCTGCGCCCCGTCCGGGCGCAAGTGCGCGACGCCGCCGCGCCAGTCGGCCGAGTACACATCGCCCGCGCGGGTCGCGAGCACGCACTCCGGGCGCCGCAGCCCGGTGCCGACAAAGTCGAGGGTGTCGAGGGAGAGCATGGAGAATGCGCTAATGTCTCCAATAATGTATACGTTAAACCCCTGACCCCGCAATCGTGCGCCGCAACATGCGCCGTCCACGGGCGGGGCGCCGGTCGCGTGGGTAAGATGCGCGAGAGCGTGCCGCCATGCATGCGACGCGCGCCCCTGCTGGAGAGTCTTGATGACCCACACGGCGTCCCGCCAGGCGCCACGCTTCGACGCCGAGCGCGCCGCCGCCGCGGCGGCAGCGTTCGACCTGCGCCGCCTGCCGCCCGATTTCTACGCGAACCCCTATCCCTACTATCACGCGCTGCGCGAGCACGACCCGGTGCGGCGCATGCCCGACGGCTCGTACTTCCTGACCCGCTACGACGACTGCGTGGCGGCGTATCGTGATCCGAGGGTGTTCAGCTCGGACAAGAAGGTGGAGTTCCGGCCCAAGTACGGCGACTCGCTGCTCTACGAGCACCACACCACGAGCCTGGTTTTCAACGATCCGCCGTACCACACGCGCGTGCGCCGCCTCATCGCGGGGGCGCTGACCCAGCGCGCCATCGCGGACATGGAGCCGGGCCTGCACGCGCTGGTGGACCGGCTGCTCGATCGCGCGGCGGAGAAGGGCCGCATCGACCTCATCGAGGACTTCGCCTCGGCGATCCCGGTGGAGATTATCGGCAACCTCCTCGGGGTGCCGCACGAAGATCGCGGGCCGCTGCGCGAGTGGTCTCTCACGATCCTCGGTGCGCTGGAGCCGGTGCTCACCCCGGAGCAGCTCGATCGCGGCAACCGCTGCATCGCGGACTTCCTCGAGTACCTGAAGGGGCTGGTCGCGCAACGCCGCGCGCATCCCGGCAACCCCGAGCGCGACGTGCTGACGCGACTGATCCAGGGCGAGCCCGACGGCGAGAAGCTCACCGAGCGCGAGCTCTACCAGAACTGCATCTTCCTGCTGAACGCCGGGCACGAGACCACCACCAACCTGATCGGCAACGGCCTGGTCGCCATGCTGGAGTGGCCGGGCGAGCGCGAGCGGCTGCTCGCCGATCCTGAGCTCCTCCGCACCGCGGTGGAGGAGTTCCTGCGCTTCGAGAGCTCCAACCAGCTCGGCAACCGAATCACCACCACCGACACGGAGATCGGCGGCGTGAAGATGCCGCCCGGCACGCCGGTCACGATCTCGATCGGCGCGGCGAACCGCGATCCGGCGCAGTTCTCCGATGCGGACCGCATGGACCTCGCGCGCAACCCGAATCGGCACCTCGCGTTCGCGTTTGGCATCCACCAGTGCGCCGGACTTTCCCTCGCACGCCTCGAGGGGCGCATCGCGATCGGCAAGTTCCTGCAGCGCTTTCCGCGCTATGCGCTGGCCGGCGAGCCGGTGCGCGGTGGGCGCGCGCGCTTCCGCGGCTTTCTCTCCGTACCGGTGGACGTCACTCCTTGACCGCGCCGGTGAGGCCGGCGACGTAGTACTCGACGAAGAACGAGTACAGGATCGCCACCGGCAGCGAGCCGAACAGGGCGCCCGCCATCAGCGAGCCCCAGTGGTACACGTCGCCTTCGACGAGCTCGGTCAGCACGCCCACCGGCACGGTCTTGTTCTCGGACGACGAGATGAAGGTTAGCGCGTAGATGAACTCGTTCCACGACAGCGTGAACGCGAAGATACCCGCCGAGATCAGCCCCGGCACCGCAAGCGGCAGGATGATCTTGGTGAGTATCTGCCAGCGCGACGCCCCGTCGATGAGCGCGCACTCCTCGAGCTCGAAGGGAATCGTCCGGAAGTAGCCCATCAGCAGCCAGGTGCAGAACGGGATCAGGAAAGTCGGGTAGGTGAGGATCAGGGCGAGCCGGGTATCGAACAGGCCGAGCTTGAACACCATGGTCGCGAGCGGGATGAACAGGATCGACGGCGGGATGAGGTAAGCGAGGAAGATCGCCATCCCGACGCCCTTCGATCCCTGGAAGCGCAGCCGCTCGATGGCGTACGCCGCGAAGACACTGGCGGCGAGCGACAGGAACGTCGCCACCACCGCGACCAGCATGGTGTTCCACAGCCACTCCGGGTAGCTGGTGTCGAACAGGAGCTTGCGGATGTTCTCGAACGTCGGGTTGGAGACCCAGAAGGGGCTGTAGCGCTCGTAGTCGTAGAGCTCGTCCTTGCCCTTGAACGTGGTGATCGCCATCCAGTAGAAGGGGAAGAGCAGCACGAACAGGAACACCGCCAGCGGCAGGTACACCGTGACCAGCTTGCTCATGCCGGTCTCGAGGTAGCCCATGCCTCCTTCGTCGGACTGCTTGAGTGCGCTCATGCTAGTTCTCCGCTCCCTGCTGCCATTTCCGCCGCTGGAGACCAAAGAAGGAAATCAGGATCGCGAACACCAGGAACGGGATCATCGCCGTCGCGATCGCCGCGCCCTCGGCGAGCTGGCCGCCGGGAATGGCGCGCTGGAAGGACAGCGTGGCCATCAGGTGGGTGGCGTTCACCGGCCCGCCGCGCGTGATGGCGTAGATGAGCTGGAAGTCGGTGAAGGTGAACAGCACCGAGAAGGTCATCACCACCGCGATGATCGGCGTGAGCAGCGGATAGGTGACGTGGCGGAACATCTGCCAGCGCGAGGCGCCGTCCAGCGTCGCCGCCTCGTACAGCGACACCGGGATGGTCTGCAGCCCGGCGAGCAGCGAGATCGCAACGAACGGAATGCCGCGCCAGACGTTGGCCGCGATCACCGAGAACCGCGCGTTCCACGGCTCGCCGAGGAAGTCAATGTATTGGTCGATCAGGCCGAACTTCTTGAGCGTCCACGAGATGATCGAGAACTGCGCGTCGAAGATCCACCAGAACACGATCGCCGAGAGCACCGTCGGCACTATGAACGGCAGCAGCATGATCGCGCGGATGAACGACTTGATGGCGATGTTCTTGTTGAGCAGCAGCGCGAGCCACAGCCCCAGCACGAACTTGAACACGCTCGCCACCGCCGTGTAGACCAGCGTGTTGAACACCGACAGCCAGAACACCGCGTCGTCGGCGAGCGAGCGGAAATTGTCCAGGCCGATGAACTCCCCCGGCCGGCCGATCTTGGTGTCGGTGAGCCCAAGCCACGCCCCCAGCCCGAGCGGATAGGTGAGGAAGACGAGCAGGATGACCGCCGCCGGCGCCATGAAGAGGGCGCCGAGCAGGTTTCGATTGTTGGCTAAGGATCCCATGGGTGGTCGCAAGGCGAAAAAGCGTTGCCGCCTCCAACGGCGACGCTTCTTCCCGCCGGATTGAGCGTCACCTCGGGTGACGCTCGAATCCGGCGAGATATCGCGTCACCGCCAGTGACGCGATATCAGATCTTGTAGTAGCGCTGCGCCCGCTTCTCCGCGCGCTCGATCGCCTCCTTGACCGGCCGCTGCCCCGACGCCGCCTCGGCGATCATGTTCACCACGATGAAGTCGGCCATCGCGCCCGCGGATGCGTAGCCCATCTTCCCGGAGAAGCCGTTCCACAGCATTACGCGCATCGCGTCGCGGTACGGCGTGTGCTTGGGGTCGACGGTCCAGATCGGGTTGGCGTCGAAGGCCTTCAGCGGGTGGGTCACGTAGCCGATCGCCGCCTCCTGCCAGGGGCCGTACTGCTCGTGCTCCATCATGAAGGTCAGGTATGCCTTGGCCGCCTGCGGGAACTTGGTGTACTTGAAGATCATCTGGTTGAAGAACAGGTTCAGCTCGGTGGGCTTGCCGCTCGCGCCGACCGGCATGTTGTAGTGCTGGATGTCGGCGGCCAACTCCTTGACCTTCGGATCGGTGGAGCTCTTGGCCGCGTAATAGACCGAGATGCCGTTGGCGGTGAGGCTGATCTGGCCGTCGAGGAACGCCTTGTTATTGTTCGGGTCCAGCCAGGACAGGGTGCCGGGGATGAAGGTCTGGTAGAGCTCCTTCGCATACTCCAGCGCCTGCGCGGTCTGAGGACTGTTGATGACCACGTTGTTGTTCTCGTCCACCACCCGCGCCCCGTGCGCCCACAGCAGCCAGTGCGTCCACACGTTGCCGTCGCCGGTGGCGTTGCCCAGGGCAAAGCCCGCCGGCGTGCCCTTGGCCTTCATGTTCTGGCAGAGCTTCAGGAAGCCGGCGAGGTCGTTGGGGAACTTGTCGAAGCCGGCCGCCTTCATGTGGCTGTCGCGCACCACCAGGGCGTTACCGGCGCAGCCGAGCGGCAGCGCCACCCAGCGGTTGTTGTGCTTGAGGTACTTCTCGCACACCTCGAACCAGCCGCCGTACTTCTTGCCGAGATAGTCCGCGATGTCGGTGACGTCGAGCAGCTTGTCCGGGTAGAGCAGGGCGTCGTCGAACGTGGACAGCACGATGTCCGGACCGGAATTCACGTTCGCCGCCACCGCCGCCTTGGGCCGCACGTCCTCCCAGCTCTCGTTGTCCACGCGCACCTGGACGCCGGTCGCCTTGGAGAACTTCTCGGTGTTCTTCATCCACAGGTCCTCGTCGCCGGCTACGAAGCGCTTCCACCGCAGCACGCGCAGCCGCGCGCCCTTCTCGACGGCGAGCTTGGGCGCCGGCACGTTCGCCGCCTTGATCTGCGCGAGCGCCTCCGTGCCGACGGTCGCGCCGGCGGCGACGCCGGCGGAGAGCTTGAGGAAGTCGCGACGATTGATGCTGCTCATGGTGGTCCTCCTTCGGGGTGGTGGTAGGGCCGCTTGGGCGAGGCCTTCAGCACAGCCGGGCTCCGTCGTCGCGGTCGAATAGATAGGTCAGGGTCGGCGCGAGGCGGATCACCTCGCCCGGGCGGAAGTCGTGGCGTTCGCGCACCACTGCCGCGATCTCGTTGCCGGCCACCTTGCAGTAGATCTGCGTGTCCATGCCGGTGGGCTCGACCACGATCACTTCGGCCGGCACGCCGTCGGTGCGCACCGCGAGGTGTTCCGGCCGCACGCCGAGCATGATCTCGCGCCCGTCCGCGAGCCCGGGTCCGTCGGGCGCACGCATGGCGACGCCGTCGCCGAGGACTACCTCCAGCCCCGTGCCGTTGCGCCGGAGTCGTCCGGGCATGAAGTTCATCGCCGGGGATCCGATGAAGCCCGCGACGAACAGGTTGGCCGGATTGTCGTAGAGCTCGAGCGGCGTGCCCTGCTGCTCGACGCGGCCGGCGTTCATCACCACGATCTTGTCGGCCATGGTCATGGCCTCGATCTGGTCGTGCGTGACGTAGACCGAGGTGGTCTTCAGCCGCTGGTGCAGCTCCTTGATCTCGGTGCGCATTGCCACGCGCAGCTTGGCGTCGAGGTTGGAGAGGGGCTCGTCGAACAGGAACACCTGCGGGTCGCGCACGATGGCCCGCCCCATGGCGACGCGCTGGCGCTGTCCGCCGGAGAGCTGCCGGGGGTAGCGCTCGAGGTAATCGCCGAGGCCGAGGATCCTGGCCGCGGCGCCGACCCGCTCGCGGACGTCGTCGCGGCTGCGCCCGGCCAGCTTGAGGCTGAAGCCCATGTTGTCCGCGACGGTCATGTGCGGATACAGGGCGTAGTTCTGGAACACCATGGCGATGTCCCGTTCCTTCGGCGGCACGTCGTTCACCACGCGCCCGCCGATGGCGATCTCGCCGCCGGTGATCTCCTCCAGGCCGGCGATCATGCGCAGCAGTGTGGACTTGCCGCAGCCGGAGGGGCCGACCAGCACGCAGAATTCGCCGTCGGGTATGTCGACCGAGACGCCGCGGATGATGTGCGTCTTGCCGAAATACTTCTCGGCTTCGCGAATGCTGACCGCGGCCATGCCGACCCCTCCCCCTCGTGTGGACGCCGCGCTTCTCGACCCCGGGAGGGGCGGGCGCAGTCGAGCCGTCTGGATGCTAGACGCCGCCCTGCGGGCTGTCAAACAGCCGTCACGAACCTTTCCCGGGTTCCGAAACACCGCACAACACTCTGTTTTTGATGGAGATTGCTCCAAAAACGCGCGCTGCGGCAAAGGCCACTGCTATAATGCGGCGCTTTTCGACACAACAATGACGGCACAAGGGGGAAAGACGGTGGGCGCGCGCCTGGAAGGCAAGGTCGCCTTCATCACGGCCGCCGGCCAGGGCATGGGCCGGGCCGCGGCGGAGGCGTTCGCCGCAGAGGGGGCGCGGGTGTGGGCCACTGACATCGACGCCGCGCTGCTGGCGACGCTTGAGGGCCGCGGCGGCATCCGCACCCGCGTGATGGACGTGACGGACGACGCCGCAGTGCGGCGCGTGGCCGAGGAGGTCGGCACGGTCGACGTGCTGTTCAACTGCGCCGGCTACGTCGCTCACGGCAACCTCATGGACTGCTCCGAAGCCGACTGGGATCGCAGCTTCGACATCAACGTGAAATCCATGTACCGAGTGACGCGCGCGTTCCTGCCCGGCATGCTGGCCCAGGGGCGGGGCTCGATCATCAACATGAGCTCCATCGCCTCGTCGGTGCGCGGGCTGCCCAACCGCCTCGCGTACGGCACGACCAAGGCCGCCGTCATCGGCTTCACCAAGGCGGTCGCCGCCGATTACGTCAAGCGCGGCGTCCGCTGCAATGCCGTGTGCCCCGGCACCGTGGACACGCCGTCGCTGCGCGAGCGCATCGCCGCGCTGCCCGATCCGGTGCAGGCGCGCCGCGACTTCGTGGCGCGCCAGCCGATGGGGCGCCTCGGGACGGCGGAGGACATGGTTCCGCTGTTCATCTATCTCGCCTCGGACGAGTCCGCCTTCGCCACCGGCGCGGCGTTCTCGGTCGACGGCGGCATGACGATCTAGGGAAACTCTGAAAAAGTTCGGGGAAACATCCCGCCACCCCTATAAGTGAGGCCCTGAAGAACGGAGTTCTTCAGGGCCTCCCAAGCAACGTGCACCAACCGCAACGGGAGCTGGAAGATGAAACTGTGTCGCTTCGGAAAGAACGGCTACGAGAAGCCGGGGATGATCGACTCGCAGGGCACCCTTCGGGATCTCTCCGGAGTCATCGCGAACATCGACCAGGACACGATCTCGCCGAAGGGGCTGGCGAAGCTCCGCAAGATCCGTCCGGAATCGCTGCCGCTGGTGCGCACCGAGCCGCGGCTGGGCGTGCCCTACACCGGCATTACGAAGTTCGTGGCGATCGGCCTGAACTACAGCGACCACGCCGCCGAGGCCGGGCTGCCGATTCCCTCGGAGCCGGTGGTATTCATGAAGACCACCACCAGCATCTGCGGCCCTAACGACGACACGGTGCAGCCCAAGGGCTCTACCAAGCTCGACTGGGAGGTGGAGCTCGCGATCGTCATCGGCACCAAGGCCCAGTACGTCTCGGAGGAGAAGGCGCTCGATTACGTCGCCGGCTACACCATCGTCAACGACGTGTCCGAGCGCGGCTTCCAGCTCGCCACCAGCCAGTGGGACAAGGGCAAGGGCTGCGACACCTTCGGCCCGATCGGGCCGTGGCTGGTCACCACCGACGAGATCACCGACCCGCAGGCCCTCGGCATGTGGCTGGACGTGAACGGCGAGCGCATGCAGACCGGCCACACCAGAACCATGATCTTCTCCTGCGCGAAGATCGTCTCGCACGTCTCGAACTACATGACGCTGATGCCCGGCGATATCATCACCACCGGCACCCCGCCCGGCGTCGCGCTGGGCATGAAGCCGACCCCGCGCTGGCTGCAACCGGGCGACGTGGTCACCCTCGGCATCGACGGCCTGGGCGAGCAGCGGCAGAAGATCGTCGCCTGGCAGGGCAAGTAGGCGGGCGGCGCGGTTGAACGAAGAAGGCCGGCGATGCCGGCCTTTTTCATTGGCGGACGCCCCTACTGCAGCGTCGCGTGCTCGGCGTGCATGATCGTGCCCCGCGACTCCTCCGAGGGGCGCACGCGCAGGCCGTCGTGGCCATAGGCCACGTCCTCGAAGCCGTCGCCGTGGAAGGACAGCGCCCAGGCCGCCGCCGACAGCACCTTGCCGGCCTCCTCGACCGACAGCCCCGCGATGCGCGGCACCATGCGCTGCACCTCGCTCACCGGGCGCCGCCACATCAGCTTGCCTTCGCGCGCAAGGCGCTCGATGTCGAGCACCGCCTCCGCGAGGGTGCCCGCGCAGCCGTCGCCCTCCAGCGAGTCGCGACAGGCCTCGACCAGCCGCTCCTCGTACGGCAGCTCCTCGAGGGGCCGGATCTCCTCCTGCATGCGCATCGCCTGCATGAGCACGTAGGCCAGGCAGTCGGCGACATCGCCGGATGCAGCGCGGGCCTGCACGGCCTCGCTCACCTCGACGAACACGGCGGCGTCCTGCACGGCGCCGTACTCGAGCGACACCCGCGCGTACAGGTCGTCGGGCCCCGACAGGTCCAGCACCAGCAGCCGGGCGGCGTCGGGCACCGCCTTGACCGCGGTGAAGACATGCGTGCGCAGCAGGGCGCGGATCTTCTCCAGCACGACCGACATCGCCCCGGCCAGGCCGAAGGCGTACACGTGGTCGCCGACGATGCGCTCGGTGCCGATCACGCTGATGTGGAAGCATTCCGGCGCGTCGACCCCGCGCGCCACCAGCGAGCGCCAGTCCGGTGCGCCGTGCATCTCGGCCACCACCTGGCGAGTATCGGCCAGGTCCATGCGCACGCCCCGCTGGCGCAGCAGTTCGCGGAGACGTTCGGCCTGGCGCTCGTAACGGGAAGTGGCGCTGCGAATGAGATCCTTCATGCCGGGCGAGGATAGGCCCGTCGACGTGGTGCGCCTATGAACTTTTGCCGCCCGCTTCAGGCGGGTGTGAAGCACCGAGGAACTAATTGCGCGGGGTGTCGTCCCCATGACGCTGTGCATCCTCCGACGCTCGCCGGCCGGCACTGCGCGCATGCCCTGCGCATGGAACAATCTCCTGCCTCGTGCAGTTGAACACGGCACGGGCCGGTGAAGAGGAAGGACGCGCGATGCGCGTGATCGTGCTGGGTGCGGGTGTGGTTGGTACGACGGCGGCGTGGTATCTCGCGCGCGCCGGCCACGTGGTCACGGTCGTCGAGCGGCGCGAGGACGCCGCGCTGGAGACCAGCTTCGCCAACGGCGGGCAGATCTCGGTGAGCCATGCCGAGCCGTGGGCCAACCCTGCGGCGCCGGCCGCGATCCTGCGGTGGCTGGGTCGCGAGGACGCGCCCCTGCTCTTCCGCCTCCGCGCCGATGCGCGGCAGTGGGCGTGGGGACTGCGTTTCCTGCTCGAGTGCCTGCCTGCGCGCACCCTCGCGAACACCCGCGCCATTCTTTCGCTAGGGCTTTACAGCCGCGCCGAATTGCAGCGGCTGCGCGCCGAGGCCCGCATCGATTACGACCAGCAGACGCGCGGCATCCTGCATCTCTTCACCGAAGCCGCGGCGCTCGAGCACGCCGCGCGGGTCGGCGAGCGCATGCGTGCGCTTGGCATGGAGCGCGTGCTGAAGACCGCAGCCGAGTGCGTCGCCATCGAGCCGGCGCTCGCCGAGTCCACCGTGACGATCGCCGGCGGCGAGTACTCGGCCGCGGACGAATCCGGCGACGCACACAAGTTCACCCAGGCGCTCGCGCGGCGCGCCCTGGCTTTCGGCGTGACGTTCCTCTACGGTCGCACGGCGGCTCGCATCGAGCGTGACGGCGACCGCGTGTCCGGCGTGGTGCTCGCCGGCACGGACGGGGGCGAGACGCGGCTTTCCGCCGATGCCTACGTGCTCGCGCTCGGATCCCATTCCCCGCTGCTCGCCGGCGCGGCGGGCGTGCGCCTGTCGGTGTACCCGGTGAAGGGCTATTCGCTGACCCTGCCGCTGCGTCCCGGCGATGTCGCGCCAGTCACCAGCCTGACCGACGAGGCGCACAAGCTCGTGTTCTCGCGTCTGGGCGAGCGCTTGCGCGTCGCGGGCACGGCGGAGCTGAACGGCTACGACACCGCGCTGAACGACGTTCGCTGCGAAGCGCTGGCGCGGCGCGCCGCGGCGCTGTTTCCCCGCGCGGGTGATCGCGCGCAGGCGCAGTTCTGGACCGGCCTGCGTCCGGCGACCCCCTCCAACGTCCCGATCATCGGCCGCTCGCGCCTGCGCAACCTCTATCTGGACACCGGGCACGGCACGCTCGGCTGGACGCTCGCGTGCGGTTCCGGCCGGGCCATTGCGGATATCGTGAGCGGAGTCGCCCCGGAAGTGGACTTCCCGTTCGTGGGCCTTCCGGAGAACCTGCGACCGAGGCAACGCTCCCGCGAAGCGCCTGCGCGCGAGACGCAGCCGGCCGAGTAGCGTCGGCGCGCGCAGGCCTGACCGGTACTATTTCTCGTCGGGCTTGTAGGGCTTGACGTCGCGCACGCGCAACACGTAGCCGGCCTCGGCGAGCTCGGTGGCGGAGCGCTTCACGCTCATCACGCCGGTGACCCAGATCGCGTCGGAGAGCAGGTCGTTGCCGCGCAGCGGCTTGTCGGCGATGACGTGCACGATCTGGTTGGGCGGCGGCGGCGGCGTATGGATGCACGCACCGAAGTACGGCACCAGCAGGAAGCTCTTCACGTTCTTGAAGTCGGCATCCAGCGGCACGACGAAGCCCGGAATGCGCACGAGCTGCCCGTCCAGCGCCTGCACGACCGGCGCGTTGCGGTAGGCGTCGGCCAGCTCCTGGAGCAACTGCTGGGCCTTGGGATCACCGTCGGTGACGGTGAGGCTCTGCTGCTGGAACTTCGCCAGCACTTCCTCGAGCCGGAAGTCCGCCGGAACGAGGTCCTTCCACGCAAGGGTGCGCGGCTGGCTCGCGGCGGGGCGCGAGACGTTCGCGCCGGTCTGGGGCGCCTGCGCGGCAGCCGGGAAGGCGAGCAATGCTGCGCACGCGGCAGCCAGGACGGTGCGGGCGGTTTTCATAGTCGCAGGGTCATTCCTTCGGTGAGCGCGAGGCGGTAGGCGCGCCACGCGGGGATTACGCCGGCTAGGGTACCGCAGACCAGCACTGCGGCGAGCAGCAGGCCTTCGGCCGCCGAGGGCAGTCCAGGCGCGAGCACGAGGCCGAGTCGGGTTTCGGCCAGCGGCGCGGCGACCGCGAGCGCAGCCTGCAGCACCAGCATGCCGAGCACGATCCCCGCAGCGGTCAGCAGGAAGCTCTCGCCGATCACCAGGCCGAAGATGGCGCGCGGCGGCGCGCCGAGGGCGCGCAGGATGGCGAGTTCGCGGCGGCGCGCGTCGAGCGCGGCGAGGTGCAGCGCCACCAGGCCCGCGAGACTCGCCGCCGCGACTGCCGCCGCGACCAGGAACAGCGCGCGCTCGGCCACGCCGACGATGCGCCAGACCTGCTGCAGGGCGACACCCGGCAGCACGGCGAGCAGGGGCTCCTCGCGGTACTCGTTGACCCAGCGCTGCACCTGGAACACCGCCGCCCTGGACTTCATGCCCACCAGCATGGCGGTGATCGCCTTGGGCGCGAGGTCCATGCGGCGCGCCTGCTCGGGCGCGATGGCAAGGCCCGGCGCCTGCGCCCCGCCCTGCCAGTCGAGGTGGATGGCCTCGATGCCCTCCAGCGGCACGTGCACGGTACGGTCGACCGCCGTGCCGGTGGGCGCGAGGATGCCGACGACCCGGAACGGCTTGTCGTCGTGCTCGGCGAAGCTCGTGTCGCCGGTGCCGTGGGCAATGGTGATCGACTGGCCGACGCGATAGCCCAGCCGCTCGGCCACCTCCGCGCCGAGGACCGCGTCGAACACGTCCGCGAACGGCTTGCCGTCGCGGAAGGCGAGCGGCCGGTCGGTCCCGGTGCGGTAGTGCTCGAAGTACGCCGGCGTAGTGCCCAGCACGCGAAAGCCGCGATGCGAGTCGCCCAGTGACAGCGGCACCGTCCAGGCGACGCGCGGATGCGCCGTCACCGCCTCGTAACTCTTCCACGAGATGTTGTTGGTCGCGTCGCCGATGCGGAACACGCTGTAGAGCATCAGGTTCACCGGTCCGCTGCGCGCGCCGACCACGAGGTCGGTCCCCGCGATGGCGCGGGTGAAGCTCTCCTCGGTCTGGGTGCGCACCCGCTCCACGCCGGCGAGCAGCGCCACCGACAGGGCGATCGAGAACACCAGCAGCCCCGCGGCGAGGCGCCGGTTCACGAGGCTCTTCCACGCGAGCCTCAGCACGCCGGGCTCCGCACGCGGTTGAGCTCCGGGAGCTCTGCCCTGCGCGGAAAACGTGCGGCAAGCGAGCGGTCGTGGCTCACGAAGATCAGCGTGGCGCCCGCCGCCGAGCACTCGCGCATCAGCAGCTCGACGAACGTCTCGCGGAGCCCGGTGTCGAGCGCGGACGTGGGCTCGTCGGCGATCACGATCTCCGGCGCGCCGATCAGGGCGCGCGCCGCGGCGACGCGCTGCTGCTGCCCCACCGACAGCGCGGTGGCGCGGCGCGCGTGCAGCGCTTCGTCACCGAGCTCGAGCTCGCGCAACAGCCGCTGCGCCTCGGCCGCCGCCCCACCGGCGCGCGCCGCGCGCTCGCGTCGCCGTGGCGAGAACCGGCAGGCGAGGGTGACGTTCTCCAGCACCGACAGGTAGGGCAGCAGGTTGAAGAGCTGGAAGATCACGCCGAAGTGGTCGGCGCGGAAGCGGTCGCGTTGCGCGCCGCCGAGTTCGGCCAGCGCGCGGCCGAGCACGCGGACCGCGCCCGCCTCGGGCACCGCGACGCCTGCGATCAGCGCGAGCAGGCTCGACTTGCCGCTGCCGCTGGGGCCGGCGAGGAAGAGGTGCTCGCCGCGCGGCACCACGAGCTCCGGCACATCGAGCACCCACGGCCCGTCCGGCGTCCACCGGAAACGGACGCCGGCTAGCTCGATGACCGGTGCGTCGGACACGGACCGGTTCGGCTAGAACGACAGACGCGGCTTGCCGTGGGTGAGCGTCGCCTGCTTCTGGCCCTTCGGGCCGACGGCCTGCACCCTGAGCTGCTTGATGCGCGGAAACGCCTTGAACACGCCGTGCTCCAGCGCGGACAGCGCTCCGGAATCGGCGCACTCGAAGCGATGGGTCGCCTCGAAGTCGGCGTGGTCGTCCGCTGCCCCGGTCTTGCCGGAGAACGCGGGCGCCGATGCGGACGGCGCACCGACGATGGTGCACTTCGCCGCCGCAGCAGGCTGGAACAGCCGGGGATCGGCGAGCGCCCTGCGCGCGTCCTCGATCCTTGCGCGCTCGGCGTCGGTGCGCGGCGCGCGCTCGAAGCCGACGAGGTCCTTCGCGGGGAGCCGCACCTCGATGGCGAGCGTGCGTCCGTCCACGGCGGCCTGGAGGTGACCCACGCCGTGCTCGTGCGGTCCGGCCGCGGCGCCGCCCGCGGCCAGCGCAAGCGCAACTGCGAGCGATGCGTTTCCGTGCTTCATGCTGCCTCCTGGCGAAAAAAAGGCCGGGCGGACCCGGCCTCGTGCTGCTGTCGCGCTTCTAGCTGGCGCTCGCCTTGCGAGGCGACACCAGCTTTGGCCCCTCGGTTGAGACCGTCAGGCGGCGCACGAAGTTCGGCAGCGCGAACACGGCGTGGTGGGTGGCGCCGTTGTAGTACTCGAGCGCACCGACGCGGCGCTTGGCGAGGCGGCGGTCGATCTCTTCCGCGCTTACCGTGGTGACATCCATAGTATCCGAGCAGCACGCCATGCTCCACAGCGCGCCGTACAGCGGGATGAACATGACGAACGGCTTCACCACCGGGAACACCCGCGCGAGGCGCTCGGCATGCGCCTGCACGCGCTCGGGCCTGGAGACCGGCGAGCCCATGTGCAGCGTGAGCACGCCGCCGGGCGCGAGCGCCTTGCGGCAGTCGCGGAAGAACGGCTCCTCGTAGAGTGCGGCGGCCGGGCCGATGGGGTCCGGCAGATCGAGCAGGATGAGGTCGAACCGCTCGGTCGTCTCGGCGAGGAACTTCATCCCGTCGTCGATCAGCAGGCGCAGCTTCTTGTTGTCGAAAACGCCGTTGTGGATCTTTCCGAACCACTTCCTCGCGACGTCGACGACCTCGCCGTCGAGCTCCACCATGGTCACGCTCTCGATGGAGGGGTGCTTCAGGAGCTCCTCCGCCGCGCCGCCGTCGCCGCCGCCGATGATCAACGCGCGCTTCGGGTTGGGGTGGGACGTGGCCGCCGGGTGGACAAGGTTCTCGTGATAGAAGAACTCGTCCTTCTCGGAGGTCATGAAGCAGCCGTCCAGGCGGAAGAGCTTCCCGAACTGCGGCGTGTCGTGCACCTCGAGGGCCTGGTACTTCGTGTGGAAGTCTGTCAGGCGCTTCGACGAGCGCACGAAGATGCCGTAGTCCTCGTTCAGCCACTCGTACATGAACTGCCGGTCGCGCGGCACGTCGTGGCTGACGTAGTCCTCCGGGTCGAAGAGCTGCATCAGGTCGCGCACGACCCGGTGCGCCTTGTCGTCGTTGTTGCACGTGTAGTTGCACACGTACACGTCGAGCGTGACGCTGCCGAGCTCCGGCCAGGTATGAATGGCGAGATGGGACTCCGCCAGCACGACACAACCCGTGACCCCGCCGCCGGCGGCGGCGCCGTCGGCGCCGGGAAACTGGTGGAAGAGGTCCCCGAGTACCGTTAGTCCCGACGCGTTGATGCTGTCGAGGCAGAACTGACGCAGCGGGGCGGCGTCAGTCAGATAACGCGCGTCCCCTCTGCAACGGTACAGATTGGCAACAATATGCAAACCGTCCAAATCGCATAAATCCCCAAGCTGCAGTCACATGAAAAGAAGATGCGAGCATCTCCCCCGTCTCACCCCGGCTCGCCGCCCGCTTCCCGGATCGCGGCATCAATGAGCCGGCGGGCAATGCTGATCGGCTGTGGAAGCTGAGGTAAGCCTGCAATTCTAAACCATTTGGCGTCTTCGATCTCCAGAGCGTCGGCTCTAATGTCGCCGCCGGCCCAGTCGCACAGGAAGGCGATCATCAGCGAGTGCGGAAACGGCCAGGGCTGGCTGGCGAAATAGCGCAGGTTCGTCACCCGCACGCCGACCTCCTCCAGTACCTCGCGGTGCAGGCACTGTTCGAGCGTTTCCCCAGGCTCCACGAACCCCGCGAGCGCCGAGTACATGCCCGGCGGAAAGCGCGGGCTGCGCGCGAGCAGCAGCTCGTCGGGCGCGCGGCGCACCAGCGCCATGACCGCCGGGGCGAGGCGCGGGTACACGACCAGCCCGCAGGCGGGGCACTGCCGCGAGCGCTCGTCGCTGCGTGGCTCGGTGGGCGTGCCGCAGCGCCCGCAGAACCGGTGGGTGCGCTCCCACTCGACCAGCTGGAGCGCACGACCGGCGAGCGCGTAGTCGTCGGTCGCGAGCCGGCCGAACAGCGAGCGCAGGTCGCTCCAGCGCCATCCGGCGGGCGTGGCGGCGTCGGCATCGAGGTCCGCGGCGAACACGTGGCGCACGCCCAGGGTGCCCAGGTACTGGGTGCGCGCCGCCGCCAGCCCGAGCGGCGCGAGGCCGGGGGGCAACGCATTGCTTCCCTCGGCCACCAGCAGCCGCGCCTCGCGGAAGACGAACCACACCGCCTCGCCGGTCTCGGCGGGAGCCACGATCGCCCCGACGTAGCTCGCCGGGGCGGCGAACGGCATATCGATCAACTTAGTCGCTCACGATACGAGGGGCCACAGCCCCTGGTGCTCCCCAAGATCAGGAAAAGCGCTGCCGGCGGCCCCGGTTTTCATTTCAGCGCCTCCGCAGGCGCCGGATCAGCGAGGACGTGTCCCAGCGCCCGCCGCCCATCTTCTGCACGTCGGCGTAGAAGGCGTCGATCACGCGCGTCACGGTGAGGTCGGCGCCGTTCTTCGCCGCCTCCTCGAAGCAGATGCGCAGGTCCTTGCGCATCCAGTCCACCGCGAAGCCGAAGTCGAACTTGTCGTCGGCCATGGTCTTGCCGCGGTTCTCCATCTGCCAGGACTGCGCCGCGCCCTTGGAAATGACGTCGAGGGCGAGCTTCATGTCGAGCCCGGCCTTCTGCCCGAAGGCGATCGCCTCGGCGAGGCCTTGCACCACACCCGCGACGCAGATCTGGTTCACGCTCTTGCAGAGCTGTCCGGCGCCCGCGGGCCCGAGCAGTGTGACGGCGCGGGCGAAATTGGCGATGACCGACTTCGCGCATTCGAAGGCGTCCGCGTCGCCGCCGCACATCACCGTCAGCGTGCCGTTCTCCGCGCCCGCCTGGCCGCCGGACACGGGCGCATCGATGAAGTTGAGGCCGCGCCGCCTCGCTTCCGCGTACAGCTCGCGCGCGATGCCGGCCGACGCGGTCGTGTGGTCGACGAAGATCGCGCCCTTGCCCATGGCGTCGAACGCCCCGTGCGCGCCCAGCGTCACCTCGCGCAGATCGGGGTCGTCGCCCACGCATGAGAAGACGATCTCCGCGCCCCGCGCCGCCTCGGCCGGCGTCGCGGCGGCGCGGCCGCCGAACTTCGCCACCCACGCGTCGGCCTTCGCGCGAGTCCGGTTGTAGACCGTCACGTCGTGACCGCCCTTCGCCGCAAGATGCCCTGCCATGGGGAAGCCCATCACGCCGAGGCCGAGAAATGCCGCTTTCGCCATACGTTCACTCCTGCAATCGATATCTGCAAATTCCCTGAATCATAGGTCATGCGGCGCTACGCGCGCTCGTGGTCCGGCGCGGCACGAGCGCGGCGGATGCGCCCACCGCGCGCTCGATCAGCGCCGCGCCGTGGGCCATCAGGAAGTCGCGGAACAGCCGCGCCGCGGGCGAGAGGCGCTTGTCGCGCAGGTGCGTCACGTGCCACTGCCGCACGACCGGCAGCCCGACCACGTCGAGCACCGCCAGCCGTTTCGCCTCCAGTTCCAGGCCGACGGTGTGGAGCGAGAGGAAAGAGATACCCATGCCGGCCATTACGGCCTGCTTGATGGTCTCGTTGGAGCTCATCTCCATGCTCGCGGTGAACGCGACGCCGCGCTCCTGGAACACCCGCTCCATGGACCCGCGCGTCCCGGACCCCTGCTCGCGGATGAGGAACTTCTCCCCGGCGAGACGCGCGAGGGGGATGCGCCGCTTTCCGGCGAGCGGATGGTCCGGCGCGGCGATGATCGCGTGCGGATGGCTCGCGAACGGCTCGTCGGCGGTGGCGAGTTCGCGGGGCGGGCGACCCATGATGGCGACGTCGATATCGTTCGCCGCGAGGCTCTTAACGACGTCCTCGCGGTTGGCCACCGCGAGCTTGATGCGCACGTCGGGATGCTCGCGGGTGAACTCCGCGAGCAGCGTCGGCGCAAAGTACTTGGCCGTGCTCACCACGCCGATCTTCAGCACGCCGCCGCGCACGCCGCGAAGCGCGGCGAGGGTCTCCTCGGCCTCGCGCAGCAACTCGCTGATGCCGGCCGCATAGCGGGCAAGCTCCCGCCCGGCTTCCGTCAGATGGACCTTCTTGCCGATCTGCTCGAACAACGGCAGGCCGGCGTGCGTCTCGAGCTGGCGCACCTGCATCGAGACCGCCGGTTGCGTGAGATGCAGCTCGCGCGCCGCCGCCGAGAACGACAGCGTCCGCGCGACGGTCGAGAACACGCGCAACTGGCGCAGCGTGGCGTGGCGCATGCGCATACCTCCCGGAATATCATCTAAAGCTTATGGTAAGTCAAAAAACATTTGACTATCGCTTATGTTAGCGACCAGCGATGATCATCCCGTCACAGCCGAGGAGACCGATATGGGCGGAATGCAGGAGGGCGGCGAGATCCGCGACGCGAAGGACCGTTACAAGGCGGGCGTAATGAAGTACGCCCAGATGGGCTACTGGGATGGCGAATACGAGCCGAAGGAGACCGACGTCCTGGCCCTGTTCCGCATCACGCCCCAGGAGGGCGTCGATCCGATCGAGGCGGCCGCCGCGGTGGCCGGCGAATCCTCGACCGCCACGTGGACCGTGGTCTGGACCGACCGGCTGACCGCCGCGGACGCTTATCGCGCGAAGGCCTACCGGGTCGACCCGGTGCCGGGCTCGCCGGGGCAGTACTTCGCGTACATCGCCTACGACCTGGACCTGTTCGAGGAAGGGTCGATCGCCAACCTCACGGCGTCGATCATCGGCAACGTCTTCGGCTTCAAGCCGCTCAAGGCGCTGCGCCTGGAGGACATGCGCATCCCGGTTGCCTACGTGAAGACGTTCCAGGGCCCGCCGACCGGCATCGTGGTCGAGCGCGAGCGCCTGGACAAGTTCGGGCGGCCACTGCTGGGCGCGACGACCAAGCCGAAGCTCGGCCTCTCCGGCAAGAACTACGGCCGCGTGGTGTACGAGGCGCTCAAGGGCGGGCTCGATTTCACCAAGGACGACGAGAACATCAATTCGCAACCGTTCATGCACTGGCGCGACCGCTTCCTGTTCTGCATGGAGGCGGTGAACCGCGCGCAGGCGGCCACCGGCGAGGTGAAAGGTCATTACCTCAACGTCACCGCGGCCACGATGGAGGACATGTACGAGCGCGCCGAGTTCGCGAAGGAACTGGGCAGCAACATCATCATGATCGACCTGATCATCGGCTACACCGCGATCCAGTCGATCTCCAAGTGGTCGCGCCGGAACGACATGATCCTGCACCTGCACCGCGCGGGCCACTCGACCTACACGCGCCAGAAGTCGCACGGCGTCTCCTTCCGCGTCATCTCCAAGTGGATGCGCCTTGCCGGTGTCGATCACATCCACGCCGGCACCATCGTCGGCAAGCTCGAGGGCGACCCGAACTCGGTGCAGGGCTTCTACAACGTGCTGCGCGAGCCGCACAACCCGGTGGACCTGCAGCGCGGCATCTTCTTCGACCAGCACTGGGCCGGGCTGCGCAAGGTGATGCCGGTCGCCTCCGGCGGCATCCACGCCGGCCAGATGCACCAGCTGCTGACCTACCTCGGTGACGACGTCGTCCTGCAGTTCGGCGGCGGCACCATCGGCCACCCGATGGGCATCCACGCGGGCGCGACGGCCAACCGCGTCGCGCTCGAGGCGATGGTGCTGGCCCGCAACGAGGGCCGCGACATCTGGAACGAGGGGCCGCAGATCCTTGCGAACGCGGCGAAGTCCTGCACGCCGCTGCGCGCCGCGCTCGACACCTGGAAGGACGTGACTTTCGACTACGCCAGCACCGACACGCCGGATTTCGTCCCGACGCCGACGGCGGCCTGACCACGGAGCACCCCATGCGACTCACACAAGGCACCTTCTCGTTCCTCCCCGACCTCACCGACGACCAGATCCGCGCGCAGGTCCAGTACGCGCTCGACAAGGGCTGGGCAGTCTCGGTGGAGTACACCGACGACCCGCACCCGCGCAACACGTACTGGGAGATGTACGGCATGCCGATGTTCGACCTGAAGGACGCCGCCGGCGTCATGGCCGAGGTCGCCGCCTGCCGCAAGACCTTCCCGAACCACTACGTCAAGGTGAACGCCTTCGACTCGACGCGCGGCTTCGAGACCATGCAGATGTCGTTCATCGTGCACCGGCCGCCGAACGAGAAGGGCTTCGCCCTGGTTCGCGCGGAGACCGCGGGCCGCAACATCCGCTACACCACCCGTGCCTACGCGACCGAGCGCGCGGAAGGCGAGCGCTACGGGAGCTAGCCATGGCACTGGTCTCGATGCGCCAGCTCCTCGACCACGCCGCAGAACACGGCTACGGACTGCCCGCCTTCAACATCAACAACCTCGAGCAGATCCAGGCGATCATGCAGGCGGCCGACGCAACCGGCAGCCCGGTGATCATGCAGGGCTCGGCCGGTGCGCGGAAGTACGCCGGCGAGGCGTTCCTGCGTCACATGGTGCTCGGGGCCGTCGAGCAGTATCCCCACATCCCGGTGGCGATCCACCAGGACCACGGGTCGAGTCCCGCCGTCTGCCAGAAGTCGATCCGTTCGGGCTTTACCAGCGTGATGATGGACGGCTCGCTGCGCGAGGACATGAAGACGCCCGCGGCCTACGACTACAACGTGGACGTGACGCGGCGCGTCGTGGAAATGGCGCACGCCGTCGGCGTGTCCGTCGAGGGCGAGCTGGGTTGCCTCGGCTCGCTCGAGTCGGGCGAGGCCGGCGAAGAGGATGGCTCGGGGGCCGAGGGCAAGCTCTCGCGCGAGCAACTGCTCACCGATCCGGAGCAGGCGGCGGACTTCGTCAAGCGCACCGGCGTCGACGCCCTCGCCATCGCGATCGGCACGTCGCACGGCGCCTACAAGTTCACCCGCAAGCCCACTGGCGACATCCTCGCCATCAACCGCATCCGCGCGATCCACGAACGGATTCCCAACACTCATCTCGTGATGCACGGCTCGTCGTCGGTGCCGCAGGATTGGCTGGACGTCATCCGGGAGTACGGCGGCAAGATCCGCGAGACCTACGGCGTGCCGGTCGAGGAGATCCAGGAAGGCATCCGCAACGGCGTGCGCAAGGTCAACATCGACACCGACATCCGTCTTGCGATGACCGGGGCGATGCGCCGCTGGCTCGCCCGCAATCCGGACGACTTCGATCCGCGCAAGCCCCTCAAGGAGGCGATGGCGGCGGCGAGGGACGTGTGCATCCAGCGCTACGAGCAGTTCGGCTGCGCCGGGCGCGCAGCGTCGATCCGGCCGGTCGCGCTCGACGCCATGGCCGAGCGTTACGCGCGCGGCGAGCTCAACCCGGTGGTCCACTGATCGCGATGAACGGGCCCGCCACCACCGCCGACGCGATCGATCTCGCCGCCCTTGCGCGCGAGGCGCGCATCCAGGAGGTGTTCGATGCGCTGGACGCGGATCTCGTCGGGCTCGTGCCGGTGAAGACGCGCATCCGCGAGATCGCCGCGCTGCTGCTGGTGGACCGCGCCCGGCAGCGTCTCGGCCTCGCGACGGGCTCGCCATCCCTGCACATGAGCTTCGCCGGCAATCCCGGCACCGGCAAGACCACGGTGGCGATGCGCATGGCCGAGATCCTGCACCGCCTCGGCTACGTGCGTAAGGGCCACCTCGTGGCGGTCACGCGCGACGACCTCGTCGGCCAGTACATCGGCCACACGGCGCCCAAGACCAAGGAGGTCCTCAAGAAGGCCATGGGCGGGGTGCTCTTCATCGACGAGGCCTACTACCTGTACCGCCCGGAGAACGAGCGCGACTACGGCCAGGAGGCGATCGAGATCCTGCTGCAGGTGATGGAGAACCAGCGCGACGACCTCGTGGTGATCCTCGCCGGTTATCACGACCGCATGGAGACGTTCTTCCGCTCCAACCCCGGCCTCTCCTCACGCATCGCGCACCACATCGACTTTCCCGACTACGCCGAGGGCGAGCTGCTGCAGATCGCCGAGAAGATGCTGGCCTCCATGCACTACCGGCTGTCGGCAGAGGCGCGCGCCGCGCTGGAGGAGTACATTGCGCTACGCATGCGCCGCCCGCATTTCGCCAACGCGCGCTCGGTGCGCAACGCGCTCGACCGCGCCCGGCTGCGGCAGGCCAACCGCCTGTTCGCCGGTGCGGCCGGGCCGGTCGCGCGCGAGGCGCTGACGACCATCGAAGCAGCCGATATCCGGGCGAGCCGCGTGTTCCAGTCCAACGGGGAGGGCGGTACATGAGCATCGCAGCGCTGATTTTCGATTTCGACGGCACCATCGCGGACACCGAGGAGGCCCACCGGCAGGCCTTCAACGCCGCCTTCCTGGAGCACTCCCTGTTCTGGAACTGGAGCCAGGGCCGCTACGGCGAGCTGCTCGGCGTGTCCGGGGGCAAGGAGCGCATCCTCGCCTACGTCGACGGCCTCGCTGCCTCGCCCGAGGAGAAGGCGCGGCTCGCCGGCATCGCGCCGCTCGTCCACCGCACCAAGACGCGCATCTTCGCCGAGCTGGTCGAGTCCGGCGGCGTGCCGCTGCGGCCGGGCATCGCGCGGCTGCTGCGCGAGGCGCGCGGGGCGGGCGTGCGCCTTGCCATCGCCTCCACCACCACCGCGACCAACGTGGAGGCCCTGCTCGCCGCCGCGCTGACCATGGAGAGCCGCGGCTGGTTCGACGTGATCGCCTGCGGCGACATCGTGCCCGCCAAGAAGCCCGCGCCGGACATCTACCACCTCGCGCTCGCCTCGCTGGACCTGCCGCCGGAGTCGTGCGTGGCGTTCGAGGACTCGGCCAAGGGGCTGGCCGCCGCCCGCGCGGCAGGCCTGCCGACGGTGGTGACGCCGACCATCTGGACCGCGGGCGACGACTTCGACGGCGCTCTCGCCGTGCTGCCCAGCCTCGGCGACCCCGACGTGCCGCTCGACGTGGTTTCCCAACGGGTCGCGGGCGGGCCGTTCGTGGGGCTGGCAGAGCTCGCCAAACTCGTGAACGGGCGCAGCGGCCGGGCTGCCGCCTGATACCGGCCACGAGATGGAGGACCGCATGGAAGAGCGCGAGACGACCCTGACCGAGTTCATCATGCACGAGCAGCGCCGCTTCCCCGACGCCACCGGGGACTTCACCGCGCTGCTGAACTACGTGCGCCTCGCGTGCAAGCGCATCAGCTTCTTGGTCGGGCGGGGCGCGCTGGGCGGCGTGCTCGGCGCGGCCGGGACGGTGAACGTGCAGGGCGAGACCCAGATGAAGCTCGACGTCGCCGCCAACGACGTATTCCTGCGCACCAACGAGTACGGCGGCCACCTCGCGGCGATGGCTTCCGAGGAGATGGACGAGCCCTACCTGGTTCCCGCGCGCTATCCGCGCGGCCGCTACCTGCTCGCGTTCGACCCGCTCGACGGCTCCTCCAACGTGGACGTCAACGTGTCGGTGGGCAGCATCTTCTCGGTGCTGCGCTGCCCGGACGGCGTGGAGACGCCCGATGCCTCCGCCTTCCTGCAGCCCGGCACGCGGCAGCTCTGCGCGGGGTACGCGATCTACGGGCCGAGCACCATGCTGGTGCTCACGGTGGGGCGCGGCGTGCATGGCTTCACGCTGGACCGCGGCTTCGGCGAGTTCATCCTCACCCACCCGGATCTCGCCATCGCACCCGAGACGCGCGAGTTCGCCATCAACGCGTCCAACGAGCGCTTCTGGGAGCCGCCGGTGCAGCGCTACGTCGCCGAGTGCGTGGCCGGCCGCAGCGGGCCGCGCGCTGCCGACTTCAACATGCGCTGGATCGCCTCGCTGGTCGCGGAGGTGCATCGCCTGCTGATCCGCGGCGGGCTGTTCATGTACCCGCGCGACACCAAGGACCCGTCCAAACCCGGCCGCCTGAGGCTGGTGTACGAGGCGAACCCGATGGCGATGATCGTGGAGCAGGCCGGCGGCGCCGCGAGCACCGGGCGCGGGCGGCTCCTGGAGGTGCAACCCGAGTCGCTGCATCAGCGCGTCCCGGTGATCCTGGGATCACGCGACGAGGTGGCGCGCATCGAGGACTACCACCGCGAGCACGACGCCGGGCTCGACCGTCCCTTCGAGTCGCCGCTGTTCCGCGAACGCTCGCTGTTCGCGGGCGGCTGACCGCCCCATTCGATCGCAGGAGCAGCATTCATGTCCGCCAGGCATCCCATCATCTCCGTGACCGGGTCCTCAGGGGCCGGCACGAGCTCGGTAACGCGTACGTTCCAGTGGATCTTTCGCCGCGAGGGCATCAACGCGCAGGTGGTCGAGGGCGACTCCTTCCATCGCTACAACCGCGAGGAGATGAAGGCCAAGATCGCCGAGGCGGCTCGCCAGGGCAACCCGCATCTCTCCCACTTCGGTCCGGAGAACAACCTCTTCGAGGAGCTCGAGGCGCTGTTCCGCGGCTACGGCGAGACCGGGCGGGGCAAGGTGCGCAAGTACCTGCACAACGAGGAGGAGGCGGCCCCGTACAAGCAGCCGCCGGGGACGTTCACCGCCTGGGAGGACATTCCCGAGGGCACCGACCTGCTGTTCTACGAGGGCCTGCACGGCGCCGTCGTCACCGAAGGCGTGGACGTCGGCAAGTGGGCGGATCTGGTCATCGGCGTGGTCCCCATCATCAACCTCGAGTGGATCCAGAAACTGCATCGCGACAAGGCTACGCGCGGCTACTCCACCGAGGCGGTGGTGGACACCGTCCTGCGCCGCATGCCCGACTACGTGAACTACATCTGCCCGCAGTTCACGCACACCCACATCAACTTCCAGCGCGTGCCGACGGTGGACACCTCCAATCCGTTCATCGCTCGCTACATCCCCGCGGCGGACGAGAGCTTTGTCGTGATCCGCTTCGCCAACCCCAAGGGCATCGACTTTCCCTATCTCCTGTCGATGATCCACGACTCGTTCATGTCGCGGCCGAACATCATCGTGGTGCCCGGCGGCAAGATGGAGCTCGCCATGCAGCTCATCCTCACGCCGATGATCCTCAAGCTGATGGACGCTCGGCGGCGGGCGCTCGGCGCGCGCGGCGGCTGATGCGGCCTGCTCCCGCTCGCGTCGTCGTGGAAAAAAGTGCGGCGATGCGGGATAATCCGTCTGTCCGGGCAGCGCGAATCGGGCTGGTCCGCGGCAGTGTCATCCACGGTATTCCCTCGCCCGAGCACCTCGACCCGTGACTGCCTCCCCGCAAGAGACCCTCGATCTCGCCAACGCCCTCCGCGCGCTCGCGATGGACGCGGTACAGAAGGCCAATTCCGGCCATCCCGGCATGCCCATGGGCATGGCCGAAATCGCCGTCGCGTTGTGGCGCAACCACATGCGCCACAACCCCGCCAACCCGAAATGGGCGGACCGCGACCGGTTCGTGCTGTCGAACGGCCACGGATCGATGCTGCTCTACGCGCTGCTGCACCTCACCGGCTACGACCTGCCGATGGACGAGCTCAAGCGCTTCCGGCAGCTGCATTCGAAGACGCCGGGTCATCCCGAGCTCGGCTGCGCCCCCGGCGTCGAGACCACCACCGGCCCCCTCGGCCAGGGGCTCGCCAATGCCGTCGGCATGGCGATCGCCGAGCGCGTGCTCGCCGAGCAGTTCAACCGGCCGTGGTTCGACATCGTCGACCATCACACCTACGTCTTCCTCGGCGACGGGTGCCTGATGGAAGGGGTGTCGCACGAGGCCTGCTCGCTCGCCGGCGTGCTCGGCCTCGGCAAGCTGATCGCGCTGTACGACGACAACGGCATTTCCATCGACGGCCACGTCACCGGGTGGTTCCGCGACGACACGCCGAAGCGCTTCGAGGCCTATGGCTGGCACGTGATCCCGAATGTAGACGGTCACGACGTCGCTGCCGTGGACGCCGCGATCCGCGCGGCGAAGGCGGTCGCCGACCGCCCGAGCCTCATCTGCTGCAAGACTGTGATCGGCAAGGGCGCGCCCACCAAGGCCAACTCGCACGACGCGCACGGCGCGCCGCTGGGCGACAAGGAGATCGCCGCGACGCGCGAGGCGATCGGCTGGAACCATCCGCCGTTCGAGATCCCGTCCGGCGTCTACGCCGGCTGGAGCGCGCGCGAGGCGGGCGCCAGGGCCGAGGCCGGCTGGAGCGAGCGTTTCGCGAAGTATGCCGAGCAGTATCCCGAGCTTGCCAAGGAGTTCCGCCGGCGCATGGCGGGCGACCTGCCTGCGGACTGGGTTGCGCAGTCGCGCGGGTTTCTCTCGCGCGTGGACGCGAAGGCGGAGACCATCGCCTCCCGCAAGGCCTCGCAGAACGCCATCGAGGGGCTGGCGAAGCTCCTGCCCGAGCTGGTCGGCGGCTCCGCGGACCTCGCCGGCTCCAACCTCACGCTCTGGTCGGGTTCCAAGGGAATCCACGCGGGCGACGGCGGCAACTACGTCTTCTACGGCGTGCGCGAGTTCGGCATGTGCGCCGTCATGAACGGCATGGCGCTGCACGGCGGCGTCATTCCCTACGGCGGCACGTTCCTGGTCTTCTCCGACTACGCGCGCAATGCGCTGCGCGTCGCGGCCCTGATGAAGGCGCGGTCGATCTTCGTGTTCACGCACGACTCGCTCGGGCTCGGCGAGGACGGCCCGACGCACCAGCCGATCGAGCACGCGTCCAGCCTGCGCATCATCCCCGGCATGGACGTGTGGCGGCCGTGCGACTCGGTGGAGTCGGCCGTCGCGTGGATTGCCGCGCTGGAGCGCCGCGATGGCCCGAGCTCGCTCTTGTTCAGCCGCCAGAACCTCGCGTTCCAGAAGCGCTCGCCGGAGCAGATCGAGGCGATCGCCCGCGGCGGCTATATCCTGGCCGACGCGCCGGGGGCCAGGGCGGTGATCATCGCGACCGGCTCCGAGGTGGCGCTGGCAATGGCGGCCCGCGAGCAGCTCGCCGCCGCGGGCATCGCGGTGCGCGTGGTCTCGATGCCCTGCACGAACGCGTTCGACCGCCAGGACGCCGCCTACCGCTCGGCGGTGCTGCCGCCGGGCATGCCGCGCGTGGCGGTGGAGGCGGGCATCTCCGACTTCTGGCGCAAGTACGTCGGCCTGGAGGGGGCGGTGGTCGGCATCGACCGGTTCGGCGAATCCGCGCCCGGGCCGGAGCTGTTCAAGTATTTCGGCTTCACGGCGGAGAACGTCGCCGCGGCGGTGAAGTCGGTCGTTCAGGCCTGAACCACAGAGACACAGAGACATAGAGGCGCAGAGAGATCCGACATGCAAAGCGCCGGGCTCCCTCGTCTTTTTTCTCCGTGTCTCTGTGCCTCTGTGGTTAGATTTTTCCGGAGTCCGACATGACCATCAAAGTCGCCATCAACGGCTACGGCCGCATCGGCCGCAACATCCTCCGCGCCCACTACGAGGGCGGCAAGAAGCACGACATCGCCATCGTCGCGGTCAACGACCTCGGCGACGCGAAGACCAACGTGCACCTCACGCGCTACGACACCGCGCACGGGAAATTCCCCGGCAAGGTGGACGTGGACGGCGACCACATGGTGGTGAACGGCGACCGCATCCGCGTGTTCGCGCAGCGTAACCCGGCGGAGATCCCGTGGGGTTCGCTCGGCGTGGACGTGGTGATGGAGTGCACCGGCTACTTCACCACCAAGGAGAAGGCTGGCGCGCACCTCAAGGGCGGGGCGAAGAAGGTGATCATCTCCGCGCCCGGCGGCAAGGACGTGGACGCCACCATCGTGTACGGCGTGAACCACGGCGTGCTGAAGGCGTCGCACACGGTCATTTCCAACGCCTCGTGCACCACCAACTGCCTCGCGCCGATGGTGAAGGCGATCCACGACCGCATCGGCCTGGTGAACGGGCTGATGACCACCATCCACGCCTACACCAACGACCAGGTGCTCACCGACGTCTACCACGAGGACCTGCGCCGCGCCCGCTCGGCCACCATGTCGATGATCCCGACCAAGACCGGTGCCGCCGCGGCGGTGGGCCTCGTGCTGCCCGAGCTGAACGGCAAGCTCGACGGCTTCGCCATCCGCGTGCCGACCATCAACGTCTCGGTGGTGGACCTGTCGTTCGTCGCGAAGCGCGCGACCACCGTGGACGAGGTCAACGCCGTGGTGAAGGAGGCGTCCCAGAAGGACCTGAAGGGCATCCTCGAGTACAACCAGGACCCGCTGGTCTCGGTGGACTTCAATCACAATCCCGCCTCCTCGATCTTCGACTCGACGCTCACCAAGGTGAGCGAGGGCACGCTGGTCAAGGTCTGCGCTTGGTACGACAACGAGTGGGGCTTCTCCAACCGGATGCTGGACACCACCGTCGCGATGATG